>Ga0316204_10000802_pt1 | contig 101777 bp, 104 predicted proteins | sample 6monrhotite_MG_2_FD_205661 | JGI IMG/M metagenome (GOLD analysis project Ga0316204, IMG submission 205661) | Microbial mat bacterial communities from mineral coupon in-situ incubated in ocean water Damariscotta River, Maine, United States -... | ecosystem: Environmental > Aquatic > Marine >... | reverse complement strand
GCGAGGCCCCGTAGTAGATAAAGCGCATCAGCGCTTCTTTCTGCTCGGTTTCCATAGGTCCATTGATGGATGGCACCCATGACAGCCATGTGCTGGGATTAAAGAGTGCGTAAAAGAGGTTGTAGAAAGCATCAAACAGGTTGCCAAAAAACCACCCTATCGCGTTTCCACCCCATGCGTCGCCCAGGCCCATGAAAATTTCCCCTCTTGGATATTCGTCAGGGTGCATTCGCCCCCTTGCCGCAAAGGCCCCGATGCCGTCAGCACCCGGGCCTTCACATTGTCTTGGATCATGACATCATGATCGGCGGATGGCTTAGCCCATCACCCGGTCACGCTGCTGGCGGTACGCGCCTTCGGACCGTGTGATCCAGCCAGATGATTGCTGCATGGAAGCATTGTAGCTTGCGCTCATGCGATCATAGATGTCGTCACCGCTATATTGGCCAAGAACCTCACGTGCGGCAACACCCATGGCATCCCAAACGCTATCCGGGAATTCCAGCACCTGAACGCCACCGGCTTGCAGACGCTGCAACGCCGCACCGTTGTTGTTCATGAACTGCGCCAGGTTCCACTGTGTTGTTTCACCGGCGGCGATCTCGACGATCTTCTGATGCTCGGGGCTCAGGCTCTCCCAGACGTCGAGGTTTGTGCCCAGCGCGAGGGCAGCGCCCGGCTCGTGCATACCGGCGGTATAGTAGAACTTGGTGATTTCCTGGAAACCGGCCTTCTCGTCCGCCCATGGGCCGATCCACTCGGTTCCGTCAATCGCACCGGATGCCAGCGCTTGATACACTTCCGCACCTGGCAGGTTCTGCACGGACGCACCCATGCGACCCAGCACCTGACCACCAAGGCCCGGCATACGGAATTTCAGGCCCTGGAAGTCTTCGGGACCATTGATTTCCTTTGCAAACCAACCACCGGCCTGTGCGCCGGTGTTACCGCAAAGGAAGGACTTCAGACCAAAGATCGCGCCCAGCTCATCGTGGAAGGCCTGGCCATCGCCCTGATAATACCAGTTCGCAGTTTCCTGAGCGGTCATGCCGAACGGAATCGTCGTGAAGAACGCATACCCAGGGTGCTGACCGAGGAAGTAATAGTCTGCACCGTGGTACATGTCCGCCTGACCGGATGTGACCGCGTCAAAGACTTCAAACGCACCGACCAGTTCGCCAGCGGCTTTCAGATCGATGGTCAACGAACCACCGGACATGGCTGTGATACTGTCAGCGGCGCGTTGTGCAGCATCATGCACACCAGCAAGCCCGCGGCCCCATGTGGTGACAAGTGTCAGCGTCCGGTTGCCCTGTGCATATGCAGGTGCAGCCAGCGCTGTCGCTGCGGCCGCAGTGCCACCAAGTGCTGAATTCTTTAGAAATGAACGACGATCCATATAGTTTCCTCCCGGATGTTACATCGATGCAAGGTGCCTCCACGCGCCTTGCAGATGGATTTCGTGACCGGACACTAGCGCAGCGCCCTGCCGGGTGGAATACGTAGTACTGCGTAGAAATGGTGGTTTTGTCACTTTTGCTGACCAATTCCATCAGGAGTTTGGGCGCTAACATAACAATGACGTGCATGAGCGATGGCGGCTGGGCATTTGATTCGCAGGTGATTCTTGGCTAACGATCCCCCCATGACAGCCTTGCTTTCGCGTTTGCGCGATATGATCAACCTCAGCTACGGACAGAAGGTCTTCCTTCTGGCCACACTGCCCCTGATCGGGGCGGTTTTTCTGATTACGCTGGTCGTCAGCAGCCAATCCCGGCAATTGGCCGAGCGCGAGATACAAGCGCTCGAAGCGGAACTGATTGAGACCAAACGCGGGGAACTCAAGAACTATCTGTCCATTGCACGCACGGCATTTGTGAATACCTATGGTCGTGCCGCACCAGATGACGAGGTGGCGAAACTGGAGGTCAGCCGCGAACTGGCGGCCATGCTTTACGGGCCGGACGGGTATTTCTTTGTCTTTGATTATGATGGCTATAACCTTGTCGCCCCCCGTCAGACCTATCTGATCGGTCGAAACTGGACCGGGCTGGAAGACGTGAACGGCACGCCGGTCACCGATGAGCTGATCCGCATCGCGCGGTCCGGCGGCGGCTATCACAGCTTTGACTGGCCCAAACCTTCAACCGGAGAGACGGGGAGGATGATCGTCTTCGTCAACGGCTTGCAGGATTGGCAATGGGTGATTGGAACGGGTGTCTTTATTGATGACATTCTTGAAAACGTTGCCGCCGCCCGTGCCGAAGTTGAAAACCGGATCAGAACGACGAGCTATTATATTGTTGCGATTACAGTGGCCGCCCTGATTGCCGTGTTCCTGACCGGTATGTTTCTTAATCTGCGCGAACGTCGCCTTGCGGACGCCAAGCTCAAACAGCTGACCCAGCGCATCATCGATACACAAGAGGAGGAGCGCGGTCGCGTGGCGCGCGAACTCCACGATGGCATCAGCCAGATGCTTGTCGGGGTGCGCTATGCACTGGAACTCACCCGCCGCAAGCTCGGCAGTAATGCCGCCGTCGGTGACAGCCTTGACAAGGGTATTGACGGGTTGAGATCAACAATTCAGGAGGTCCGGCGCATCAGCCGCGACCTGCGACCCGGTGTGCTGGATGACCTCGGCCTTGGCCCTGCCTTGCATGCGCTGACCGATGGCTTCCAAACCCGCACTGGCATCTCGACCGCGTTTGAGACGGTGGTGTTCAGCAATCGGCTGGATCAGGAGGCACGCATTGCGCTTTATCGCATCGCACAGGAGGCGCTGAACAATATTGAGCGGCACGCCGAGGCCAGAAACGTGCGGATTGTTCTCAAGGGCCATCGTAGGGGTGCGATGCTGCGGATTTCGGACGACGGCATCGGCATGGACTGGCCGCGTCCCGACAGAAAGCAGGGTGCGGGCTTGGGCCTGCGCAACATGCAGGAACGGATCGAGCAACTGGGCGGTAGTTTGCGGATCCTGTCCGCGCGAACCGGGCAGACCGGTACGGTCATTGAAGCTCAGGTTCCGCTCAGCCATATGCTACGCCCACAAAACACGACAAAGGAAAGCGCATGACGACACGTGTTCTCGTCGTTGACGATCACCCAATGGTTGCCGAAGGCATCCGTTCGCTGTTGGAAAGCTATGAAGGCATTGATGTCGTCGCGACCTTCGGCAACGCGCAAGAGGTCGTTGACCGTGTGAATGACCTGACACCCGATGTGATCTTGCTTGATCTCAACATGCCGGGGCTATCAGGGCTGAACGCCACGGAGATGATCCTTGAAAAGCGCCCCGAAACCCGGATCGTGATCCTGTCGATGCATGACAGCCCTGAATATATCTCGACAGCCCTCAGCCATGGGGCGATGGGCTATATCCTTAAGGATGTGCCGACCGAGGAAATTCACACGGCGATAGAAACGGTGATGGCAGGCAATGAATACCTGTGTACCGGGGCAAAGGGCTCGCTCCAGCCGACAATCAGTGACGGGCGCGAGCCGCTGACCAGCCGGGAACAGACAATCCTGCTGGAACTGGCGCAGGGACAATCCAACAAGGACGTGGCCAACACGCTGAACATCTCGGTCCGGACGGTTGAAACACACCGCAAGAACATCAAGCGCAAACTGGGCATCAGCTCGACCGCCGGGCTGACGCGCTATGCGCTTGAACACGGCGTCTTGCAGGGCACCGGCCATTAGGATCAGACTCCCTACCCGTAGACGCGAAAACGCCCGCTGCAAACAGGCAGCGGGCGCTTTCTTCTTGGGAGGGAAAAATTCCTAGTTTTGAACGGTGTCTCGGATGCCTTCACGCACGATCGTGAACCATTCACCAGACAGGCGCAGCTCTTCCAGACCCGCGTTGATGATCGGCAGCGCATCATTTGCAAACTGGTTATCCTTGGACACAAAGACGTGCATCGTCACTGATGAGGTCAACGGCTCGATCTTGGCGATCTGACCCTCCAGACCCAGCTCGCGATAGTCTTCCTCTGCCGGGAGCGCATCAAGTGTGATGACATCAACCTCGCCATCAAGCAAAAGCTGCCAGCAACCGTCTTGAGCCACTGTCGTCTTCAGCTCGACATTCGGGGGCATCAACTGCTCGCCTTCGAGGTCAAAGGTGAACCATGCCTCAGGGCGGCAAAGGCGCGCGCCAAAGAGTTCGGGATAAGTCTGCACGTTCTCGTAAGGGCTGCCCTTCAGCGTGTAATAGCCCACAAGCGCTTCATAGAATGGTGCGGACTGGTTAAAATCGGTGCAGCGATAGGCACTGGCTGGCGACAGGTTTTCAACCTTGTCGCAGTCGGGCTTGAACCAAGGGAACACCATATCGACCGCGCCAGATGGCAAGAGGGTGTCAAGATGTGCACCCCAATCGTTGATGAACATCAACTGATACGCCTGATCGGGGTTCCCCAACTCCATGGAGCGGTTCACCATCCGTGTGATCAGACCGCCACCAGGTGCGTCCTCATCAGTAAAAGGCGCATATCCGGTCGCCGTCGCGATGCGGAGCGGGCGATTGGGCTGGGCCGTTGTTGGTGCCGGCGCGGCCACAGCGGGTGTCGACCGCACGCTGGCGCCGGGCAATGAACCGTCGGCACATGGAATGCGCAGTACCTGATCCACCTCAAGCACATTCGGGCTCGCCAGAACATCGGTGTTTGCGTTGTAGAGCGCCTGAAAACCGCCAGCAATGGCGCCTTCTGTTGCGATGCTGCTCAGCGTGTCGCCGCGCACAATCGTGTAAAGTGAACACTCTTCCTGTGCTTGTGCCTGACCGGCTACTAGCGTTGTGATACCAGCGGCTGCTGCAATGGCAACGGCCAGACTCCTGGTGGCCCTCAACATAATGTATCCTTTCGTGACCATGGCGCCGCGGCGCAAACTCTGTGTCATGATTTGCCCTTCAAATGATCTTTTGGTTTCCTTGAGTGACACTATCCCGCAGAAAAAGGCGAAATGTTGACCAAACCGGGACGAATAAGGCGTTTCTTTCTGTTAGTTTCTTACGATGAAACGAGGGGCGAAAATGCTTGTTTCTGGAACCAACCGTTGTTGATGCGTGTTATTGTTGCCGATTTCGAAATTCTTCACCATCACTGAACGCGCAACTTGCGGCAGAATTATGGCCGCCCGACCCTGAGGTCGCAAATCCTGCAATGCTGCTGCTGCCGGGCCTGCGCTGCGGTCGTCTGCACAAAAGGCCTTGCTGCCGCGGCAAGATGACCCACATAGAGTGCAAGCAATGACCTTGAACCGGAGCCGATATGCTAGACACCCCCGCCTACACACCCCCGAAAATCTGGACCTGGGACGCAGAAAATGGCGGCAGCTTTGCCAAGACCAACCGCCCCGTTGCCGGGCCGACACACGACAAGGATCTGCCGGTTGGCAAGCATCCGTTACAACTCCATTCTCTTGCGACACCCAATGGTGTCAAAGTCACCGTCATGCTGGAAGAACTTCTGGCCGCAGGCCACGACGCCGAATATGACGCCTGGCTGATCGATATTCAGGAAGGCGATCAATTCAGCAGCGGCTTTGTGGATTTGAATCCTAATTCCAAGATCCCGGCCCTTTTTGACAAGGAAACCGGCGTGCGCGTGTTCGAAAGCGGGGCCATCCTGCTCTATCTTGCCGAGAAATTCGGGGCCTTTCTGCCCAAAGATGTGGTCGCGCGGACCGAAGCACTCAACTGGCTGTTCTGGTTGCAGGGCTCTGCCCCTTATCTGGGCGGCGGCTTTGGCCACTTTTACGCTTATTCCCCCGAAAAGCTCGAATATCCGATCGACCGTTTCGCAATGGAAACCAAACGCCAGCTGGATGTGCTGGACCGGCGACTAGAGGATTACCCCTATCTGGGTGGCGATGACTACTCCATCGCTGATATGGCGACGGCGCCTTGGTATGGTGCTTTGGCAAAGGGCTATCTTTATGATGCGGCCGAGTTCCTTGATGTGGCGTCCTACGAACACGTCAACCGTTGGGCTGAGGCGGTCATGAGCCGCCCGGCTTTTCAGCGCGGCAGTATGGTGAACCGCACGTGGGGCGACCCAGCAAAGCAACTGCGCGAGCGCCATGATGCGGGTGACTTTGACACGCAAACATGGGATAAGATAGGAAATGATCCATGATTTCAATGCTTTAAAGCTTAACTACGCGATCCGCTGGCGCATCATTCCAAATGCGCTGGCTTGGCTTTCGAAATAAAATTACCAAGAACCGCCCAAATACGACATTTTCTCCAATCTGCCTGTTGACCCTCTTCCAGCGCCGCATTAATGTCTGCCGCAGACAAAGGAACCCCGATGACACAGGTCGTACTTATTGTGAAAGATGCGCGCATGGGCCGGTAACGGTAAGACCATAACGATCCCATGCGCCCCCGACAGTCTCGGGGGTTTTTTTGTGACCGACAGAAACAAGTTAACCATAGGACGCGAAGCAGATGACAAAAGCCATGACGGGCGCAAGAATGGTGGTACAGGCTCTGATAGATCAGGGCGTGGACACAGTCTTTGGATACCCCGGTGGTGCCGTCCTACCGATCTATGACGAGATATTTCAGCAAAACAGCATCAAGCATGTGCTGGTCCGCCACGAACAAGGCGCGGTGCATGCCGCAGAGGGCTATGCGCGATCAACCGGCAAACCCGGTGTGGCGCTGGTCACATCCGGCCCCGGCGCGACAAACGCTGTGACCGGCCTGACGGACGCGCTGATGGACAGTATCCCGATTGTTGTGCTGACCGGTCAGGTGCCGACATTCATGATCGGCTCTGACGCATTTCAGGAATGTGATACCGTTGGCATCACCCGCCCCTGCACCAAGCATAACTGGCTGGTCAAGGAAACCGACCGCCTTGCCCCCACCCTGCATGAGGCGTTTCACATCGCCACATCCGGCCGCCCCGGCCCCGTGGTGATCGACATCCCCAAGGACGTGCAATTTGCAACCGGCCAATACACCGAAGCGCGGCAAGTCGAGACGCATTACAACCCGCAGGTCAAAGGCGACATCGAGATGATCACCGAACTGGTGGCGGCGATGGAAACGGCCAAGCGGCCCTTGTTTTACACCGGCGGTGGCGTCATCAACTCTGGCCCGGCAGCGTCGCAGCTGCTGCGCGAACTGGTGGCGGCCACGGGGTTCCCGATCACGTCGACATTGATGGGTCTGGGCTGCTACCCCGCCTCTGGCGACAATTGGCTGGGAATGCTGGGCATGCACGGCCTTTATGAGGCGAACATGGCGATGCACGACTGCGATCTGATGATCAACATCGGCGCGCGGTTCGACGACCGGATCACCGGGCGGCTTGATGCATTCAGCCCCGGATCAAGGAAGGCGCATATCGATATTGATGCCTCTTCGATCAACAAGGTCATCAAGGTTGATATTCCGATCCTTGGCGATGTGGCGCATGTGCTGGAGGACCTGCTGAAGGTCTGGAAGGCGCGTGGACGCAAGACCGACAAAGAGAACGTCCAGAAATGGTGGCACCAGATCAACGACTGGCGAAAGGTCGACTGTCTGGCATTTACGCAAAAAGGCAAGGTGATCAAACCGCAATACGCCCTGTCACGACTGGAAGCGCTGACCAAAAGCCATGACCGCTTTATCACGACCGAAGTGGGACAGCACCAGATGTGGGCCGCACAGTACCTTGGGTTTGAGGACCCGAACCGCTGGATGACATCGGGCGGTTTGGGGACGATGGGCTACGGGTTTCCCGCTTCCATCGGCGTGCAGATGGGCCACCCCGATGCGCTGGTCATCAACGTCGCAGGCGAGGCATCCTGGCTGATGAACATGCAAGAGCTGGGCACGGCGATGCAATACGGCCTGCCGGTCAAGCAATTCATCCTGAACAATGAGCGTCTGGGCATGGTGCGCCAGTGGCAGGAGCTGCTGCATGGCGAGCGTTATTCCTCTAGCTGGTCGGAGTCGCTACCTGATTTCGTGAAGCTGGCCGAAGCCTTTGGCGCCAAGGGCATCCAGTGTTCCGATCCCGACGATCTGGATGATGCGATTATGGAAATGCTGAACCACGATGGCCCGGTCCTGTTCGATTGTCTGGTGGAAAAGCATGAAAACTGTTTGCCGATGATCCCATCCGGCAAGCCGCATAATGAAATGCTGCTGGGTGATAGCGCGGATACCGCGAATGCAATCAAATCTGACGGTGCGGTGATGGTGTAATCCCATCTTGCGCACGGATTGCTTCGGTCTCTGTGCGCCTTAGGTACCAATGAAATAACGAACAAAGGGGCATCGCATGTCACCGCTCAAAATCAAAAAAGGCTCCACCAGCCATTCCGCCTATGACCTAAGGCCCACGTTCTCCGACAAGGAAGAACGCCATACGTTGGCTGTTCTGGTCGAAAACGAACCGGGGGTTCTAAGCCGCGTCATTGGGCTTTTCGCTGGACGTGGGTATAACATCGACAGTCTGACCGTGGCCGAAGTGGACCATCTGGGGCATCGGTCCCGCATCACGATTGTCACCACAGGCACGCCGCAAATCATCGTCCAGATCAAGGCGCAACTGGGCCGGATCGTCGATGTGCACAAGGTCAATGACCTGACAGTCGAAGGACCGTCGGTGGAACGTGAACTAGCGCTTTTCAAGGTCACCGGCACCGGAAACGACCGCATCGAGGCGATCCGTCTGGCTGATATTTTCAGGGCAAGTGTGGTCGACAGCACGCTGGAATCATTCGTTTTTGAGATTACCGGCACACCAGAGAAAATCGACGCCTTTGCAGAGCTGATGCGCCCGCTGGGGCTTGAGGAAATCGCACGGACCGGGGTGGCTGCCCTGTCGCGTGGAGCTGTCGCTTAAATCTCGAAAAAGGCGCGCTCCTCGTCGCAATCCCCCGCGCCCGATTGGGGCGTGGCGCGAGGGACGCTGTGGGCGCGAGATCAGAGGCTGATCTTGGCCGCGCGCCACCTCTTAGGCTGGCAGAAGGCCTGCTTGTGTCGCGACGGCAATCTCGTCCGCATCCAGCAGGCCATCACCCGATGTATCAAGAACGGTGAAGTCATCTTCCGTCATTTCAGGCATCACCGCCTGAAGCTCTGGATAGCTGTACATGCCATCGCCGTTGATATCGATCTCTGCATCCTGCGCAAAGCTGGGAACAGCCAGTGCGGTCAGGACGGCAATTGGTGCGATCAGCATCAGTGTACGTGTCATTTTCGTTCTCCTATCAGGACATAAAGAAGGCATTGTCGCCTTCGACGAAACAATTGGGCGCCCTTCCCTCAGCTTTCCATAGCAACGGCGAAAAGAGAAGGTGAACGGCATGACGGCGCCATATTCTGCATCAGTGATGCGCAAAAGCACGCTGAGAAATCGGCCCGCTCCCCGGGTTGGCGATCCTGAGCCGAGGCCATGTACAGCATTTGGCAGACTTTGGCCCATCGCCCGACGGTGATGTCGCTGTGAGCAAAGTCGCCGTCGCCCGCAGGCGGCAAGGCGCGCGCCACGCGATGCTATGATTTTGCCAGCAAGAGGAAGTGTATCATGGCCAAAGACATAGCCCCCCAGACCCTTGATGCGGTGCGCCAGCCCATTGAGACCGCGCACGGTTTGCCCAATGCCCACTATATTGATGCGGATGTTTTCGAGGTCGAAAAACAGGCGGTCCTCTGCGCCAATTGGGCCGGTCTTGCGGTCACCGCCGATGTCCCCGAACCCGGCGATGCCAAACCAATGGAATTTCTGGGAATGCCGCTCTTGCTGATCCGCGACCGCCAAGGGCAGGTCCGCGTGTTCCAGAACATCTGCCGCCACCGCGGGATGATCCTGGTGTCCGAGCCGCGAAAGATCGAAGGTGCCCTCCGCTGCCCCTATCATTCATGGTGCTATTCCACCGAAGGCAAGCTCGTCTCAACCCCTCATGTCGGCGGCCCCGGCCAAAACACCCACGAGGCTATCGACAAATCCCTTCTGGGTCTGATCGAGGTCCGCAGCCATATCTGGTTTGAAACAGTCTTTATCAACATCGACGGCAATGCCGCCCCGTTCGAAGAGGTACATGCCGATCTGATTGCCCGCTGGTCGGCCTTTGACCAGCCGATGTATCACGGGGGGGCGGACAGCACGTTCATGTTGCCGGTCAGGACCAACTGGAAACTGGCGGTCGAAAACTATTGCGAAAGCTATCATCTGCCATGGGTCCACCCCGGCCTGAACAGCTATTCCCGGCTGGAAGATCACTACAATATCGACGAAAAGGGCAAGTATTCCGGTCAGGGCACGCGCGTCTATCGACAGTTGAAAGGTGATGATGGTGCGGTGTTTCCCGATTTTGCCGGGCTTGACACCAAATGGACCGAAGGCGGCGAATACGTCACGGTTTATCCCAACGTCCTACTGGGTGTGCAGCGCGACCATAGCTTTGTAATCATACTTGAGCCCGTCAGCCACGCGCAGACCCGCGAGCATATCCACCTTCTTTATGCGACCCCGCAAACCGATGACGCCCTGCGCACCAAGAATGCGGCGCAATGGCGCGAGGTCTTTGAGGAAGATATCTTCGTCGTCGAAGGCATGCAGAAGGGCCGCTATGCACCCGATTTTGATGGCGGTCGCTTCAGCCCGGCGATGGACGGCCCCACCCACTGTTTCCACGATTGGGTGGCGGGCAAGATCGCGGCGCATCTGGACGTGCCATGACCGCGTTGCAGGACCGGTTGCTTGCGGCACATGCCCACGATGACCGCACCGCACTGGTCACGCTTTATACCGAGGCGGCGGATGACGCGGCAAATATCGATGCCGCCTGTTTCTTTCTGACCCATGCCTATATCTACGCATTGGAGAAGGGCGATCCCGCCGCAAAGGGACTTTATCGGCGATTGAAGGGCTTTGGTCGCGTCTGACCCCTTGCCCCCGCCTGCCCTTGCGCCCAAGTTCAGAGGCGACGCAAGACAGGACGGAAACATGGCCCCCCGCAAGATCATCATCGATACCGACCCCGGCCAAGACGACGCAGTGGCGATCCTGCTGGCCCTTGCCTCGCCCGAGGATGTCACGGTGCTGGGGATCACGGCGGTCGCCGGCAATGTGCCGCTGTCACTGACCGCTAAAAATGCGCGGATCGTGTGCGAATTGGCAGGCAGACCCGATATCAAGGTCTTTGCGGGTTGCGATGCCCCGATGAAGCGCAGGCTGGTCACGGCAGAACATGTCCACGGCAAGACCGGCCTCGATGGCCCGCAGATGGCCGAACCGACAATGCCCCTGCAAGATCAGCACGGTGTGGATTTCATCATCGAGACTTTGCGAAATGAACCCAGCGGCACCGTGACGCTATGCCCGATCGGACCGCTCACAAATATCGCCAAGGCGTTCGACCGCGCGCCGGATATCATCGCGCGCGTGCAGGAAATCATTCTGATGGGCGGTGCCTATTTCGAAGTGGGCAACATTACGCCCACCGCAGAGTTCAACATCTACGTAGACCCGGAGGCCGCCAAAATCGTCTTTGGTGCCGGTGTCCCGCTTGTCGTCATGCCTCTGGACGTGACCCACAAGGCGCTGACCACCCGCCCCCGTATCGATGCTTTCCGCTCGATGCATACGAAAGTGGGCGATATGGTCGCCGCCTGGACCGATTTTTTCGAGCGCTTCGATATGGAGAAATACGGCTCAGAGGGCGCGCCTTTGCATGACCCCTGCACAATCGCCTATCTGATCGAGCCGCAACTCTTCCAAGGCCGCCACATCAACGTCGAGATCGAAACCGAAGCCGCGCTGACCCTTGGCATGACCGTCGCGGACTGGTGGCGCGTCACCGACCGCCCGGCCAATGCGATGTTCATGAAGGATATCGACGCGTCTGGGTTTTACGCCCTGCTGGCCGCCCGATTGGCGCGCCTTTAGGAAATGCATATTCGTTTCGATAACTCTTACGCCAAACTGCCGCCGCAGATGTACGCCCCACAGCTTCCCACGCCTGTGAAGGCACCGCAGATGATTGCGGCGAATGCCGAGCTGGCCACGATCCTTGGGATTGACCCTGCGGCGCTGAGCACGCCAGAGGCGGTTCAGGTATTTGCGGGAAATCATATCCCCCGTGGCGCCTCGCCCTTGGCGCAGGCCTATGCTGGCCACCAGTTCGGCAACTGGAACCCGCATCTGGGCGATGGGCGCGCGGTGCTCTTGGGTGAGGTGATTGGCACCGATGGCCTCCGCCGCGACATCCAGCTCAAAGGCGCGGGTCCCACCCCTTATTCGCGCCGTGGTGATGGGCGGGCGTGGCTTGGCCCGGTGATGCGCGAATACCTGATCAGCGAGGCAATGCATGCGCTGGGTGTGCCGACGACGCGCGCGCTGGCGGCGGTCACAACCGGTGAACCCGTTTACCGCCAAGAGGTGCTGCCCGGCGCGGTCATCACCCGCGTCGCCCAAAGCCATATCCGCGTTGGTACCTTTCAGTTCTTTGCCAGCCGCGGCGACATGACAGCGCTGCATGCGCTGACAGATCATGTGATCGCGCGGCACTATCCGGAGGCCAATGGCCCGGCGATGCTGCTTGATCTGGTGATTGCGCGCTATGCCGCGCTGATTGCGCAGTGGATGGGGCTGGGGTTCATTCACGGGGTCATGAACACCGACAACGTGTCGATTGCTGGCGAGACGATCGACTACGGGCCTTGCGCGTTCATCGACGGGTTTCACCCCGATAGTGTATTCAGCGCCATCGACCAGTACGGGCGCTATGCCTATGCCAACCAACCGGCGATCGGGGCCTGGAACATGGCGCAGTTTGCCACCTCTCTTATTCCACTGATGCCCGATCGCGACGCCGCGATTGCGGATTTCACCGCGACTGTCCATGGGATGCAACAAGCCCACGACGCGGCGTGGCTCAAGGTGTTTGGTGCGAAACTGGGGATTGCGGATCCAACAGAGGAGGACCGCGCGCTGGTCTCGGGTCTGCTGGCTCTGATGGCAAAGGATGGCGCGGACTTCACCAGTACCTTCGCCAATCTCAATGCGCCCAATGCCCGCGATCAGTTCATTGACCGCGACGCCTTTGATATCTGGGCAAAACGCTGGCACGCACGCAAATCAGATGATGCCGCAACAATCATGGCCGCCTCAAACCCGCAAATCATCCCGCGCAATCATCGGGTGGAAGAAGTGATCGTTGCAGGTCGCAATGGCGACTATGCCCCGTTCCACGCGCTGTTGCGGGCTGTTACCAACCCCTATGCCCCACTGACCGAAGCAACGTCCCCCTTCGCGCGTGCGCCCGGTAAGGGCGAAGAAGTCACGCGCACGTTCTGCGGAACCTAGACGGGTGATTGATCAGCACTGCACTGCGCGTTGGCTGCCCCTCATCATCTTGCCTCAAATACTCCCGCCGGAGGCTTCTGCCCTAAAAGGCAAGTGCGGCGATTTCAGTTTCCGATCATCCACTCGCCTTCAGGCCAGAAGGCGTTGAAAGCAAAGGCAAACATTAGGTCATGAGGCAGATCATTGCCATCGGCATCCTGCACGCGCACATTGCCGACCTCCTTGCCGGCACCAAGAGAGGCTGAATCCAGTGCCGAGGCCTGTCCTTCGACCCAGCTAAAGCTGATGCCCTTTTCGGTCAGCTGGCCTGCCTCGGACAGGCGGGTCAGCGGCCAGGCCCGATCGCCAACGCGCACGACGCGGGCCAGCGCAGGAATGTCATGTGGCGGCATTTCGCCTGAAAAAAGGAACGGACGGTTGGAACTGTCATAGCGCACGTATGGGTTGGCACCATAGTTGCGCCGGAAGGGCGGCGTTTCCATCACAAGGCCGTCAGGGTTGCGGGTGGTAAAGGTCTCCCAGCTTTCCATCCAGCTGGGCAGGCTCGCCAATCGGGTCCCGGTCAGATCACCCACGATCGCCTCGCCGATGGCCTGTTGCCACCAGCTTTCGGTCTGGCGGTCGAACATGACCATATCAGAATTGCGCAATTTGCCGGAAACGCCAAAGTTGAGCGTGCCTTGGTCGGTGCGGCGATCAAAGGTGATCGCGGAATTGCACAATGGGCAGAAAGTCACGGCGACAGGAATGCCGCCCACCACATCATTCACAATCTCATGCCACGTCAGATAGCGGATCGGATAGGCGCGCGGCACTTCGCCTTCGATCTCCAATGTGATCACCGGCTCGCGCGGCGTCATGCCCTGCTTGTCTGCGGCGGCCATGAATACCGGATCGTCAATCGCGGGAATACCGTCTTTGGGCGGGCCGCCGGACATGATTTCCACCCAGCTTTCGACGCTGGTGATTTCAAAATTCGTGTCTGGCCACTCGAATTGCCAAAAATCAGGGTTGGCCACGGACATGCTGCCAGCCGTGCAGAAGGCCGCGATTGTAGGGATCAGGCGCATCGGTCTCTCCTCGCTGTTTGGCGTAGGGTGGCCGATTGCGTGCGGTGCGCCTAGCCCCCTCGCGGATAAGTGAGGGGGCAGGCGTTTTTCGTTACTCGGTGACGCGCACAGCCGTCATCACATCCGGTATGCCGATCACGGCGCCATTGGCACCGGTGCCACGCTTGAGCGCATCGACAATCTCCATGCCTTCGGTGACTTCACCAACGACCGTATATTGACCGTTCAGAAAATAGCCGGGTTCGAACATGATGAAGAATTGGCTGTTGGCCGAGTTCGGGCTCTGCGCACGTGCCATGCCAATAACCCCGCGTTCAAAGGGCAGATCAGAGAATTCGGCAGGGATATCGGCAAACTCGGAACCGCCGGTGCCAGCGCGCGACAAATCGCTGCCCATCACGCCGTTTTGCACATCACCGGTCTGCGCCATGAAGCCGTCGATCACCCGGTGAAAGACAACCCCATCATAGCTACCCGCCTCGGCAATCGCGGTGATCTGGGCTACATGCAGCGGTGCGGTGTCTTCAAAAAGGTCAATGACGATGGTGCCATTGGCCTCGCCTTCGACGTCGATCTCAAGGCCGACGCTGAACGCGGGCGATGCGACAAGCGCCAGAACGGCTGCAAGCTTATACATCTGCGGCCACCTTGACGCTGATCATGCGGTCAGGGTTCATTGGCGGCTCGCCCTTCATGATTGCGTCAACATGATCCATCCCCGAGACAACCTGACCATAGACGGTGTATTGCCCATTGAGGAAATCATTGTCCTTGAAGTTGATGAAGAACTGGCTGTTGGCGGAATTGGGGTTCTGCGAGCGCGCCGCCCCCAGTGATCCGCGCGCATGTGGGATCTTGGAAAACTCTGCCGGTAGATCAGGAAGATCAGAGCCGCCGGTGCCGGCGCGTCCGATGTTGAAGTTATCCTCCATGTTGCCGTTGGCCACATCGCCGGTCTGGGCCATGAAGCCATCAATCACCCGGTGAAAACAGACATTGTCGTATTTTCCTGCCCGCGCGAGCTCTTTCATCCGCGCCGTATGCGCAGGTGCGACGTCTGCCAGCAATTCGATGATCACGTCACCGCCCTTGAGCGTCATGATGATAGTGTTTTCGGGGTCTTTGATGTCGGCCATGGGGCCCTCCTTGCGTTCACATTCGCACCTGACATATGACCCATTGGCGCGATTGCCAAGCCGGTCTGGTTGACGCGGGCGCCCGATTGCCGCAACACCGTTCACAAATGGCGGAATGACAGGAGTTGGACGATGACATGGAAAACAATTGATGACATGGATTTTGCGGGCAAGCGCGCCTTGGTGCGTGTCGATATCAATGTGCCCATTGAGGATGGCGCTGTCACCGACACCACGCGGATCGCGCGGATCATTCCAACCGTCGACGATATTCAGGAACTGGGTGGCAAGGTGATCCTGATGGCCCATTTCGGACGTCCGAAAGGACAGGTCGTGCCTCAGATGTCGCTGGAAATCATCGCCCCAGCTGTCGCTGACGTACTGGGCTTGCCTGTCACATGGGTCAACTCTGACTATGCCGATGCGGTGGCCGAGATGGAGGGCGATGAGGTGCTTCTGCTTGAGAACCTGCGCTTTCACCCCGGCGAAGAAAAGAACGACGAAGGCTTTGCCAAACGGCTGGCCAGCCTCGGTGATATCTATGTAAACGACGCATTTTCCGCCGCACATCGCGCCCATGCCAGCACCGAGGCGATTGCGCGGCTCCTGCCTGCCTGTGCGGGGCGTCTGATGGCCGAAGAGTTGGGCGCATTGGAAAAGGCGCTGGGAACACCCCAACGCCCGGTGGTTGCGGTTGTGGGGGGGGCGAAAGTTTCGACCAAGCTTGATCTTCTGGGCAATCTGGTCGGCAAGGTCGACCATCTGGTCATCGGTGGCGGCATGGCCAACACATTTTTGGCGGCACAGGGCATGGATGTGGGCAAATCGCTTTGCGAGCACGATCTGGCTGATACCGCCCGCGCGATCCTGGGCAAGGCCGAAGCCGCAGGGTGCGAGATCATCCTGCCGCGAGACATCGTTGTCGCCCGTGAATTCAAGGCCGGTGCAGCCCATGAAACGCTGCCCCCCGATGCCTGCCCTGCCGATGCGATGATCCTTGATGCAGGGCCAGAGACGGTCGCCTACATTGGCAAGGTTCTGGAAAACGCCAAGACGCTGGTCTGGAACGGCCCGCTGGGTGCCTTTGAGATCGCACCCTTTGATGCCGCGACCAATGCGGCCGCAGCAAAGGCCGCTGCACTTTCGAAAGCGGGAAAACTGATTTCGGTGGCTGGTGGTGGTGACACGGTTGCAGCGCTCAATCAGGCGGGTGCTGCGGATGATTTCACCTATATCTCGACCGCTGGCGGTGCCTTTCTGGAGTGGATGGAAGGCAAGGTTTTGCCGGGGGTCGCGGCACTTGGCTAGCTGTTTGCGATAACATCCCGCCCGGTTGCGCTAACATATTTGCAACCGGGCATTTCGCCCCCTATCGGTCGGCTAACGCTGTTCAGCCAGAAGGGGCCAGATCATGAAAACCACCCGCATCGTTCAGAAAATTCTTGCCAACTACGAAGGTGAAACACCCGGCGTGAAGGCCAATCTGGCCCGCATCCTGATGAACGGCAAGCTGGGGGGAACCGGCAAGATGATCATCCTGCCGGTCGATCAGGGGTTTGAACATGGGCCTGCACGGTCCTTTGCGCCCAACACCCCGGCATATGACCCGCATTACCATTATCAACTGGCGATAGACGCTGGCCTGAATGCCTATGCTGCCCCCTTGGGCATGATCGAGGCAGGCGCGGATACATTTGCAGGTCAGATCCCCACGATCTTGAAAGCAAACTCTGCCAATTCATTGATCCCAAGTGCCGCGCCCAAGACCCAGGCCATCACCGCTTCGGTTGATGATGCACTGCGCCTTGGCTGTTCGGCCATTGGTTTTACCGTTTATCCCGGCTCGTCGGCGGCGCTGGATATGTTCGGCGATATCGCCGAGATGCGCAAAGAAGCGGCGGCCAAAGGCATTGCCACGGTCATCTGGTCCTATCCGCGCGGCGAAGCGCTCGACAAGGACGGTGAGACAGCAATTGATATTGGCGCCTATGCCGCGCAGATCGCCGCACTTCTGGGCGCGCATATCATCAAGATCAAGCTCAGCACCGATTATCTGAGCCTGCCCGAAGCCAAGAAGGTGTATGAGGCGCAAGGTGTCGACATTGCCACCCAAGCCGCCCGCGTGCGCCACTGCGTGCAAAGCGCCTTTGACGGGCGCCGGTTGATGGTCTTTTCGGGGGGGGCTGCCAAGGGTGCCGATGCGGTCTATGATGATGCCCGCGCGATCCGCGACGGGGGCGGCAACGGATCGATCATCGGGCGAAACTCGTTCCAGCGGGACCGGGATGACGCGCTGGCGATGCTGGGCAAACTGGTCGAAATCTACCGCGGGCGGGATTGAGAGACACGCCCTTAGGGGAATGCCTCGATAGGCTTTGCCGGAGCGAGTGGGTGACGCAAGATTTTGGGAATTGAAACGTAAATAGGGGATTCCCTTATTGGACCAAATATGCGAGGCTTTGCCCAGCAGCCCGTCAGAGGCAGCAAAAGAGGCAGTACGATGATCCGACGCAGCCGCCCGCAACTGGGCTCCCTGTTTTATTATCTTGGTATGGTTATGCTGGGGCTGTATTTCACATTTGCCGCCGTGCAGGGTGACTATGGCCTGTTCAAGCGGATCGAGGTGAATGCCGAGGGCCAGGCGTTGCAGGTTGAATTGGCGGCCTTGCAGACGGAAGTGGCCCGGATGGAAAACCTTACCAAGCGGCTGTCGGACAATTTCCTGGATCTTGATCTGCTGGATCAGCAGGCGCGCGACGTGCTGGGTATGATCCGCACAGATGAGATCGTTATTCGATAAATTGCAATATGCTGGCAGGCGCTCAGCGCAATGCGGCTATTCGCTTGGTGATTGACCAAGGGTCACTTTGACTCTCGCAATTTCATGACGCATGCTTTATGAGATAGTTTAACACTAAACTACTTGTAAAACTGCCGGAGGATTGCACATGCCGCCCAAAAAGGCCGCCGCGAAGCCCAACGTCTCAGCAGAGGAACTGCTGGGACATTATCGTGAAATGCTGTTGATCCGGCGATTCGAGGAAAAGGCGGGCCAGTTATACGGCATGGGCCTGATCGGCGGTTTCTGCCACCTCTATATCGGACAGGAAGCGGTTGTTGTCGGGCTGGAGGCAGCGGCCGAAGAAGGCGACAAGCGCGTCACCTCCTACCGCGACCACGGACATATGCTGGCGTGTGGCATGGACCCCAAGGGGATCATGGCCGAACTGACCGGGCGCGAAGGCGGCTTTTCCAAGGGCAAAGGCGGGTCCATGCATATGTTCTCCAAGGAAAAGCATTTCTATGGCGGCCACGGCATTGTTGCGGCACAGGTACCCTTGGGTGCAGGGCTTGCTTTTTCCGACAAGTATAAGGGCAATGACCGCGTGACCTTTACCTATTTCGGTGATGGTGCGGCCAACCAGGGCCAGGTTTACGAGACCTACAATATGGCCGAGCTCTGGATGCTGCCGGTGGTCTTTGTGATCGAGAACAATCAATATGCGATGGGCACATCGGTCAAACGCTCGACCAAATCCCCTTCGCTTTGGAAGCGCGGTGCGGCCTATGGCATTCCCGGCGAAGAGGTTGACGGCATGAGCGTGCTGGCGGTGAAAGAGGCCGGCGAACGCGCCTTGGCGCACTGCCGTGCTGGCAAGGGCCCTTACATTCTGGAAGTGAAAACATATCGGTATCGCGGACACTCGATGTCGGATCCTGCGAAATACCGGACCCGGGAGGAAGTGCAGAAAATGCGCGACGAGCGTGATCCTATCGAGCAAATTCGTGACATGCTCCTGACCGGCAAGCATGCCACAGACGATGATCTCAAGGCCATCGACAAGGAAATCAAAGCCGTCGTGAATGACGCGGCCGAGTTCTCGAAAGAGAGCCCGGAGCCCGCGCTGGAAGAACTTTGGACAGATATCTACGCAGAAGAGGAGGCATGAACGATGGCTATTGAAATCCTCATGCCCGCCCTTTCGCCCACGATGGAAGAAGGCACATTGGCCAAATGGCTTGTCAAGGAGGGCGATACTGTCGCCTCCGGTGACATCCTGGCCGAAATTGAAACTGACAAGGCCACGATGGAATTTGAAGCGGTCGATGAGGGGATCGTCGGCAAGATCGTCGTGCCTGAAGGCACCGAAGGAGTGAAGGTCAACGATGTGATCGCCGTTCTGGTCGAAGAGGGTGAAAGCGCTGATGAAATTCAGGTTTCCGCCGGTTCATCCGCCGCTGACGCGCCCGCTTCACCCGAGCCCACGCCAAGTGCTGCTCCTGCGACCGCAAGGCCTGCTGCTGTCGTCGCCGATGCAACCCCTGACTGGGATGCCGATGTCGCGGTCAAGCAAACCACTGTCCGCGAAGCCCTGCGCGATGCGATGGCCGAGGAAATGCGCCGCGACGAGAATGTGTTCCTCATGGGTGAGGAAGTGGCCGAGTATCAGGGCGCTTACAAGATTTCCCAGGGCTTGTTGGACGAATTCGGCGCCAAGCGCGTCATCGACACACCGATTACAGAGCACGGTTTTGCCGGGATCGGTGTCGGTGCAGCATTTGGCGGCCTGCGGCCCATTGTCGAATTCATGACGTTCAATTTTGCCATGCAAGCCATTGATCACATTATCAACTCTGCGGCAAAAACGCTCTATATGTCGGGCGGTCAGATGGGCGCTCCGATGGTATTCCGCGGCCCCAACGGTGCCGCCGCCCGCGTGGGCGCGCAGCACAGCCAGGACTATGCGGCCTGGTATATGCAAGTGCCCGGCCTGAAGGTCGTGATGCCCTATTCGGCCGCCGACGCCAAAGGCCTGATGAAAACCGCGATCCGCGACCCCAACCCGGTGATCTTCCTTGAAAATGAAATCCTTTACGGCAAATCCTTTGATGTGCCGGTGATGGATGATTTCACCATTCCACTGGGCAAGGCCAAGATCGAACGCGCTGGTGATGATGTCACGATCGTCAGCTTCGGGATCGGGATGACCTATGCCCTTGCTGCCGCTGAGAAACTGGCCGAGGACGGCATCAATGCCGAGGTCATCAACCTGCGCAGCCTGCGTCCGATGGATACCGCAACGATCCTTGCATCCGTGCGCAAGACCAACCGCTGCGTCACTGTTGAAGAAGGCTGGCCGCAGGGCAGCGTGGGCGGCTACATCAGTAGCGTGATCATGCAAGAGGCGTTTGATTACCTGGATGCGCCGGTCATCACATGTACCGGCAAGAACGTGCCGATGCCCTATGCCGCCAACCTTGAAAAACACGCGCTTGTGACCACCGACGAAGTCGTCGATGCGGTCAAGCAAGTCACCTACCGTTAAGGAGCCAGAGCAATGCCAACAGAAATCCTGATGCCCGCCCTGTCGCCGACAATGGAAGAAGGCACGCTGGCCAAATGGCACGTCAAGGAAGGCGATACCGTCGCCTCCGGTGACATCATGGCCGAAATCGAAACGGACAAGGCCACGATGGAGTTTGAGGCAGTCGATGAAGGCACTGTTGGCAAGATCATCGTGGCCGAAGGCACCGAAGGCGTGAAAGTCAACGACGTGATCGCGATCCTGCTGGAGGATGGCGAAAGCGCCGACGATATCGCCGCGGTTTCGCCCGGTTCATCCGCCGCGGCCGCGCCGTCCTCACCTGAACCAGCGCAGAGTGCCGCGCCAGCGGCCGAACAGCCTGCGGCGGCCCCCGCTGCCCCGGCCAGGGACGGTGCGCGCATTTTCGCCACACCATTGGCACGCCGGATTGCAGCGGACAAGGGGCTTGATTTGTCAGCGATCGCAGGGTCCGGCCCGCATGGCCGGATCGTCAAGGCAGATGTAGAGGGCGCAACTGCGGCACCCAAAACTGCCACTGCCAAGGCAGAAGCGTCAGCGCCTGCCGCTTTGGCCGCGGGTCCTGACACGAGTGTCGTTCTCAAGACCTACGCTGACCGTCCTTTCGAGGAGGTCAAGCTTGACGGGATGCGCAAAACCATCGCCGCGCGCCTGACAGAGGCCAAGCAATCTGTGCCACATTTCTACCTGCGTCGTGATATTCAGCTGGATGCGCTTTTGAAGTTCCGCAGTCAGTTGAACAAGCAGTTGGAACCACGCGGCGTAAAATTGTCGGTCAATGATTTCATCATCAAGGCCTGCGCGCTTGCCTTGCAGCAAGAGCCGGAAGCCAACGCCGTTTGGGCGGGTGATCGCACGTTGAAGTTTGAGAAATCAGACGTGGCCGTGGCGGTCGCGATCGAAGGTGGTCTGTTTACCCCCGTGCTTCGGGACGCCGAGATGAAATCGCTCTCCGCCCTCTCTGCCGAGATGAAGGACCTTGCGGCGCGCGCGCGCGACCGCAAGCTGGCACCACACGAATATGTGGGCGGCAGTTTTGCGATTTCCAACCTTGGCATGTTCGGGATCGACAATTTCGACGCGATCATCAATCCGCCACACGCGGCCATCCTTGCTGTCGGCGCCGGTGCAAAAAAACCCATTGTCGGGGCCGATGGCGCGCTGACTGTGGCCACTGTGATGTCCACCACATTGTCGGTCGATCACCGGGTGATTGACGGGGCCCTGGGTGCCAACCTGCTGAATGCGATCAAGGACAACCTTGAGAACCCCATGACGATGCTGGCTTGAACCCACTGCATTCTGAAAAATGATAGCGCCGTCCCAACTGATGGGTCGGCGTTTCTTATTGCATGGTCTCCAAGAGCTGATCCATCGAGATTGACGGCTGCGAGCACCCCGCCTCGCCGACGATTTTCGCAGGCACGCCGGCAACGGTTTTCATGGGTGGCACTTCTTCAAGCACGACAGACCCCGCCGCGATCCGGCTGCAATGGCCGACCTTGATGTTGCCAAGCACTTTCGCACCTGCCCCGATCATCACGCCTTCGCCAATCTTGGGATGACGATCATCGTCCTCCTTGCCGGTGCCGCCCAAAGTAACAGAGTGCAGCATCGAGACGTTATCGCCGACCACGGCGGTTTCGCCCACAACGATCGAATGGGCATGGTCAATCATGATCCCCTGCCCGATCCTTGCCGCCGGATGGATATCAACGCCGAACATCTCGCTGGTCCGCATCTGGATGAAATAGGCCATGTCCCTGCGATCATTCTGGTAAAGCCAATGGCCCAACCGATAGGCCTGAACGGCCTGAAACCCTTTGAAAAACAGTAGCGGCTTCATGAACCTATGGCACGCAGGATCCCGGTCATAGGTTGCAACAATATCGGCGCGTGCCGCCGTCACGAGTTCGGGGGCGTCGATATAGGCCTGATCGGCGATCTCGCGCAAGATCTGTTCAGACATCTCGGGCGAGGACAGTTTCATCGAAATGCGATAGGCCAGCGCGCCCTCGAACGATTTGTGATGCAGAACACCCGCATGGATCAGACCACCCATCAAAGGCTCTTTCGCAATCGCCTCTTCCGCCTCGGCGCAAATGCGATGCCAGACGGGATCAATCTCGGTCACTGTTGGTTGTGGTTGCGCCATGACACTTACCTCGCGTTTCTCAGACCCCCTTCTTAGATCAGATTTGCAACGCAAGCCAAGTACAAAGCTGTGATGACAGGTGTCACGGAGATTGATCTGTTGCGCGGGAAATCAGCGCCAGAAATACGACGCTAAAGGCGTGCAGTGCGTCTGCACCAAGCGCATCAGGACGCGGTGCCGCTTGTCGTCGTGCGGCGCAAGACATCAGCGAACCCACCCCATAAAGCGCATGCGGCGCCGCCTGGGCCAATCGAAACCGATCTGCCTCCTCTGTCTGCCAGATTAACTGCTGCATCAGTTCTTGGCGCGCGCGCGGAGCGACCCGCATCAAGACCCGCGCTGCCATTTCCACATCTGCCAGGCCGACGGGTCTCATAGATATCTCAGTATCTCAGTCGCCAGCCCGGCGCCGAAACGCTCGGATATCTGCGCAACTTCAATGCTGTAGAACCCCGACCCGACATCTGCGTTCAAGTCAGCGCTGGCATAGATCCATCCAGGTGCCGTCACGATCTCCTCTCGCCTGACCGTCCCCGATTTCAAGACCCGCAAGCGGTAAGCCTCGCGGTCTTCGCCCAACGGAATGTCGCCATCGGACCAGATGTCGCCATCAATCCGGCTGCACCTGATCCACGACACATCCAGATCCGCACCGCTTTTCTTTGCACGCAGATGCACCACGGGATAGGGGCGCAGACCGATCCCTGCAAAGGCGTGGGTTTCGTAGCGGAAGCTGGGGTCGCTGATCGGCTGATTGGCCGGACCAAACCGATAGTGGCGCTCGGTGCCACGGGCCGCAGTGGGGATGTTGATCTGCTTGGGCACCGCGTTCAAAAGGACCGCGCGCGACCCGATCGGCCAGTTGTCGGGCATCAACCCGACGCTCCCCACTTGTCCGCGCAGCAAGCCTGACAGCAAATACCCCCGCTCTGACACGGGCGTCGCGGTCTGAAACTGCATGACCTCCCAGTTGCCGCCCGAGCCATCGCCAATCGCCAGCGTATTCGCCCCGGCAAGCAGCGCCTCGGGCGTGGCGGAACTGAGCGCGCCGTTGATCAAAGAGACCTCAACCCCGCCTTGTCGGTCCCAAATGCCCACCGGGCCACGCGCCAGCGGTGTTTGTGTCGTGCCAACCGTTGCAGGCGCGTTGATGATGTCTTGCAGCGCATAGTCGCTGTCCTGCGGCGCGCCATAAACTGCAATGTTCCCCGGCCACGGGCGGCCCGCTGCGGCGACATAGGGTGCATGGGGCAGTTCGTCACCCGTCAGCAAAGGCAGATCGAGAAACAACACCTCTGCCGGGATCGGCCCGACGTAAGGTTGCAGCAGCACCCCTTCCTCCGGGCGCGCATGCGCGCGGTAAACCTCGCGCTCGACACGGGTGGCTTCGATCAGCCTCAGACCTGCCTCTTCGACCCGATCAATCCTATAGCTGCCCTTATGCTTTTCGGTATCCAGTGCCACGGTATCCCCCGCCGAAATTTCCAACTGCGAGGGCGGCAAAGCAAACCGCGCCGTGTCGCGTCCGATCCGTGCTTCTTGCAGCCAGCGTGCCACAACGGCTTTCCCCTCCGCACGGGTCAGCACCACAGGGGCCTCGCTGCGCGTCACGGTGGGCGTATCATCGTCAGGCAGCACGATTTCGGCGGCAACCGCATCATAGTCGCCATCGGCGGCGATATGGGTGAACTGAACACGTCCCGCTATTTCAGCGGTTGCTGCGCGGGTCAGTGACAGGCTGCGGTCTGTCTCGGGATCAAGGGCCATGTGGGCATCGACCAGATCATGATGCACCAGCCCATTGCGGCTTTGAAACACCAACACCCCATCGCGTTCGACCGCATCAAAGCCGAAAGCCAGCATCAGCGGCTGCAAAGCGGCCCGGCCCGTGCCGACATCGTTCACCGTATAGCCGCGCAGGACGCCAAGCAGGCCCGTCACATCATAGGCGGTCACGCCAGAGCGCTCGCAAATCTCCGCCACCACAGAGGCCAGCGACCGATTTGCCGCGCGTCCGTTCAACCAATACCCGGTGGCATAGGCATCGCCATCAGGCCAAGTTGCGCGGTCGCCGGGCCAGAACGGATATGGGCGCGCATCCCACCCCCAGACATGCAACCGGCCCATGTCGGTCATCCGTCCGCTATAAACAGACGAGACAGGATTGTTGTCAGGCTCAGCAAAATGGCTGGCAAAGGCTTGCAGATATTGCATCTGCATCAGGTCATCGCGATTGCCGTTCGAACCAAACGGCAACAAAGGCGCGCCGCGCAGGACATGCCCCGGCTCATTGGCACCTAGATTGATCGCAGGGCAGCCGACCGAGGTAAACCAGATCGGTTTGCTTTGTGGGACCCAATCAGTTGCCGCGCTCTGTCTGACGCCGCCAACCCGGTTGTGGTGCTGATGCGCCCACCAGCCCTGAAAATCCTTGGCGCGCCAAACCCAAGGCTCACCGTCTGCATCCGTAATCGGCACCCGCCGCTGGGCCGCTTTTGCCTCAGGCGTGGGATAGTTCCAGTCGTAATCCTCGCCGCCCGCGACATTGGATTGCAAATAGGCAAGGTTATGGATCACGCCATAACCGGCATCGCGGTGGTCGGTGCCGTCGCGCCAGTCAGCCAGAGGCATTGCAGCAGAGACGCCGATAAAGTCGATATTCGCGTCAGCCCAAAGCGGGTCGAGGTGAAACAGCTTGTCGCGCGTCCCGGCAGGCTGCATTCCATGATACTCGGTCCAGTCGGCGGCATAGCTGATTTTGCAACCAGCCCCCAGAACCTGACGCACATCTGCCGCCAGATTGCGCAAAGCATCAACCATGGGAAAGCCACCCGCGCCTCGAATTCTTGTCAGGCCCGCCAGTTCGGTTCCGATACAAAAGGCCGAGACCCCTCCGGCCGCCGCGCAAAGATGCGCATAGTGCAGGACAAACCGCCGATAGCTGTTTTCCGCAGGGCCGGTATAGATCACCTCACCTCCCGCAGTCGCAAATTCCGTGACAGCCGCCTGCCCCATAAACGCGGCAACTTCGGCATCCGCAGCCGCCGTGCCATCAGGCGAGCCTTCAATCCCCGGCGCAAGCGAAGTCGTGATCTGGCCAACCCAAGGCAAAGCCGGTTGACCGGCCTGACCCGTTAGCGGATCAGGCAAGGCATTCTGCGCAAGCAGCTCCATCATCAAGACCGGGCTCACAACAACCTCAAAGCCACGCGCCTTGAGGTCACCAATGGCCTCAATCACAGCCGCATCCGCAGGCGTCCCCCCGACAATCGGGTCACCGTCGACCTCGGCCACCGTCCCTGCTGCGCCGCGCGTCAGGCCCGAAACAATCCACGGCATCGCCGTCGCGTCGATCTGTTCCTGCACGACCTTGGGCGCGATCTTGCATACCCCGCATCGCAGATCATCAGCAAACCACGTCAACGGCAACATGACCGACCCACAGGCCGACAATTCCGCCTCCAGCGCATTCATCGACACCGTAAAGTCACTGCCTCCAAGAGGAGAATGGGTGTTCACCGCGCTCTGCACACCATACCCGCTTGAAGCATGAAGTTGTGACGTTGCCAGCGCGTATTCACCCGCGCCGGGCATCAGCGCCACGCCCCGCACCAATCCCGCCATATCGGTCGTGGCACCCTGCCCGGCGCGCATCACCTCGAACGTCAATTGCGGGATGCGGTTGCCAAATTGCCCGAGTGCTAGATCTTCAAGCACGACGTAGGCCGTTCCCCGATAGGCGGGCGTGTTCCCGGCCCCTTCAATGGCTGCAATCTTTGGGTCGGGCTGCTGGTCGTCGCTGCCGACATAAAGGCGCATATTCAAGGCATCGGGCGAGATTTCGGTTCCATCCGCCCAAATCCGGCCAACCCTGCTGATCTCGCCTTCGCAAAGCGCCACGGCAAGACTGACAGTATAGGAATAGCTGGAGGTGCGCGGGGCGGGAGAGCTGCCCTTGCCGCCCCCCGAAGTTGAGGAGGATTCCAGAAACTGCGAGGCCCAGATCACCTGCCCCGCAACCCGCATCCGGCCATAGACCTGCTGAATATAAGCACCCTCCGCCGCACCTGTGACCCGAAAGCGATCGATCCGCCCGGTCTCGACGGACTGGCTGCCGGACCCTAGAAGTTGCTGATCAATTCGGCGACCGATCGCGGCCCCTGCCGCACGCCCGATCGTGGCCATCGACAAGCCCAGCACGGACCCGCCGATTGATCCGCCAAGCGCCATCCCGGCGGCGGAAAGTGCAATGGTAGCCATCAGTCATCCCTTTCGATGAATTCAAATCGCGCCGCGATACGCTTGCGCCAGGGCGTGGAAAGCGGGCTCTCGACCACCCCATGCCCTTGGTAGGCATGGATAAAACAAGGTCGCTCGCCCACTTCAGAGATCACACCCAAATGCTTGGCCACCGCCCCCCGCCGCATCCGAAACAGGATCACCTGCCCGGGGGCCGTTGGGGCGCCCTCCAGCTTGCGTAAATGCCGGCAGGCGGCAGCCATCAGCACTTCCGCGCCCTGCGGTTCTGACCAGTCCGGTGAATAGGCGGGGATCGCCTCAGGCTCGGCCCCGTAGACCGTGCGCCAGATTCCGCGCAACAGCCCCAGACAATCGCAGCCCACCCCCTGCGCAGAGGCCTGATGCAAATAGGGCGTCCCGATCCATGAGCGCGCAATCTTGACGATCCGCGCGCTCATCGGCTGAGGCTCCCGCCGGTGTTTTTCTGATCCGAGCGCGGCACGCTGATCAGCCAGTCATCCCCCGGCATGTCGGGAAACCCCCGAAAATTCAGCAAATTGCCAAACTTTTCGCGGCAAGTCACCGGGCGCTTGTCGCAGCCTGCCGTCAGGCGCAGCACATCGCCGGGACCAACCGGTGCATTGATCGGCGCCCATAACGTCACCACGCGGTCCTGCGTGCCAACGTCGGATTTGATCACCCCGCGCAAGCCCACCGCCGGGCCACTCACCACGTCCAGCTGGCCACCTTCAAACCAACCCGCACTGAATGTCTCAACGCCTGTCAGGGCAAAGACCTGCCCATCGGTCGCCGCATCCAGCGTATACGCTAGCCGATAGGAGGCATGGGTGACGTCAAACTTGCACCGCGCATCACCCAGAACAGCACTACAGGTCTTGAGATATGACCGCCCCTGCATTTGGTTCAACGTCTCGGTCAGCCCGCGCAACTCCGCCTCAAATCCGCCCTCACCGCGGGTAATCTCGCCCAGGGTTCCGCGAAACAGGGTCTTGCGGGCACTCACATCGTCCCAACCCACCAGCCAGACCTGCACCGCGGCCCGGTCATAGCGCCCCGCCATGATATCGGCCTCGGTAATCGCGTCGTCCGAAAGCACGCCAAAGGCCTCTGTATTATTGATCGACAACCCGGTCGTGCTTGCAATCGCCCGCGCAGTCAGACCGTTTTGCGGGGCAAAAACGATCCCATCGAACTGCAAGGAAGTATCGTGATCGGTAAACCCCAGGGTCACACCGTCGCGCCGCCGGATCATCCAGCAATGGCAGGTGTGCGTGACGCCAGAGCGCAAGTGGGCATAAAGTAACTCCGCACTCATAGCCGCACCTCGACCACCGGCACATTGGGCACCTCGCCAGCCTGAAAACTGGACACCGATGTCATGATCGTATCGGTGTCGAAACGGACGGGCACATCAAACTCAAACCCCGCACGCACTTCGGCACCTGCGTCGGGCGCGCTTGCGAAGCTCAGCACACCGCTATCGTCGTCCACTTCATAGTCGACACCGCGTCGGGCAAGATCACCACCAACCTCGACCCGAACGGATCCCGGCACAGGTTTGGTGATCGGTCGCTGATACACCGTACCTCCAGACCGGTAGGATTTGCGCAACTGAAACACGCGCGCGGCATCATCCCCTATCGCAATCAACTGATCGGACGCGGCGACAGCAGACGATGGACGGCTTGACAAATAGTCGCTCCAATCCTTCCAGCGAAAGCCGATCAACTGCCCCTGACGGGCCTCAAAGAACGCAATCAGCGTCTCAACATCATCCAACGAGCGCAGGCCCATGCCTGCGTCATAGCGGCGGCGCGCATGCGCCCAAGGCGTGTTGCGCTCTTCAAAGCCATTGGCCAGCGTTACAATCTCGGTCCGGCGTTCCGGCCCACCTAAGGCACCAAAGCTCAATGAGGCGGGAAATCTCACATCATGGAAAGTCATATCGGCTCCTACCTCAGGCGTTCGCTGCGACCCAACACGCGGGCCATCTGTGCCGCGATCTGACCGCGGCTGCGTTGGAACCCCTGCACATCAGGGGTGGAAATATTCATGTTCACGGTCACCGCCCCACCGCCCGCACCGCGTACGCCCAGGCGGCCATCAGCACCGCGCGCCAGCGGCATGATCGCCTCTGGTCCCGCTTCGCCCATCAGGCCGGTCCCACCGCGCATCGCAAATGTGGTTGGGGTGCTGACAATGCCGCCTTTGGCAAATGGCATCACGCGGCCCTGGCTGAAGCTGCCGCCATCTGCAAATGGCATCAGCCCGGAGACCGCTGAATTCAGCCCATCTGCCAGCATTCCGCCAAATTGGCTGGTCACCGGGTTCACCCCCGCGGAATAGGCTGTATTGACCATCCTCTCGGCCAGGCCGCCCAGCACATCCGTCAGGCTGCGACCTTCCAGAACCAACCCATCAAAAGCCGCTCTCAAGCCTTGCGAAAACCCGCGCTCCAGATTGCCCAGATCGCGGGTCGTTTCGACCAGGGACCCCTGCACAGCGCGCAACTGTTCCTCAAACGCAGCCGTCATGGCCGATGCATCACCAAGCGCGCTTTCCAATGCACCCACGTCGCTCTCAAGCGCGTCAATCCTGTCGATATCATCCATTGTCTTTGTCCTTCACATCATCGGGAAAATCGCGCAGCAATGCATCAAATTGCGGTCGATCCATCGGGGCCATCGCGCCTGTGGCACCCAACATGATCTGCAACTCCGCAGGGGTCAGCGCCCAGAACTCTGCCGGATGCAAGCGCAGCTGATACAGGCCAGCACGCAAAAGACCCGCCCAATCCACAGCGCTACTCCGGCACCATAAAGGCGCGCGCCAGCATCAGCGCCGCAGCCTTCGCAGCTCCTACCGGACCGCCTGCAATCTCTGCCGCTATCAGATCTGCCGCCGTGCCGCTCCACCCGCCACCACGCAGCCCGGCAACAATCACCGCCATGACATCGGCACCGGAAAAAGCAGCCCCCTCGAACCGGCGAATAAGATCCACGAGCGAACCTGCGCCCAACGCCGCCTCAAGCTCGGCCAAGGCACCCAGCGTCAGCTTGCACTCATAGGGCACACCATCAATCACGACTGTGACCTCGCCGGTCCAGGGGTTCGCCATCAAATCAGCGCCACAAAGCTCAGCGCACCGGCGGAGGCCAACGACAGCTCATATGTCGCCTCGCCATTATGTGACCCCGCATATTCGATCGCGGTGATCTGAAATGGCCCTTCAATCGTGCCAAACCCGGGTACAATCACTTGAAATCCCGGCGTCTCGCCATCAAAGAAGATTTGGCGCGCGCGCTCATCGGTCGCCTCATCCTTGAACACACCAGAGCCCGAGATCGCGGCGGTCTTGACCCCCGCGCCGCCCAGCAGTTCGCGCCAACCGCCAGTGCTTTCCAGACTGGTCACATCCACCGTCTCGGCATTCAGGCTCAGCCGAGTGGCGCGCAGGCCAGCGGCGGTTTCAAACAGACCATCGCCGGTCATATCAATCTTGACCAACAGGTCCTTGCCACTTTGTGCAGTCATCTGGCGTACTCCTCACATTCAGTTTTGGTTACGTGTCATCCGCCACGCGGGCACGGAAAATCAGGTTGATCTGGCGCACCGCACCAGTGCCCACACGGGCAGCTTTTGCCTTTTGAAAGCGCAAGGATACCAGCGCCCCGCGATCCAGTATCAAAGCGGCGTCGACCAATGCATCACTGACCGCGGCGGCCGCCGCCTTTGCGGTGGCAAAACCGGCACTCTGGGTGACAACCGCCACCGTAAACTGATGCCAGGCGCCTGCCCCTGTCTTGTCGGATGCATCGCGCACGTCCTCGGCCCCCAGCACCACATAAAGTGGCGGCAAGGCGCCGGCCGGCAAGGCATCAAAGATGTCCGGACCAACCAGACCGGCCAAGACGGGATCGCTGCGCAGACGCTGAAACACAGCCCGCTGAAGGGCGGCGGCTACACCATAGCTCATGGGGCCACCTCCTCTTGGGCGTGACAGGTCAGATAGGCGCCATTCACGCCCCGTTCTGCCACAGCCAAAATCTGAAAAATGCGCGACCCATCCCGAAGCCGCTGCCCCACAGCCGGGCGCGACGGCGCACTATAGGGTGCCGCACGCACGGTTATCCGGTATGGCACAGAAGACAGCGTCGCAGCCGTTTCAGCCCTTTCGCGGCCCGCACCGGCTTTTACTTCCGCCCATAACACCCCCAAAGGCTCCCAATCGCGGGTATACCCCCCGGCCCCATCCGCAATCTTCAAAGGGCCTTCCAGCACCAATGACCGGTTCAATAGCGGCGCGCTCATACCCGGCCACCCATGAACAGACGCACGGTACGATAGCCTTCGGTCAATGCCAGCACGCCATGCGGCATGGCCGGGGACAAATGGGACACATCATGGCGAAATTCATAGAAATGGGCGGCCAGCAACATTACGGCCTGCGCCAGATCAGCCGGCAGATCGCTCCATTCAGGTCCAAATCCCGCCAACATGCCAATCCTGACAGAGCCACCCGGAGGCAACGCTGGCAAACTGGCGCCAGAGGGTTGCAGACTGGGTCGCTGCATATCCGGTTCAAGATACCAGCCATCTGCGTCAACTTCCGTCTCTTGTCCCTGCATATCCAGCAGCGTCACAGCGTCAACGGCATTCACCGGGGCGACAGGCAGCGGCTGGCGGCGCACGTCACGCCACGCCGTCAAACGCCAGCTGAACATGCGTTCAATCAGGATCTTGCCGGTGCGCGCCTCGATCGCCGCAAGGGCAGCGCGCAGATAGCTTTCCAGCACCGCATCCTGAACTCCATCGTCGGAAAACCCCGATCCAAGGCGCAAATGGTCTTTGAATTGTGCGACCGGAAGCGCCGACAGTGGCACGGTGGTCTCTTCGACTAACATCATGGAATTACTCCGCAATTACTGGCCACCCCTAGGGCGATGGAACCCGGACGCGCACGCCCCCCGCATTGCTCGGACGGAAGGGAGCTGCTAGACAATGCGAGGATTGTCTGGTTGCGCGCCCGGGCCTGGGTGCCGCGTCTCAACGCGGCACCCGTTTCACGGCTCAGCCTTAGCTGGCCGCGAATTTCAGCAGCTTGATCGCCGCAAAATCGCTCACAGCACCGCCAACGCGCTTGGTGGCATAAAACAGCACATGTGGCTTGGCAGAGAAGGGATCACGCAGCACGCGCAGGTCAGGGCGCTCGGCCACGGTGTAACCGGCAGCGAAATCACCAAAGGCCACAGACATCGCGTTATCGGCAATATCCGGCATGTCCTCGGCGATCAGCACGCGATATCCCAACAGGCGTGCAGGCTCTCCCATCGCCAGACCATCGACCCAGACAAAACGGCCATCGTTGTCCTTGAGTTTGCGAATGTGCCCGGCGGTCTTTGAATTCATCACGAATGTCGCGTTGGCGCGATACTCCGCCCCCAGCGCATAGACCAGATCGATGATCGGATCTGCGCGGGTAATGCCACCGGCAGTCTCAGAGGGGACATAGCCCAGATTGCCCCAGGTCCAGCTGTCATTGGCCACTGTGCCATAAGTCAGCAGGCCGGTCGGCTTATCAATGCCGTCACCTTCGATAAAGGCATTCGCCTCGGCACGGGCAAACTTGTCGGCAATCCGACCGGCAAGCCAGCCTTCGATGTCAAAGGCACTGTCATCCAGCAAACGCTGCGACGCTTTCGGCAAGGCAGACAGTTCATGCAGCGGAATGGAAATCCGCTCGATCTTTGGCGTCTCCGTCTCGGCAACAGCACTTGCCTCGGTCGCCCATCCGGCACCGATTTCGGATTGATCCACCAACACGTCATAGGACGTCGCGTCCACATTCACGACACTGGCGATCGAACGGATCGAAGCGGTCGAGGACAGCGTGCTTTGAATGGTATCAGCCGTCTGCGGGTCCACCAGATAGCCACCATCAGCGGCAATCGACGTCGCCAGCGCCTTGCCTTCCATCTCAAGGCCACGCAGCGCATCATCATCGCCGGTCCGCAGATATGCGGCAAAGGCCTTTTGATGAGGCGCATCCTGGGATGCCGCATGGGCCAGTGCCGTGCGGGCGGTCATGATTGTCTTTCGGTCCAGCTTGTTCATCCGGTCATCCTGTTTTTGAAGTTTGGCATTCACGCCGTGGGAAAAGTCTTTGAAATCACTCATGAACCCGGCAATCGCCGTATTCAGTGACTGGGCAGGAGACACATCTTCTCCGGCCCGAGAATCGTTCTCGGTGTTACGCATCAATCAGTCCTTTGATTTGTCTCTCGGGCGGGCTCAGTCCCGCGCCATCATTTGGCGTGCATTTTCAAACGCCGCGGCCATCTCGCGCATCGCAGTGGCCGCAGGTTCATCTCCCTTGGCCCCCACACGCGCATCTCGAAGCATCGGAAATGTGACCAAGGACACCTCCCATAGTTCCAGCTCTGACAGAATGCGCCCGCCTTTGTCGTCCTTTCGGGATTTCACGGTGCGATAGCCAATGGACAGGCCATCAATTGCCTTGGCCGCTATCAACGAGGCGGCCTCACGACCTTTTGCAATGTCGGTCAGTAAACGGCCCTTGACCCAAAGCCCGTTCGCATCCTCGCGAACCTCGTCCCAAACGCCAATTGGCTGGGCAGGGTCATGCTGCCAAAGCATCTTGACACCGCGCCCTTTTGCCAGAGAGGCACCATAGGCCCCCTTCTCAACCGTATCGCCCCCTTGATCGGGTTTGCCGAACAGCGACGCATAGCCACTGATCGTGGTGCCGTCGGTCACAGTCACCTCCCGACCAGCGGCACAAAACTTATGTTCCAAATTCATGACGATGCTCCACTCAACGCTTTGACAATTTCGAAAACCAGCAGGCCGGCACTACCGCAGACAACAATCCAGACTTGCCACTCCAGCCGCGACACCATGAATTCGATGCGGCCAAGCCGAACGTCGACCTGGGCAAACCAGAAATCTGATGCGGGCGGCGGCCCCTCGCGTCGCGGCTTGCCGCCCATTTCGACAACATTACGCGCCATTGCCGACCTCCAGTGCAGGCAGGCCCAGCAAAGACCGCTTTTCCGCATCGGTCAGGAACGCCGCCTCACTCACCCGGCGCCATTGCGCATCGCGCTCTGCCGAGAGGGCGGGGATCTGGTCCAGATCAGGGCGCAACGCGACCTCTTCACCGGCATAATCCGACAGCCATACCGCGATTGCACTCAGCACACGGGACGCCAAAGGCAGCACCGTCAGCCGATAAAAAGCGCGGTTCGCCTCTTGATAATTCGCATAGGTCGCATCCCCTGTAATACCCAACAGCATCGGCGGCACGCCAAAGGCAACCGCGATCTCGCGTGCGGCGGCTTCCTTGGTCTTTTGAAACTCCATATCCGAGGGCGAAAACCCCATCGGTTTCCAGTCAAGCCCGCCCTCCAGCAACATCGGCCTTCCCGCATTGCGCGCGCCCTGATGCTGCGTCTCCATCTCTCCCAACAGGCGGTCATACTGATCCGCCGACAGCGATGACTGGCCATCCGCCCCGCGATAGACAATCGCCCCCGATGGCCGGGCCGCATTATCCAACAGCGCCTTGGACCAGCGTGATGCAGCATTATGAACATCGATGGCCGAGGCTGCCGCCTGCAAGGCGGAAAACCCATAGTGATCGTCCTGGGGATGAAAACTCTTGATATGGCAGATCGGGCTCAGCCCTTCCGCCACATTGAACCGATGCTTGCGGCCGTTCACCATATACTCATAGCCCACCGGCCAGCCGTCGGCCCCCGGCACCACTGACATCCGATCAGAGCGCAGCACATGCATCTCCACAGGCAAGCCGTCATCGGCCACAGCCTCAAGATACCCGTTACCTGTCAACAAAACCTGCCCAAACAGCGCTTCCAACAGCTCCGCCCTGCCTTGCCCGGCATTCGGACGGGCCAGCAGCGCCTGCACCGGATGCGTCTCATAACGGCGCGCATCATCCTGCAAGACCACAGGCAAGGCAGCAGCTGCCTCGGCGATCAGTTTCACCGCACGAAACCCGATCGGATTGGCTGAGAACCCGGCCCGCGTCAGTGACACTACATCGCGCGGAGACCATGCGACACGACCGGCACCAGACATCGCCAACACACGCCCCGTAGCCGAGGCTTTCGCCTCAACCAAGGCCGCATCTGGCTTCGTGCGGTTTAAAAATTCAAACATTCAAAACTCCTCGTGCCGGCCGGTGGTGACCATCTGCAGTTCACGAAAAACAATTTCACTCAAAGGGTTTAGGAATTTGCGACGGTACCGTCCCGCGCGCGGCGCAACACCTTCAAAGCCCACGAATACGGGGCTTGCACCACTTCGATGCAGGTTCGATCATCAAGTCATACAAAGCCCACACCAGCGCATCGACACGATCCGGCGACCCTTTGCCTTCGAACCCCCGCGTCGTCATCTGCGCCATCTGCTCCTCAAGCACTGTCAGGCCCCGGACGTGGCGCACCCGACCCTGTTCATAGAGTGCGGCAATCGGTTCCGCCCGCGCAACCTTACCCCGGCTGGCATGCACGGACCGATAGGGCACCATCGCATCCACGCCCCGCACCACCGCCTCAACCATATCGCCCCCCTGATTGACCTCAGCCACCAACCGATCTGCCCCATGCCTGCGCATCGCGGCAATCGCAGCCTCGGCCCAGGCTGTCGGTCGCGCCGCGGATATACTGGCATCTTCCAGCACCACCGCCTGCCAATCATGCACATCGCCTTTCATGCAAACGCCGGCCACAACGATCCCGCATTCGTCAGACCCCGCATGCGACGTGCCCGGCGGATCAATTGCCACAACAACCCGGTCAAGCGACGGGGCGTCGGAAACCTGACAGCGGGCCAAATCATCCAATGACCACAAGGCACCCTCGATTTCGGTCAGCATCACGCCATCCATCTCCTGACGCCCCAGCGACGTCCCGCCATAGCGCCCCTCGATCTCCTTGAGAAAGCTATCCGCCAAATTTGCCCGGTTGGCCTGCGTGGGCGCATGTGTCACGACGGTCGTGTCCAGATCCAGCAAGGCGCGCAGCATCTGCGATTTGCGCGGTGTCGTCGTGACACAGGCGCGCGGGCTATCGCCCAGACGCAATGCAAACTGCAACATATCCCATGCCTCGCCGCCCTTGCGCCATTTGGCCAGTTCATCGGCCCAGACCGCATCAAACTGCGGCCCGCGCAGGCTTTCGGGGTCATGGGCGGAAAACAACTGTGCCTCGGCACCATTGGGCCACACCAGTAACCGACGGCCCGCTATCCAATTGGGGCTGCGATCCGGCGGACAAACCGACATCAAGCCGCTGTCACCAAAAACCATTACCTCGCGTGCCTGATCCAGTGTCTCCGCCACAAGCGCCACCCGCCGCGCCTTGCCCGGCGCGTACGGGCTGGGCCCTTCTACCATTCTGCGCACCCATTCGGCACCGGCGCGGGTCTTGCCCGCACCACGCCCCCCCAGAATGACCCAAGCGCGCCAATCACCACGCGGCGCGATCTGATGCGGCATCGCCCAGAAATCAAACAGATACGGCAGCGTTTCAAGCTGGTCCGCTGTCAGCGCCGCGATGAATTCCTTCTGTCGCGAGGCTCGCACGGAGGCGATCAAGTTGGCGCCCGATTTCAGAGCGGATGGCGTCATAGTCGATGGCGTCTGCGTCACTGTCTTTTCCAATCTTTTCAAGCAAAGCATCTTCGGCACGCAGCACCCGAAGGTGTGCGGCGTGGATTTGGTCGAGCCTATCGGCAAGGATTTTGGGCTTGATGTCAGGGATGTCGCGCACGAATTCGCGCATGTCCTCAAGCGTGCGTCTGATATCGCGCGACAAACGCTCAATTTCGGCCACCCGTTGGGCCGCCAATGCCACAGCACGCAACTGCGGATCGTCTTTTTTCTTCATGATAAAAGCCTGTAAGGAAGCTTCCGTTACAGTCGAGGGGCGCTTGTCGAGAATGATCAACCCACGCCATCTAGCACGAGCAGATTACACCAGTGAGCCTTAATTTTCAGTTAAACCAGCAGGATACGCGCACGATCCGTTAAGCTTGCGCTCATATTGCCAAGATCTCAGCCATCACTCTCACGTTGCGCCTCAATCGCGCGCCAGCGTGCCACATTGCGGTTGTGGTCCTCAAGATTTGTCGCAAAGGCATGACCGCCGGTGCCATCGGCAACAAAGAAAATAAAGGCAGTTGTGTCGGGATTCAGGGCGGCTTCAATCGCGGCCTGACCGGGGTTGGCAATCGGTGTCGGCGGCAGCCCCTCGATAACATATGTGTTCCAGGGCGTCGCACCGCGCAACTCGCTTTGGCGCAGACCACGGCCCAACACGCCTTCGCCACGGGTGATACCATAGATCACTGTCGGGTCCGTCTGCAGCCGCATACCACGGTTCAGACGGTTCACGAAAACGCTTGCCACTTGCTTGCGTTCTTCGGGAAGACCGGTTTCCTTTTCGATGATGCTGGCAAGGATCAACGCCTGCTCCGGCGTTTCCAGCGGCAAGTCATCGGCACGGTTCTCCCAGGCTTCTGCCAAAATCTCGGCCTGTTTTTCCTGCATACGCGCCAGCACAGAAGAGACCGTATCTCCTTCGTTGATATCATAATCAAACGGTGCCAAGGACCCTTCGGCAGGTGCCTCCGTGACATCGGCGCGCAAGATATCAATCTCCCCCAGAGCATTGGCAATCTGCCAGCTTGTTGCACCTTCGGCGACAACGATCCGGTAAGTCGCACTGCCGTCTGCCTTCAGCTCTTGATAGGAGACCGGCGGTTCATCCTCAGCGACAACAAAACTGTCCAGATCGACAAACGCATTCGTTGCAGGGTCCAGTTCGCGAAGATCAACGACGGTCCGATTGATACCAACACGGTAGATCACCTCAGCGCCGCATGTATTGCGACCGCCGCGCGTCACGATATCAACGATTTCCGCCATGGATGATGCTTGAGGCACCCGGAAGCGTCCAAATTTGATCTCACCGGACTTTTCGCTATACCGCGCACCTGTCTCATAGACAAAGCCTGACGAAATCGCCCCCTTCTCCAACAGGGTTTCAGTCAGCACATCGGTATTTGCGGCCCCTGCCGGCACCTCAAGACAAATCGCCGCCGCCAACGGGCCCGGCGCGCTGTATTGCCGGGTGCCCCAGGCGACGGCGCCCGCCAATAAAAACAACGCGACGATCAGAAAGCTCAGCCCGTTGGCGGCTATATGGCGCCACATTACTCTACTTTCCCAAGAACAAGGCTGGCGTTCGTCCCACCAAAACCAAAGGAATTTGACAGCGCGATATCGATCTTTGCAGGCCGCTTTTCTTTGGCGCAAAGGTCAACTTCTGTCTCGCAATCGACGTTATCAAGGTTGATCGTCGGCGGTGCGACCTGATCGCGGATCGCAAGAATAGAGAATATCGCCTCAATCGCGCCAGCGGCACCCAGCAAGTGCCCTGTCGCCGATTTCGTCGACGACATCTTCAAAGAAGACGCAGCATCCCCCACCAGACGCTCTACCGCGCCCAGTTCAATCGTATCGGCCATCGTCGATGTCCCATGCGCATTCACATAGTCGATCTGACCTGGCGCGATCCCCGCACTCCGGCACGCCGCACGCATCGCGCGTTCTGCACCTTCGTGGTCGGGTGGAGGGGCCGTAATATGGTGCGCATCGCCGCTCAGACCATAGCCCAGAATTTCTGCGTAAATTTTGGCACCTCGGGACTTTGCATGTTCATAGTCTTCCAGCACGACAACACCCGCACCTTCCCCCATGACAAACCCGTCACGGTCCGCGTCCCATGGGCGGCTGGCCTTCGTGGGATCGTCATTGTGCTTTGTGCTCAGTGCCTTGCAGGCATTAAAGCCCGCCATACCCAATTCGCATATCGCGGCCTCTGCCCCGCCGGCGATCATGACATCCGCATCGCCATGCTGGATCAGGCGGGACGCATCGCCAATGGCATGGGCGCCGGTGGAACAGGCCGTGACAACAGCATGGTTCGGGCCACGAAACCCGTATTTGATCGACACTTGGCCAGAGATCAGGTTAATCAGCGCTCCGGGTACAAAGAACGGCGACACGCGCCGCGGGCCTCTCTCGGCCATCATCACCGCGGTGTTCGCAATCGAATTCAAACCACCTATCCCAGACCCGATCATCACACCTGTCCGTTCAAGATCTTCACGATCTTCAGGGGCCCAACCTGCATCTTCAATCGCCTGCTGCGCCGCAGCCATGCCAAAAATGATAAACGTATCGATTTTCCGCTGCTCTTTTGGGTCAAGATAATGGTCGGCGTTGAACGTCCCGTCAGACCCATCCCCCAAGGGCACTTCGCAGGCATACTGCGTGGTCAGCCGACTGGGATCGAAACCAGTGATCTTGCCCGCTCCAGACTGGCCATCCAAAATCCGTTCCCAGGTTTTTTCCACACCATCCGCAAGGGGCGTGACCAACCCCAGACCTGTCACAACAACACGACGCATATTCTGCCCTCACCTCTTGGCGTATTTGTGACCACTGATAGCGTAGCCAAGGTCCAAGGGGCAAGTGCGGCAATCCAGATCGGCAAGGATTGGACCCCATGTTTCACTTTCACTTAAGGCATTCCTGATAGGTCTGGTCAAAATTCGAAAGATGACAGTGTGATAAGGCGCTTTGGATTGATCGTCGGCCTGATGTTCAGCACGCTAACAGCGGGCAGCATGGCCAATGCTGATTGTGTATTGATCGACCGGTTGGACCAACTGCACACAATCCAGTCCCGGCTCGTCCGAAGCCCTGATGCAGGCCTGTTCGCGACAGATCTCAGGCAATTGCGCGGGATCAGTGCAGAGATCAGTGATCGTGACGTTCTGGACGCTATTGATGGCAACAGAGCCCGCGGTCGCGGCGCGGATTTCATGCGCTTTCTGCAGGATATACAGGGCGTCCTGCAACAGGCCAGCTTGGACGACCCGCAATCAATACGCCACCAAATCACCCCCGAAACATTCGCAACGCTCGACAGCATTGCCAATCACCTGAAAGACTTGCGATGTACCCCAGACCAAATCGCAATTGGTGCCGCCACCGCCGCAGCGCGCAGCCCCACCAGCGACAGCGACGCCGAGGACCTTGCAGAGATTTTCGAAAACCTCATCAGGTTTGCAAAAGAGGCGCTGCGACCACGCAACTTGTTCATCGCGGTCACCACCGCGATCATCGTCGCCTGGGCATTGCCCCATTTCCAAAACTGGAGGCGGCTGCTGCGCCGAAAAGCAAAACGTCACAATATTCAGTATTTGACGCAGTACAAATGGGCAGGTCACAGGTATACGGGAACACTGGTTGACATCAGTTGTCACGGCACAAAGCTAAAACATGACGCTGAAATGCCCCCGCCCCTTCGCACAATCGTTGGTATGACAATTGGTGATGATCTGATTGAAGGCACGGTCATCTGGAACAACATGCACTACAGTGGCGTGCAATTTCGCAAGGCGGTTTCACTGGCGACGGTCAAACTGGCGTGCAAAGCAGTTGACCATCCAGAAAAACAAAACGGCGCCCCAAGGGACGCCGCATAGCAAATCTTGATCTGACGCTTACTTTGCACCGTCGATGAATTTCACCGCGTCACCGAATGTCTGGATGGTCTCGGCAGCGTCGTCAGGAATTTCGATCCCGAACTCTTCTTCAAAAGCCATGACAAGCTCAACAGTGTCCAGGCTGTCAGCGCCCAGATCATCAATAAAGGACGCAGCTTCCGTCACTTTGTCTTCTTCAACACCAAGATGCTCTACAACAATCTTGCGTACGCGGTCTGCGACGTCGCTCATATCAAATCCTTACGTTTTTGTGGGCCTGCGCCCGTTGTTCTCAGGGCTTGCGCCCGCTCTTTTGCGCCCCATGCGGACCGCAGCCTTTATTTGCGCTGCACAAATCTGACGTGACGCCGCATGTGCTTTTCAGCAAATCTGCGTGGCCTATAACAGAGAAATCCCCAATGGCAAACGCTTTCGGTCGTCGAAAGCAACGACTTGCTAGAACATGGCCATGCCGCCGTTCACATGCAAGGTGGTACCGGTAACATAAGCGGCCTCAGGGCTGGAAAGATACAGAACAGCGGCTGCAATTTCTTCTGCATCGCCCATCCGCCCCGCAGGGACCTGCGTCAAAATCGCGGATTTCTGATCATCAGTCAGCTTATCTGTCATCGCCGTCGTGATAAAACCGGGTGCGACGCAATTGACGGTAATGCCCCGGCTGGCCACCTCATAAGCGATTGATTTTGACATCCCCACCATCCCGGCCTTGGACGCCGCATAATTGGCCTGCCCCGGATTACCGGTGGCACCAACCACCGAAGAGATATTCACGATACGCCCCCAGCGCGCTTTCATCATGCCCCGGATCACGCCTTTGCACAGGCGCATGGTCGAGGTCAGATTGACGTCCAGAACCGAGGACCACTCCTCATCCGACATACGCATGAAGAGATTGTCGCGGGTGATGCCGGCGTTGTTGACCAGCACATCGACCGAACCCATGGCGTCAGCGGCCTGCTTGGGCAGGGCTGTCACGGCCTCAGCATCGCTCAGGTTGCACGGCAACACATGCGCGCGCGCGCCCAGTGATGCGGCCAGTTCTTCAAGCGGTGCCACGCGCGTGCCAGACAAAGCAACCGTCGCGCCGGCGTCGTGAAGGGCCTTTGCGATGGCGCCGCCGATGCCGCCGGAGGCGCCTGTCACCAAGGCCTTCTTTCCAACTAAATCAAACATTTACGAGCCCTTCTCAATCTTATTTATTTATCGCGGCAGCGACAGATACCACCTCTTCAGGTGTGCCCACGGTCGCAGTCGTCAGACCGCGATCAATCCGCTTGATCATCCCCGACAACGCCTTGCCTGCGCCAACCTCGTAAAACGAGGTGACACCCTGTGCGGCCATAAACATCACGCTTTCGCGCCAGCGCACCGCACCAGTCACCTGATCCACCAAAAGGCTCCGGATCAACAAACTGTCTGTCTCAGGCTGCGCCAGGACATTGGCCACGACCGGCACCTTCGGGCGCATGATTTCAACATCGTTCAAAGCACGGGCCATGGCCTCTGCCGCAGGCTGCATCAGGCTGCAATGAAACGGCGCGCTCACGGGCAGCAACAATGCCCGCTTTGCACCGCTTGCCTTCGCAATCTCCACTGCACGCTCCACGGCTGCTTTATGCCCGGAAACAACTACTTGCGCCGGATCATTGTCATTTGCCGCCTGGCAAACCTCGCCTTGTGAGGCCGCGTGCGCCACGTCTTTGACAGCCGCAAGGTCAAGCCCCAGAATTGCCGCCATCGCGCCCTCTCCGACGGGCACCGCCTCTTGCATTGCGGTGCCACGGGCGCGCAACAGGCGTGCGGTATCAGCCACTGTCATCGCACCGGCAGCGGCAAGGGCTGAATATTCACCCAGCGAATGGCCCGCCACGAAAGACGCGGCCTCAACCGACACACCTTCGACTTCCAGCGCGCGTAATGCAGCCATTGAGGTGGCCATCAGCGCCGGTTGGGCATTGGCTGTCAGGGTCAGCTCATCAATGTCGCCCTCCCAGATCAAGCCAGACAGGTCTTGTCCCAGCGCCTCGTCTACCTCGTCGTAAACGGCTTTCGCGGCGGGATAAGCCTCGGCAAGCGCCTTGCCCATCCCGATGGCTTGAGCCCCTTGTCCCGGAAATACAAATGCACGCATGGCACGTCCCCTATCGTTTGCCTTTGGTTACCGACGCTTACCGCGCCACGCCCCAGCACACAAGCAAACACCAAACGGCACATGGCAAACGGAAAAGCGGCTGGCAAACCGGCCCGGAGAATATCCAGAATGTCCGGCTCGGGATGACGATCTGACTGGCATTCCACAAACTTTGCAAGGCACAGCGATCACAATGGCCACCGGCCCCTACACGCCAAACGGCCTATGCAGCTTGCGTGCCCGCTGCCCTGCTTGTCCCCAACAGATCGCGTGCAAGACGGTCCCGCAACGGGAGCAATTGCGCCTCCGTTCCCGCGGCCACAGCGATTGTCTGCGATGTATCACCGTATCCCAACAAAAGCTGGGCCTGTCCGGTCTCTTCATCCGCTTCAAGGTATATCCCACCAATGTCATCAAACGCATATGTCGCCACCGTCGTCGGCTTGCCCGACCGGTTGCACACGGTTTCGCGAATTTCATTCTGGCGCGTGTCAACGTGCACCTCGGCCAATGTACCACGGCTGGCAAACCACAAAAGATATAGCGCAGCAGCACCCATCAGCGTTGCAGCACCAATACGCATGATCCCTGCCCCGCCATCAAAGAAAAGTGCCGGCAGCACAAGCACACCAAAGGTCGCGGTCATCAAACTGACACCGAAGAAAAAGCAAACCGCCTGACCGAATACAACCGAAAACGGCGCGCCGGTTCCCGACCGAACCTTATATCCCCAGAACACGTCCTCCACTTCAAACGGCTCGGTCCGTGCGATTTCTTCGGCGAAATCTGCCGCGGATACATTCAAATCTGTCATAGTGCCCACTCCATGCTCATTATCGACATGATGCCGACAAAAGCGGGCAATAAAGGGGCAAGCTCAAGGCGGGGTTAAGAAATCTGCGAATGTTGCGAAAACGCAGCTTTAATTGGGTGTTGAAGGCTTGCATCACCCCAATTGCCCTGTATAAGGCCGCATCCTTGCTGCAAAACGTATGAACTGCGCAGCCTCTCGTGGATGGGACGCATGCAAGGTTAACCGCCCATCCTTTGAAATGCGCCGATATATGAACTGGAGTTCACATGCCGCTATACGAGCATGTCATGATTGCGCGTCAAGACTTGTCCAACACGCAAGCAGAAAGCCTCATCGAACATTTCGGAACCGTTCTTGCCGACAACGGCGGCAAGCTGCTGGAAAACGAATACTGGGGCGTCAAGACGATGGCCTATAAGATCAACAAGAACCGCAAAGGGCACTATGCCTTTTTGCGCACAGACGCCCCCGCCCCTGCCGTGCAGGAAATGGAACGCCTGATGCGCCTGCACGAGGACGTCATGCGTGTGCTGACCATCAAGGTCGATGCCCACGAAGAAGGCCCCTCGGTGCAAATGCAAAAACGCGAAGAACGTGGCGAGCGCCGCGAGCGCCGCTAATTGTTGATCAGATAAGGACAAACAATCATGGCTACCAAACCATTTTTCCGCCGTCGCAAGTCCGATCCGTTTGAGGGTGATAATGCCCCAAAGATCGACTACAAGGACACCCGCCTTTTGCAGCGCTATATCTCTGAGCGCGGCAAAATCGTTCCCGCCCGTATCACCGCTGTCGGTGCAAAAAACCAGCGTGCTCTCGCCCGTGCGATCAAGCGTGCCCGTTTCCTTGCGCTGCTGCCATACGCCGTAAAATAAGGACATCATCCCATGGATATCATCCTACTTGAGCGCGTCGCAAAGCTGGGCCAGATGGGCGAAGTCGTTTCCGTCAAGGAAGGCTATGCACGCAACTTTCTGCTGCCACAGGGCAAAGCGCTACGTGTAAACGCAGCAAACCTTGCCCGGTTTGACGCCGAAAAAGCCCAGATGGAGGCACGCAACCTCGAGACCAAGAAAGAAGCCGATGCACTGGCTGAAAAGCTCGACGGTCAAAAGTTCATCGTGATCCGCTCAGCGTCAGACGCAGGTTCGCTCTACGGGTCCGTCACCACACGTGACGCAGCCGAGGCCGCAACTGAAGCCGGCTTCTCGGTCGACAAAAATCAGGTTGTCCTGCTGGGGCCAATCAAGGAACTGGGCTTGCACGAGGTTTCCGTCAAACTACACCCGGAAGTCGAAGCAACAATCACGCTGAACGTTGCCCGTTCCGTTGAAGAAGCTGAATTGCAGGAAGCAGGCAAGTCGATTGCTGAACTGGCTGCCGAAGAAGAGGCCGCCGCCGAATTCGAAATTCAGGAACTCTTCGACGACATTGGTGCCGCAGCATCCGACGACGAGGACCTGGCCGAAACGGCCGGTGTTGAGACCGAAGAAGCCGCTGAGGAAGTAAAAGAAGATTGATCTTCCCGCCTCACAAACGATATTGGCCGCCTCTGACACGAGGCGGCCTTTTTCGTTTGTTGCCGATCCCAATCTGTTCCAAGGGGCGATAAATGGTTCTTGATACAAAAGACACGCTTTTGGGCACTTGGTCCCTGCTTGCATGGTTCAATGAAACCGCAGATGGGCAGCGCATTTACCCGCTTGGCAAGGCGGCCACGGGCTATATCAGTTACTCTCAGGACGGCCATGTCTTTGTGCATATGATGGCGTCAGACAGGTCTGCCTTTGCCACCAATGATCCGTTTGGCGGAACCGAGCTAGAAGACTCCGTCGCCTTCAAATCGCATATCACCTATGCCGGTCGCTTTACCTGCACAGATAATCAGGTGACCCATTTCGTCACGCAGGCGTCCTGCCCGAACTGGATCGGATCAAAGCAGGTCCGCAATGTAGAATTTCGCAATGACCAGCTCAGGCTAAGTGCTGAAGGAGCAACTTTTCAAGGAAAGACGGTCACCGCCTTTGTGGACTGGGAACGCGCCAAGACCTAGGATCAGGACCGGGGTTCAGGAGCGCCCTGCGCTGCCATCTTTGAGAAAGGCAACGCAGTCAAGCCACATCAGACAATGCCAAATGACAGAGAAGAGATCGCCAGCCGCAGCCAGACCTAGCTCTGCGCGGTGAGGCTGTCCTCGGCCGGGTAAAGGTAGGCTGTCGAGCCTTTCTGGATCCTTGGGTAGAGCTCAATGATATGCGCCATCACCATCCGCACGCAGCCTGAACTGGCGCGACTGCCGATCGACCAGGGCTGTGGTGTGCCATGAATGCGCAGATAGGTATCGCGGTCACCAACATAAAGATAGATCGCGCGCGACCCAAGCGCGTTGGTCGGGCCCGGCTCCACGCCATCGGCAAATTGCGCATAAAGCTCCGGCTCGCGTTTTATCATCGACCGGGTCGGCGTCCAATGCGGCCACTCGACCTTGCGGCTCATTGTATAGGTGCCGGGCTCGTAAAGGTTGCCCCGTCCGATCGCGACCCCATAACGCATGGCCGTCCCGCCGAACTCGATGTGGTAAAGATAGCGCGCGATGGCATCAACGTGAATATCCCCCGGGATCAGCCCGTCTTTTGCCTCGACACGTTGCGGCATGAACCGCTGTTCCAACCCCCAGGGGTTTGAGGTCTCAAGATCGAAATCCGCCGGCGTCACCTGCGCATCCCACTCGGCCTTCTGCTGTCGGCTAGGCCAGGCTTTTGCGAATGCCGGGGTCGCAATCGGCGCAGAGAACATCGCCGCGGATGTCGCAATGAAATGGCGTCTGGTTAGCATGTTGATCCTGTCTCCGTCGTTTCTTCCAGGCGGGTTGAGCACCGCCTTGGCTGAACTGCCGGGTACAACCTACCCCCCCTAGAGCGTCAAGAAAAAACCGGGATAGCACACGAAATTGTGTGCTCCTTGCTCATCGCGCGGTCTCGGAAGGCGAAAAGGCACCCCCAAAATGGGGTGCCTTTTCATAGACTTCCCAGAGGAACTTATTCTTCCTCTAGTTTCTCTACTGCCTTTTGCAGGTCATCCTTGCTGACCTCTTTGTCAGTCACAGCGGCCTGCTCAAAGATGTGGTCAACGACCTTGTCCTCAAACATCGGTGCCTGAAGCTGTTGGCGGAACTGTGCGTTTTGCTGCACGAAATCAAAGAACTGACGTTCCTGACCGGGGTACTGGCGCGCCTGGTTCATGATGGCCTGCGTCATTTCCTGATCGGACACTTTCACATCGGCCTTCTGACCAATATCGGCCAAAAGCAGCCCCAGTTTCACACGACGCTCGGCAAGCTTGGTATGTTCCTTGGTCGGTTTGATCTCAGGATGGTCGTGGCCTTCGACGTCAGGGTTCTCATCATGCCACAGCTGGTGCGCGATCTGGTTGGATTCGGCTTCGACCAAAGACGCGGGCAAGTCAAACTTGACCTTCTTGTCGAGCACATCCAGCAGGCCACGCTTTGCAACAGCGCGGGATGCACCGGTATACTCGGCCTCCAGTCGCTCGGTGATCTGGGCTTTCAGCCCTTCCAGATCGTCAGCGCCGAATTTCTTGGCCAGCTCATCATCCATCTTTGGCGCCTTGGGGCCTTTGACTTCCTTGATCGTGCAAGAAAACACAGCCGTCTTGCCGGCAAGGTTCTCGGCCTGATAATCCTCAGGGAAGGTCACCTCGACGTCTTTTTCCTCGCCCGCCTTGACCTTCAAAAGGCCATCTTCAAAGCCGGGAATGAATGAATTGGAGCCCAGCACCAGCGGATAATCCTCGGCAGCGCCACCTTCAAAGGGTTCGCCATCGATCTTGCCGACAAAGTCCAGAACAACCTGATCGCCATCCTTGGCCTGGGTTTTCTTGGGCTGATAGTCGACCGCCTGCGGGCTTTCGGCCAGATTATCAAGCGCTTCCTTGACCGAATCCTTGTCAGCTTTCACAACCATGCGTTCCAGCTTGATCTTGCTGAAATCAAGATCTGCGACGTCTGGCAGTTTTTCATAAGACACATCGACCTCAACGTCGTCGCCTTCTTTCCAGTCCTCATTGGTCATCTTCATTTCAGGCTGGGCGGCAGGACGATCGCCTGTCTGCTCAAGATGCGAGGTCAGGGCGCCATCAATGGCTTCCTGCATGGCCTCACCCATCAGGCGCTGACCAAACTGCTTGCGCAACAACGCCATGGGTACTTTGCCCTTGCGAAAGCCCTTCATATCGACCGTGGGCTGCGCTTCCTTGAGCTTTTCTTCAACCTTGGCATCCAGTTCAGCCGCCGTAACGGTGATCGCATAACCGCGCTTGAGGCCTTCGTTCAGGGTCTCGGTGACCTTCATGTGCTGTCCTTTTTTCAACTTTGGTGCGGGTGAAGGGACTTGAACCCCCACGCCTTGCGGCGCCAGAACCTAAATCTGGTGCGTCTACCAATTCCGCCACACCCGCATGATTAAAAGGGGGCAGGTTTTGGGCCTGCCCCCGGTTGCGCGCTGTCTAACAAAGGACGGCAGGGGATGCGAGAGAAAAAATCGCCCTAAATATCAAGGCTGCGATAGACTTTCGGCAATTCCTCGGGCAAGTCCTCGGCGATCAGGCCGGGACCAAAGGAAAGCGCACATTCCGTATGCAGCCAGGCGCCGGTTTCAGCGGCCTGCATCGGGCTGAAACCACGCGCCAGCAGGCCGGTGATGAAGCCCGCCAAAACATCGCCCGATCCGGCGGTGGCCAGCCAGGGTGCGCGGCGTTCGTAAACCGAGGCATTGATACTGCAACGCCCGGCCGGACCGGCAATCACCGTGTCAGGGCCCTTGAATAATACAACACACTCTGCCCGCTGCGCGGCATCGCGCGTGGCATCCACCTTCGAATAGGCCGGACCGTCAGTGGCTGGCGCATCCAGCCTTTCAGCAATATCGGGAAAGACCCGCGCAAACTCGCCGCCATGCGGCGTCAAAACGCACCCCTCATGCAACAGTGCAAAAAGAGATGCATCGCGCCCGATCAGCGTCAACGCATCCGCATCCAACACTATGGCCCGACCGCTCTTCAAGCCGGCCTCAACGAGGCCACGGCTCTCATCGCTCACCCCCATCCCCGGCCCCAGACAAAGCGCATTGATGCGGCAGTCAGCCAAAGTCGCATTCAGGGCATCCACATCCGCGATCCTGCGCAGCATTACCGCATTCAACTGGGCTGCATTCTCGATCAGGGCCGCGGGCGGGCATCCAAACGTGACTGCCCCTGCCCCCACTCGAAGCGCACCTCGAGCCGCAAGACGGGCGGCACCACCTTTACCAACGCCACCTGACAGGACAAGCGCATGACCATGAGAATATTTATGCGCGCGCGCGGCGCGGCCCAGCCCCCGCGTCTGGCGGGTGATACTCTTGACAGATCCAGCCTGGAGCTGATCTGAAAGGCCAATATCCGCGACGACAGTTTTGCCCGATTGATAGGGGCCCCGGTCCAATACATGACCCAGTTTCAACCGATGAAATGATACCGTCAGACCAGCACGAACAGCCCCGGCGGCCTGCCCCAATTCCCGCCCGCTGTCACCACAAATGCCAGAGGGTACATCAACGGCCACAGTCCTTGCCGCAACTATTGGATCAGCCGCTTGGCCCGCGACCCAATCGCGCAATACCCCGTCCAAGGGACGTGCCAAACCCGTTCCAAACAAAGCATCAACGTGAAGATCCGCTCTACCAAGATCACGAGGGGCCTGATCAAACGGCGCAACGGGTCCCATTTTTATCCACCGCTCAAAATTCACCCTCGCATCCGGCGGAAGCCTTTCAGCATCCCCATACAAAAAAACCTCAACATCCCAGCCTGCCTCCGTCAGCAGCCGGGCTACCACAAACCCATCCCCGCCATTATTCCCCGGCCCGCAAAGCACCACCGCCCGGTGCTGCTCTACCTCATCATCTTGCAACAAATACTCCGGGGGTTTGGGGGCTGGCCCCCATGACGGCGCCAGTTCCGGCCAGGTCTCAAACACCGCCGCCACAACGCCGCGCCCGGCGCGCTCCATCAGCGCCAACCCGGTCACCTCGCCTGCGGCAATCGCAGCCTCTTCGATAGCGCGCATTTGGGCGGCAGTCAGTAATTCTCTCATTGGTTTCGCACTCAGAGTTCACAAACCGCCCCGCAATCGGGCACCTTGCACAAAATTTAGGCAGAGCATAGGCTTTCACCCGGCCAGCTTGCCTTCAGGTTCCGCCTTGAATTGTCCAGATGCAAGAGAAATGGTCTGACCACTGACGAAACACCAAAGGGGAGTCGCAGGCCGATGAAAAAAATCGAAGCGATCATCAAACCATTCAAACTCGACGAAGTGAAAGAAGCACTGCAAGAGGTGGGCGTCCAAGGCCTGTCAGTTGTCGAGGTCAAGGGCTTTGGCCGTCAAAAAGGCCACACAGAGCTTTACCGCGGCGCGGAATACGTTGTTGATTTCCTGCCCAAGGTAAAAATCGAAGTGGTCCTCGCCGAGGATCAGGTCGACAGCGCCATCGAGGCCATCATCGGGGCCGCAAAAACCGACAAGATCGGCGACGGCAAGATCTTCGTCTCGCCTGTCGAACAAGCCATCCGCATTCGTACCGGTGAAACCGGCGACGACGCACTCTAAATCCAAACGATGCTACAAAACAAAGGGACATCATAGATGGACAACAAAGCTGTTCTGAAACTGATCAAAGACGAGGAAGCCGACTACGTTGACATCCGCTTCACTGATCCACGCGGCAAGCTGCAACACGTCACAGTGGTTGCCGATCTGGTTGACGAGGACTTTCTTGAAGAAGGCTTCATGTTTGACGGCTCCTCCATCGCTGGCTGGAAATCCATCGATCAGTCCGACATGAAACTGATGCCACAGGCCGAAAGCGTCTATGTCGATCCGTTCTATGCCGAAAAGACCGTCTGCATTAACTGTAACATCGTCGAACCCGATACGATGGAGCCTTACAGCCGCGACCCGCGCGGAACGGCCGTAAAAGCCGAAGAATACCTGAAATCCTCCGGCATCGGCGATACTGCCTACTTTGGCCCGGAAGCCGAGTTTTTCGTCTTTGACGATGTGCGTTTCAGTGTCTCGATGAACAAGGTGTCCTATGAGGTCGATGCCATTGATGGCGCCTGGAACTCCGACACGGAATACGAAATGGGCAACACAGGCCACCGTCCCGGCATCAAGGGCGGCTACTTCCCGGTGAACCCCATCGACGACGCGCAGGAAATGCGCTCTGAAATGCTGTCCACAATGAAGCGGATGGGCATGAAGGTCGACAAGCACCACCACGAAGTGGCGTCTTGCCAGCACGAGTTGGGTCTGATCTTCGGCTCGCTGACGCATCAGGCAGATGAACTGCAAAAGTATAAATACGTGATCCACAACGTAGCACAGGCTTACGGTAAATCAGCCACTTTCATGCCCAAGCCCATCGCCGGCGACAACGGCACCGGCATGCATGTGAACATGTCGATCTGGAAAGACGGCAAGCCGCTCTTTGCTGGTGACAAATACGCTGACCTGTCCCAGGAAGCGCTCTACTTCATCGGCGGCATTCTCAAGCACGCCAAGGCGCTGAACGCGATCACCAACCCGGCCACAAACAGCTACAAACGCCTGATTCCGGGCTTTGAAGCGCCGGTTCTGCGCGCCTATTCGGCCCGTAACCGCTCCGGCTGTGTGCGTATCCCCTGGGCCGAAAGCCCCAAGGCAAAGCGCGTCGAGGCCCGCTTCCCTGATCCCGCTGCCAACCCCTACCTGTGCTTTGCAGCCTTGTTGATGGCCGGCCTTGACGGCATCAAGAACAAGATCGACCCGGGCCCGTCCTCTGACAAGGATCTCTACGATCTGCCCCCAGAAGAACTGGCGGCAATCCCAACGGTTTGTGGCTCCTTGCGCGAAGCACTCGAAGCACTCGAAGCGGACCACGAATTCCTGCTGGCCGGTGACGTCTTCACCAAAGACCAGCTGGAAGGCTATATGGAGCTGAAGTGGGAAGAGGTCTACGCCTACGAGCACACACCGCACCCAATGGAATACAAGCTGTATTACAGCTGCTAAACCATGTGCAAAACTGACCAAGAAAAAGGCGTCCAGAGGGACGCCTTTTTTTTGACCAATCTTTCATGCTGAACTGACAAAGATACAATCTTGCTTCCAGGTATTCTTTACCAGCTGGAAGCAGCTCTCTGTCATGTCGCAACTGCATTTTTCGTGCTTTCTGTTGACCCATAAATTATGGTCAGCCCATTAACCTGACGTCAACGCAACGAATTTATAGAGTGAATCGATGACGAGTCAGAGAAGAAGTTCTCTGTTTTGGGTTTTGCAGCTGCTGTAGCCCTTTCAATTTCCGCCCCCATGTCTGCAACAGCATCCGATAGTCACTACGAAGGCCTCATCGCAGACAACACCGCTGCCATTGAACAAGGTCTGGCCATGGCCAATGCAATGGACGTCATTGCACCTGATCCAGGCTCCAAATACCGCCTGAACATCGGCACTGGTTTCAGCGAGGATGAAGCGGCATTGGGCGTTACCGCCTCTGGCCGCATTGGCGCGTCAGCCAGCACAATTCTCTACCTCGGTCTCGCCGGCACAGAAGACAGAGCTGTCGGCAAAGCCGGTGTCTCTTTCCAGTGGTAACACTGCGACAGGGCGCATGACTTGGAATTTTGGGGTTGGTGGGCATCTGTCCACCAACCCTTTTTTTGATGCCTTGAGACACGCAACCGACCTTCTCGATGATGAAAGCACAGTGCGGCGATCAAGGGCATCACCGAATATCCCAAAACATGACAGACACCCTGCCCTGCGTCGTGACAACGGCAGCGGGTATGCTCATGCGCCAGTCGCCTTTCCGATTTCCCCGCCGATGACGGATGACACCATGACATTCGGGCTCTTGCTGAGAGGCGCGCTGAACCAGCGGCAAGAGCCGGCGGAAAGGCATCACGCAGGCATAAGTTGAAGCATTCCGCATTCGCGCTCATACTATGCCCATTGCATTTGTCCCAAGCCCCGATGGAAAGCCTGCCATGAATTTCCGCCTCATCCTCAGTTTGTCGCTCATTACCCTCACCACCCCCGCCTTCGCCGACATCAAAATCAGCCACGGCTACGCGACCTTCGGTGATCTCAAGTACGGCCCCGATTTCACACGTTTCGACTACGCCAACCCCGACGCCCCCCAAGGCGGCACGATGAGCCAGCGCCAGCTGTTCGGCACACCGACATTTGACAGCCTCAACACCTTCATCATCAAAGGCGATAGCGCGCCGGAGGTGGGCGTCCATATCTATGACAGCCTTATGGTGCGCGCAAATGATGAACCCGACGCACTTTACGGGCTGGTTGCCGAAACCATCGAATACCCCGATGATCTGTCCTACGTGGCCTTCAACATGCGCCCTCAGGCACGGTTTCAGGATGGCGAGCCCGTCACCGCACAGGATGTGGTCTTCACCCTCAACGCGCTCAAGACCGAAGGGCACCCCTATTACCGCAACCTGTTGTCCGATGTGATCAGCGCTGAGGCCGAAACCGACCAGCGCGTGCGCATAGACCTTGCCCCCGGCGCGGGCAGCGGGCTGCTGGGCAGCATCGCCGAACTGCCCATTCTGCCCGAGCATTTCTACGACACCGTGGCCTTCGGTGAAAGCTGGATGGATATCCCTCTTGGCTCCGGCCCTTATGAGGTCACAACCGTGGACGCACCCCGCTCCATCACATTCTGCAAGGATAAAGATTACTGGGCGGCAGACCTGCCGGTGAATGTAGGCCGCAACAACTTTGAATGCTTCAACTACGAGTATTTCATTGATGACACCGTGGGTCTCGAAGCATTCGCAGCAGGAGAATACCAGATGCGGGTCGAATACCGCTCCGCCTCTTGGGCGACGGGGTATGAATTTCCCGCCGCACAGCGCGGCTGGGTGAAACAATTGCTGATCCCCGATGGACGGCCGGCCAATGCACAAGGCATCTGGCTCAACCTGCGTAATCCGGTGTTGCAGGATATCCAAGTACGCCAAGCCCTTGAATATGCCTTCAATTTCGAATGGACCAACGATACCATTTTCTATGGCAGCTACACCCGTTCGGACAGTTTCTTTGAAAATACCGGCATGCAGGCAACCGGCACCCCCCAAGGCGCTGAACTGGCACTGCTCACCGAATTCCGCGATCAACTTCCGCCCGAAATCTTCACCGAAGCCGCGCATGTCCCAAACCCCGGCAGCGACCGCCCGCGCGACCGGGCAGACTTGCGCGAAGCGGCCGCACTTCTGGATGCGGCCGGTTGGACAGTGGGTGATGACGGTGTGCGCCGCAACACGGCTGGCGCGCCGATGAAGCTGGAATTTCCCGACAGCAACCGCAGCCTTGAGCGGGTCATGATCCCCTACACCGAGAACCTCAAGGCGCTTGGTATTGACGTGACTTTTGAGGTGATTGACCCAAGCTCCTGGACCCAACGCCGGCAGGTATTCGATTTCGACCTTTCTGCCACCGCATGGGGCGTTGCAACCACGCCGGGGGCAGAACTGCGCGCCTTCTACGGCTCTGCCGCCGCAGCCACCGAAGGCAGCAACAACCTGACCGGCATCGCCGATCCTGTGGTCGATGCGCTGATCGAGCGCGTCGTTGTCGCCACATCGCGAGAAGAGCTGAACACAGCCGCCCGCGCGCTGGATCGGGTCTTGCGCGCCAAACAAATCTGGATCGGTGGCTGGAACCTGGGCGAGCACCGGGTCGCCGTTTGGGACATTTACGGCATCCCCGAAGAACCCGCACCTTATGATTTCTTCCGCAACGTGGATTTTTGGTGGTTTGACCGCGAAAAATATAACGCCCTGGTTGCCGAAGGCGCCCTGAAACCCGGCATCTAGGGCACTGCAAAAGACCGGGAAATGTCGAAAACGGACATGATCTGACACATGAGGCGCGCATACTCGGCCCGATATGGCCAAGGAATACCGCGATGAACACCCACTACCGCGACACCCGTAAAATCGACCCGACACGCGGCACGACACTCGCCGATGGCAGCCCCAACGATCAGGACCGGATCGAGATCGGCCCCACCCAACTGGCCTTTGGCGAATGGGCCGCCGCAGGGCTGCGCTTGCCCAACCTGCCCGCCATGCGCGAATGGCGGCACAGGAGGCTGACCGACGCGGTGAATGCCCGCAATTACGGCGGTATCCTGATGTTTGACCCGCTCAACATCCGCTATGCGACCGACAGCACCAACATGCAGCTTTGGAACAGCCATAACCCGTTTCGCGCCTGCATCGTCTGCGCCGACGGCTATATGGTGATGTGGGACTACAAGAACGGAATGTTCCTGAGCAAATTCAACCCGCTAGTGAACGAACAGCGGACCGGCGCTGATCTTTTCTACTTCGATCGTGGTGATAAGCTTGATCCCGCAGCCGACAATTTTGCCGGTGAAGTCCGTGATCTGATCGCTGCGCATGGCGGCGGCAACATGGCACTGGGCGTCGATAAACCCATGCTCCACGGGCTGCGCGCACTTGAGGCTGTCGGTTTCACGGTGCATCCCGGCGAGGAGCTGACCGAGAAGGCGCGCAGCATCAAGGGCCCCGATGAAATCCTCGCCATGCGCTGCGCCAGCTATGCCTGCGAGACAGCATGCTATGCCATGGAGGACGCCGCGCGCGCCGGCGTGCCGCAAGGTGATATGTCCGAAGATGATATCTGGGCAGTCCTCCACGCTGAAAACATCAGACGCGGCGGCGAATGGATCGAAACACGGCTGCTTTCTTCCGGTCCCCGCACGAACCCATGGTTTCAGGAATGCGGCGGGCGGATCGTGCAGAATAACGAAGTCGTGGCCTTTGATACCGACCTGATCGGTGCATATGGCATCTGCGTCGATATCAGCCGGACGTGGTGGATCGGCGATCAAAAACCGCGCGCCGATATGATCGAAGCCATGCAAATCGGCGTCGAACATATTCGTTACAACATGGATATGCTCAAACCCGGCGTGAATATTCAGGACCTGAGCCGCAACACCCATGTGCTGCCCGATAAATACCAAAAGCTGAAATATGGCTGCCTGATGCATGGCGTTGGCCTGTGTGACGAGTGGCCCTTGGTCGCCTATCCAGACAAGATGGTCGCCGGCGCCTTTGATTACGAACTGCAAGCGGGCATGACGCTTTGCGTCGAAGCGCTCATCAGCCCTGAAGATGGTGACTTCTCGATCAAACTGGAAGATCAGGTGCTGATCACTGAGGACGGCTACGAAAACCTGACCAGATATCCCCATGACCCGGCTTTGATGGGGCTTTAGGGCAGCAGCAAGGCGCCCGGTCTTTTGCGGGATTGTGCTGCATAATTGCGCCGGTAACATCTTTCACCTTGTCGCGATTGCCCGCCGTTGGCGTTGCCCCTCACGCCGTGGGCCGGCAACTGTTGTGGGAAGTTCATACAGACCGTAAAAAAAGGGTCCTGACATGCCAACAGAAAAACTTACCTTCACAGGGCACGCCGGCGACACGCTTGCCGCACGCCTTGATATGCCCGACGGGCCACATCTGGCGACCGCACTTTTCGCGCATTGTTTTACCTGCTCCAAAGACATCACCGCCGCGCGCCGGATTGCAGCGCGCCTTAGTGTCATGGGGATCGCCGTCCTGCGCTTTGACTTCACCGGCCTTGGTCATTCCGAGGGCGAGTTTGAAAACACCAGCTTTACCTCCAACGTCGATGACCTGATCGCAGCCTGCAAAGCACTGGATGCGCGCGGCATGCCTCCAGCACTTGCCATCGGTCACTCGCTGGGCGGGGCAGCGGTGCTGAAGGCTGCCCCCTTGATGGATAGCATCAAGGCTGTCGTCACAATTGGAGCGCCCTTTGATCCCAGCCATGTTACCCATAACTTCGCCGGTGCGATCCCCAGCATCGTTGATCAGGGCGTGGCCGAGGTGTCACTTGGCGGGCGCCCTTTCCGCATCGGCAAGGAATTTATCAAAGATGTCAGTCAGGCGAACCTCGAAACAGCCATCGCAAAGCTGGATGCGGCCCTGCTTGTCCTGCACGCGCCGCGCGACGCCACTGTCGGGATCGAAAACGCCTCTGATATCTTCCTTGCCGCAAAACACCCCAAGAGCTTTGTCACATTGGATGATGCTGACCACCTGATTACCCGCGCCGCTGACGCCGAGTATGCGGCTGACGTTATCGCGGCATGGTCCAAACGCTATCTTGATCTGGCAGAACCAGAACCGCAGGTGACTGTCCCAGAAGGCATCATGCGTGTGACGGAAGCGGATGCGATGGGCTTTCTTCAAGACGTCCAGTCGGGCGGCCATCACATTCTGGCAGATGAACCGGCCAAATTTGGTGGCACCAATATGGGGCTGACCCCCTATGGCTTTATCTCTGCCGGGCTGGGTGCATGTACCTCAATGACAATCCGCATGTACGCGCGGCGCAAAGGATGGCCATTGACAGGCATCAGCGTCGATATTCTGCATGCCAAGGAACACGCCGCGGATGCGGAAAACCCCGGGCAGAAGGTCGATCACTTTGAGCGGATCATCCACCTGACCGGCGATCTGAGTGATGAACAGCGCGACCGCCTGCGCGAGATCGCCAACAAATGCCCGGTGCACCGCACACTTGAGCAGAGTTCAACGGTTACAACCCGGCTGGCATGAAAAAAGGCGCCGCGCTGGCGGCACCTTTAAGAAATTAATACATCCGCCGCCCTGTGGTCAGGAACGCGCGTTGCCGACCAGCTTCCACATTGCAGGCAGCAGCAAGGCTGCCAGACCCAGCTTGAGCGCATCACCGATCAGGAAAGGTGTAATCCCCCAAGCGAGTGTCTGTTCCCAACCGGATGAAAACTGATGCAGCCACAGCAATCCGGGAATATAGATCAGCGCGGTCCCGATCAGCATCGCGAGTGCCATGCGCGCGACACTGCGGTCCCACCCAAGGCGCGCGGCATAGCCAAGCGCCATTGCGGCCAAAGCATAGCCAACCAGATAGCCGCCCGTCCCGCCCATCATATAGACCAGACCGGCCTTCTCTGCCGATGAGCCGGCAAAAACATCCAACCCAAGCGCGCCGATAACAAGATAGCCGACGATCGTCAGCAGGCCCAAACGCGCGCCATAAGCAGCGCCGATGGTCAGGACACCGAAAGTCGTCAGTGTAATCGGAACCGGGTTGCCGGGAATGAACACCTGAACCTTGGCCGTCAGCGCCAGTGCCATGATGCCCAAAAGCACCATAACCGCTTGCTTGACGCGCAATGCGCTACCGTCGACCGGGCCAAAAGCCTCTGTCAGAACTTTGTCGTTGAGTGCGAGGGCCATGTGCCGCTCTCCCCTATTATCTATTTCGCTTGCGGTTTTATTGCCTATGCCGCGACGCAGCGCAAGTGAGATGGCGCTAACAACAGGCGCGCATCGTCCCGGAACTGGGCCGGACCGCAACTGTGACGCCAGCAAAGAGGGCCCAATCAAGACCGGGACGGTGCCCGTGAATAGCTCGATATCGAGACATAATCCTTCCGTGGGCCTTTGACAGTCCAGGTGGCGGTCCACCGGGGCCAACGGGTGAAATCATAGCGCACGGTATATAAGTCCGCGCCGCAAGGGTGATCCGTTCCCGCCGCGTGACCCGTCGGGACGAACTGGTGAAATGGGCGGCCATCTTCGAACGTAACAATGACAACATCTGGCGCAAACACCCAAAAATATTGGCGTGTCGCATCCAGTGTTGCACCACTTTCAAGCTTCAGCGTGCCGGTCTCTTCATATGTCAGATGATTCTGGTCAGTCACCGTGAACACAGTCTGCCCGACCAGCGTGCCGTGCTGGCCATTCAGATGGTCCCGGATGCTGCGCTGCAACGCCCAGACCCCGATAAAATCATTCGCGTCATGCATCATTCGCCGGCAAGTGCTCCGTCCGTTACGCGGCCATCCGCCCCAATGAACCGCACCTGCCCCGCCATCGCGGCCATATCATAGCAATCCCACTGATCACCCGGCGGCCATTGGCTGCAATATTGGTCACCACGCACCGCCCAATACCCCCAGCTTTCCTGTCCTGCATTGTAAAGCGTGCGGCCCGATGCATAGAACCGCTGCGTCGCGCGTTCATAAATCAGCGTCTGATCCGACAGCACCTCGGCAATCTCCGCCCCATCCAGCGCGCGCCATGTCTCGGCCCAAACCACCCCCGGCACCAAAAGCAGCATCACCATTCCCCGCAACATGCGCATCTCTCCCTTGAGGGTTCCGCCCTCGCCCCTTATGACCCGTCAGGAATCCTCTGCCCACCCCTTGCATAAGGTGCCCCACCATGATCCCTCGCTATTCTCGCCCGGAAATGACTGCCATTTGGGAGCCAGCCACCAAATTCCGCATCTGGTACGAGATCGAGGCCCACGCCTGCGACGCCCAGGCCGCCATCGGTGTGATCCCGAAGGAAAACGCCGAAGCCGTGTGGAAAGCCAAGGATGTCGAATTCGACGTGGCGCGCATCGATGAAATCGAGGCTGTCACCAAACATGACGTCATCGCGTTCCTCACACATCTGGCCGAACACATCGGATCGGACGATGCCCGTTTCGTGCACCAGGGGATGACCTCATCAGACGTGCTGGACACGACTTTCAACTTACAATTGGTACGCGCCACCGATCTGCTGATTGCCGATATGGACCGCGTTCTGGCGGCCTTGAAAACCCGCGCTTATGAACACAAAGAGACCGTCCGCATCGGACGCAGCCACGGCATCCACGCCGAACCGACAACAATGGGCCTGACTTTCGCACGCTTCTACGCTGAAATGGATCGGGGGCGCGCGCGCCTTGTGAACGCCCGCGAGGAAATCGCGACCGGTGCCATTTCCGGCGCAGTTGGCACATTCGCCAACATCGACCCATCGGTCGAAGAACATGTCTGCGCGCAACTGGGCCTCACGCCCGAACCGATCAGCACCCAGGTGATCCCCCGCGACCGCCACGCGATGTTCTTTGCGACCCTGGGCGTGATTGCCTCCAGCATCGAAAACATCGCGACTGAAATCCGGCACATGCAGCGCACCGAGGTGCTGGAAGCCGAAGAATTCTTTTCAAAGGGGCAAAAGGGTTCCTCCGCGATGCCGCACAAGCGCAACCCGGTGCTGACCGAGAACCTGACAGGTCTCGCGCGGCTAGTGCGCATGTCAGTTGTGCCTGCGATGGAGAACGTCGCCCTCTGGCATGAACGCGATATCAGCCATTCCTCGGTGGAACGCGCTATCGGGCCGGATACAACCGTGACATTGGACTTTGCCCTCAACCGTCTGGCCGGGGTGATCGAGAAACTGGTCATTTACCCTGACAACATGCTGGCGAATATGAATAAATTCCGCGGTCTGATCATGTCGCAACGGGTTCTTCTGGCCCTGACTCAGGCCGGTGTCAGCCGGGAGGACGCCTATCGGCTGGTCCAGCGCAACGCGATGAAAGTCTGGGAAGACGGCGCCGATTTCAAAACCGAACTCCTCGCGGACGGGGAAGTGCTGGACGCACTTTCCCAAGAGGAGATCGAGGAGAAATTCGATCTCGGGTATCACATGAAAAACGTTGATACGGTTTTTGTGCGCGTCTTTGGGACACGCTGACGGATTACTTGATCTGAAAACCCAACCAATGGCGTTCAGATCGCTGCTGCACGCTTATATTTTGGACGGCGCATGCACCGCTTGTTGCTGCATCATATGCGTCGACTTTGGCAGGTGTTTGATCTCTTGCACCTTTTCGACAGTGCGCAGGACCGCTGGCATCGCCATGGCGACATAGCGACGTTCATCGTGCAGGTTGGTATAAGGTTCACCAATGATTTTTGCCGGATACCCAAGCTGGCGCAATGTTCTGGCAAAAACAGGCGGACAAAGCGCGATGATCTCGGTCGCCCCATGTGCTGTTGCCTGCTCGACAATGCCATCCAGAACCATGCCAAGGCATTCCGAGCGTTCGGCATGTGTGCCCAGCTCATCCGAAATAACAACCCGTGTCGCTTCCCAAACATTGGGCGTCACCTCAGCAAACGGAATGATGTCGGTAGGAATACCGATCAGCTTTCCATCCACGGCATCGCGCAACATATAGGTATGTGATCCCCAATGCGCCGTTGTTGCCATCGCGCGCATCCCACCGACAACTTTGCCGTCTTTCAAAACAAGCGAATAATACGCCTTGGGGTTGTCGTATTGGTCCATCTCCACATCATCGTCATGTGGAATGTCCCAACCGAGCTGATCGACAAAGAACTTTTTGCGCAACGCCAGAAACTCAAAGAACGCAGTCCCGTGCTTATGCAACTCTGTCAGGTTGAAAGTAATTTTCTCCATAATCTTACCTCTGGTTGTAGCCTTTGCGACGATAGTCCACACCACCGCCAATGTTGATGTTACCATAAGATCAACAATTTAGCTCTAATTGTTCAGAAAGAAGAAAAAAAGACTTAAGTTTATTCAGATTAAGCCATATTGGCTGGCTAAAGCGGCCGCTTGTGTCCCTGTTTTGGCACCAAGCTTGAGCTTTGCGTTCTTCAGGCGCTGCTTGATCGCACCCTCGCTGACACTCAACTCATACGCGATTTGTTTGAGTCGCTTTCCGTCTTTGACCATCCCCAATGCCTCAAGCTCAGCCTTGGTCAGGTTTGTTGGCGGCGCGGTTTCATTGTGTCGGCGCGTCAGATAGGCCAGCAATAATTTCAATTCCAGATCGGTGTAATCGCGGTCAGATCGGGTGAATGATGCGAAGGAACGCTGCGCATCAGCACTGCTGTCAAAAACCGAAACGGTCACGCCATAGCGCATACCGAAGGTCTGGGCCTGCGCGATGATACGTTTGGGATCATCGTCCGAAATATCGGCCCACCGCACGGCGCCAACATTGCTGTAAGCCCATTTAACCACTGGATCAAAAAGCATAAATCTTTGTTTGGTGTAATGGCTGATCCAGTCTGGCGGAAATGCGTTAACCTCTTCCATCGGAAAGGCAAAACCAATGCGCAAAGCCACATAATAGCCCGATGGGGCAAGCTGCCCAATCTCTTCTGGACCAAGTAGTGTCGACATTCTTTTACCTCAACGAGCCAATGAAATTACAAAGCTCTTGTTGCTACGACAATCTTAGCACTAGTATGTTTGCATATGTCGTTTGAGCTGAATGTATTGGGTAATTGTTCATCTTGGCAACCGGAAAGCGAGTACAAAGTAATGACCTCTACGCAATTCGAGATCAGCGAAACACTCGGGCAGCTAAACAAGCTCGCTCCAACTGGTTATGCGTTGGGTATCCACATTGAATACACGACACCAAAATTCATGTTCCAGACCTATCCAAAGGATTGGCTCGACTACTATTCCAAGAACGGTTTGGTGATGTCAGACCCGATGGTTGCATGGGCCTTTCAAGAAGTTGGGGCCCTGCGCTGGTCGGCGCTTGAGGATCCGGCTGGCGTCATGGCAAAGGCCGCGGAATTCGGAATGAAATACGGGGTGGTTGTATCTGTTGTCTCCGATGACAGCCGCACGATTTGTGGTTTCGCAAATGCCGAGCGTGAATTCACCGATGACGAAATCACGCAGATCGAAGCAAGCGTCAAGCGCATCCATGACAACACTGCCGATACGGCACGGCTTGACCCGCAGACGGTGGAGCAACTCAAGAAAATGTCGATCATGGTCACGCACCCCGGATCATAGGCTGCCTGAAGATAACCAATCCTTTACGCGCACGCCGTAGAACGGCTGCATGAATGTCCATGCACCACCTCCGAATGACCTGTCACTGACCCGGCGCCGCAAAGCGGCGATGGTGGTACAGATGCTGCTGGAGGATGGTGAAACGCTGTCGCTTGGGCAACTTCCCGAGGCTTTGCAGCTTGTGCTGACAGATGAACTCGGCGCGATCAGGCGTGTCGACAAAGCCACGGTTTCAGCTGTCGCCGCGGAATTCACAGCCGAGCTTGAAGCCGTTGGCCTCTCCGCGCCCGGCACACGCGATGGGGCCATCACGGCGCTGGCCGATCACTTGAGCCCGGTGCTCGCCGAAAAGCTGCGCAATCAGATGGACAGCGTGCGCAACGGTGATCACTGGCCCATCATCATCGACCTGACCATTGAGCGGATTGTTGCCATCATGCAGGCCGAAAGCATCGAAATCTGTGCCGTAACCCTCTCAAAACTGCCGGTCAGCAAGGCGGCTGAGGTCTTGTCGGGAACACCGGGTGAACGGGCGCGGCGAATCACCTATGCCATGTCCCAGACAGAAGGCATTGCGCCAGAGGCGGTGCGTCGCATCGGCACCGCCCTGGCTCAGGACTATGGCTATTCTGCAAGCGTCGCATTTGACAAAGCACCGGTGCAGCGCCTTGGCGCGATCCTGAATTCCACGGTGACAGACACCCGTGAAGATGTGCTTGCCGGCTTGAACAGCAAGGATCCGGAATTTGCCAGTGACGTGCGCAAGGCGATTTTTACTTTCAAGGACATCGCAGTGCGCGTCAAATCAAACGACATTCCCAATTGCATCCGCAACGTCGATGGCGAGGTGATGATCACCGCGATCGCCGCCGGGCTCCACGGAGAAGAGGCGCTGGTTGCCTCGGCCGAATTCATCCTTGATAGCATTTCCCAACGTATGGCCGGCCAGTTGCGCGAGGACGCAGAAGAACGCGGGCGGGTCAAGAAAGCTGACGCAGAAAAGGCGATGTCCGCGATGACCACGGTTATACGGGATATGGCCGACAGCGGCGTGATCACACTGATTGACCCAGACGAGGCCGAAGAAGACGACGGCGCCTGACACGAATAATGATTCACCTCTGCGTTGGATTGCACTAGACTGGTGCACATGACCGATACCACGACATACGATGGCCGCCGCTGGCACGACATGGGCGGCACCCCCGCTGGCCCCGTTCCCACCGATCAGCATGACTTTTCACTTTGGGAAAAGCGTGTTGACGCATTGATGACCATCGCCTCTGGCAATGGGCATTTCACCGTCGATGGCCTGCGCCGTGTCATTGAGGACATGGGCGCAGAGGCATTTGAGACGATGACCTATTACGAACGCTGGATCGCATCGGTGAACCAGAACCTGATCGAAGCCGGGGTCTATACCACCGCCGAGCTTGCCCAACGCATGACCGAGGTGGCCGCCCGCGGCCCCACCTACGGCGAGGCCGCAAGTGAGTGATCGCCAATACATGCGGGTCAGGGCAGACATGCCCCCGGGCCATGTGCGCACCCCTGCCTACCTGCGCGGCAAGACCGGCTGGGTCGAACGCCGGCTCGGCCCCCTCCCCAACCCCGAACAATTGGCCTATGGCCTCAAAGGCGATCCATTGCCGCTCATCCGCCTGCGCTTTTGCATGGCAGATCTCTGGGGGCCGGACACCGACAGCCCCGACGACACTGTTGATGCAGAAATCTACAGCCATTGGCTCGAACCGGCAGAGGGCCCCCATGCCCCATGACCACCACGATCACCTGTCGCCCTCGGGCCACCCATATCGGCCAGATGACGACCATCCGCTAACCTATTGGCAGCAAATGGAAATCGCCGTGCGCGAGTTGCTTATCGAAAAAGGCGTCACAACCGCCCAAGAGATCAACGCCCAGATCGATGCAATGGATGCGCGCACGCCGTCCAACGGGGCGGCTGTTGTTGCGCGCGCCTGGACTGACCCGGCATTCCGCGAAGCCCTGCTCGCCGACGCCAGTGCTGCCACGCGCGACATGGGGTTTGATATCGGCTCGTTACGGCTGATTGCACTGGAAAACACCGCAGACGCGCACAACATGGTCGTCTGCACCTTATGTTCCTGCTACCCGCGCAACCTGCTGGGCCTGCCGCCTGATTGGTACAAATCCCGCGCCTACCGGTCCCGTGCCGTCAAAGAACCCCGCAAAGTGCTGGCCGAATTCGGCGTCACTCTGCGCGACAGAACCACAGTGCGCGTTCACGACAGCACCGCCGACATGCGCTATGTCGTGATCCCTCAACGGCCCGCCGGCACGCAAGGCTGGAGTGTTGACGCGCTTGCCGCGCTCGTGACCCGCGACAGCATGATCGGCACCGGATTGCCCAAATCACCGGATGCTGCGTGACCACTGAAGCCGCTCTTGAAGGTAGCAAGGCCAATTGGTTGACAGACCGCGCGCTGCGTGGGCTGATCGGCACGTTCATGCGCCTGCCCTACGATAAGCGAGTGCCATTGATGGGCAGCGCTTTGCGCCGGGCCATCGGACCGCTGACCGGATATCGCAAAAGGGCCGAAGACAACCTCGCGCTGGTCTATCCTGATATGGGCGCGCCTCGCCGCAGGGAATTGGCGGAACAGTGCTGCGACAATTTCGGGCGCACCATTATCGAGAATTACTCATGGCAAGAGTTTGGTGAAAAACTCAAAGATACCATGCCACAAGGCGACGGTCTTGACGCACTATCCAAGGCAGTCGATTCGCAACAGCCGGTGATCTTCGTCACCGCTCACTTTGGCAATCACGAAGCGCCCCGTCAGGTGCTTACCGCAATGGGCCACACCATCGGTGGTCTCTATCGCCCGATGCAAAACCCCCATTTCAATGATCACTATGCCAAGACGATGACGTCATGGGGCGGCCCGGTCTTTGCACAGGGAAGGCGCGGCACTATGGGCTTTGTCCGGCATTTGCGGTCCGGTGGGATGGGCACGCTGCTTTATGATGTTTCTGCCCCCGGCGCGCACCTGCCCTTCCTTGGCCACCCCGCGCGCACCTCGCTTTCTGCCGCGGAAATTGCGCTGAAACTGGGCGCGGTAGTGATCCCCTATTTTGGCATCCGCCAGGCCGACGGAGTTTCGTTCAAGATCGAGGTCGAGGCACCGATCACCCATGACACGCCCGAAAATATGCTTTTGGAGATGAACGCCAGACTTGAAGCACAGATTGCCCGCAATCCGGCCCAATGGTTCTGGATTCACCGGCGCTGGAAAAAGGGCCGCAAAACGCTCTAACGCAACTGGGCCGCTCCGACGATCGGCCCGCTGGTCGATTGCTGCACGATCACCACCACAGGGCTGTCACCCTCAATACCCGCTTCAAGCGCAAGCGCTGACTGCCCGTCCCAGCGCCCGATCACATCCCATGAAGTGACGATATTGGCATAGCTGAGGTTGCGACCCGCGTTTTCACCACGCTGGATCGCCACCGTCTCTTCGGGAGTGTAGCGCACCAGTTGCACAACATACTCGCCGCGCGGTCCGGGGTCCGCATTGATCGTCACGCGACCGTCACTTCGCGTCAGCTGCACATCAAACAGGTTGCCCTTGCGGCTATGGTTCTGAAGCGCGTCCATCACCTGCATCGAGCGCGACCCGACCAGGCGGTCGACGCCGTTGACAACCATCTGGGGCGTGTAAACCGTGGTTGCATTCGCCGCCCGGGCATAGGCCTGCTGGCGGGCCGTAAAGGCTGGGCTGGCAAAGATATCTTTCCAGCCGATGTAGTCCCAATAGTCAACATGCAGTGCCAGCGCGATCACATCGTCCCGCTTTGCCAGATCTTGCAGCATCGCATCTGCGGGAGGGCAGGCAGAACACCCCTGCGAGGTATAAAGCTCGATCACAACCGGGCCGTCCTGTGCTGCGGCATATGTCGTTTGAAGCAAGCCGACGAACGACAGAACGGCAAAAAGAATTCGCATGGCAGGTCCCGATAATTGATCTTCCTATCCGGTGTAGTCAGCTTTCTCTGAAATGGCTAATCAACGGTTCGCGATTGCAAAGTTAACAATGTTTCAGATGGAAACGCCGTTGATCTTTATTGTGTGCAATAGTATACAACGCGCGAAAGCACCGGATTGCATGACGATTCTGCAAGGTGCATCACCGTCATCAGCAGACGCGCTCACGCATAAGCCACGAAAGGGACCCCCATGCCAATCACCGTCGGGAAAGATACAGCCAAGACACGCAAGACCCTCAAGGTCGGCGACCAATCGGTTGCATATTATTCAATTCCAGCCGCGCAAGCGGCAGGCTTGGGCGACTTTTCGAAATTGCCTGCGGCACTCAAGGTCGTGTTGGAAAACCTGCTGCGGTTTGAAGATGCCGGATTCTCGGTCTCCGTGGATGATATCAAGGCTTTTTCGGCCTGGGCCGACAATGGCGGCAAGAACCCCCGCGAGATCGCCTACCGCCCTGCCCGGGTGCTGATGCAGGATTTTACCGGCGTCCCGGCGGTGGTTGACCTTGCCGCAATGCGCGACGGCATTGTGGCATTGGGCGGTGACGCCCAGCAGATCAATCCGCTTAACCCCGTTGACCTGGTCATCGACCACTCCGTCATGATCGATGAATTCGGCAACCCCCGCGCATTCCAGATGAACGTTGACCGCGAATACGAGCGAAACATGGAACGCTACCAGTTCCTCAAATGGGGCCAGGGCGCGTTCAACAACTTCCGGGTGGTGCCTCCGGGCACCGGCATCTGCCATCAGGTGAACCTTGAGTATCTGGCGCAAACCGTCTGGACCGACAAGGACCAGAACGGCGATGAAGTCGCTTATCCCGACACGCTCGTCGGCACCGACAGCCACACCACCATGGTCAACGGCCTTGCGGTGCTTGGCTGGGGCGTCGGCGGGATCGAGGCCGAAGCGGCGATGCTGGGCCAGCCTGTGTCCATGCTGATCCCCGAGGTTGTTGGCTTTGAGCTGACAGGCGACATGATGGAAGGCACCACCGGAACTGACCTTGTGCTGAAAGTCGTCGAAATGCTGCGCAAACTGGGCGTTGTCGGCAAGTTCGTCGAATTCTTCGGCGAAGGCCTTGACCGTCTGCCACTGGCTGATCGTGCAACCATTGCCAACATGGCACCGGAATATGGTGCGACTTGCGGCTTCTTCCCCATCGACGGCGAAACATTGCGCTACCTGCGCAACACAGGCCGTGACGAAGACCGCATTGCCTTGGTCGAAGCCTATGCAAAAGAAAACGGGTTCTGGCGCGGCGATGACTACGCCCCGGTCTATACCGACACATTGCACCTCGACATGGGGACCATCGTGCCTGCGATCTCCGGCCCCAAGCGTCCGCAGGATTACGTGGCGTTGACCGACGCAAAGACCGCATTCACAAGAGAAATGGAAGAAACTTTCCAGCGCCCGATGGGCAAGAAGGTTGCTGTCGCGGGTGAAGATTACACGATGGAAAGCGGCAAGGTCGTGATCGCGTCAATCACATCCTGCACCAACACGTCCAACCCCTATGTCATGATCGGCGCGGGCCTTGTGGCCCGCAAAGCCGCCGCCTTGGGTCTGGATCGCAAGCCTTGGGTCAAAACCTCGCTTGCACCTGGCAGCCAGGTAGTTTCGGAATATCTTGAGGCCGCAGACCTTCAAGAGGATCTCGACAAGATCGGTTTCAACCTCGTCGGTTACGGCTGTACGACCTGCATCGGCAATTCTGGCCCAATCCAGAAAGAACTGTCCGATGCGATTGCCGAAGGCGATCTGGTGGCAACATCAGTGCTGTCGGGCAACCGGAACTTCGAAGGGCGCATCAGCCCTGACGTGCGCGCCAACTACCTTGCCTCGCCACCACTGGTCGTGGCCTACGCGCTGGCCGGGACGATGGACATCGACCTTGCAAGCGAGCCACTGGGTCAGGACAAGGATGGCAATGATGTCTATCTGAAGGACATCTGGCCAACCTCTGCCGAGATCAACGAACTGGTCGAGAAAACCGTGACCCGCGAGGCGTTTATCAGCAAATACGCTGACGTCTTCAAAGGCGACGAAAAATGGCAGGCGGTCGAGACGACAGACAGTGAAACCTACGACTGGCCCGCAACATCCACCTACGTACAGAACCCGCCCTATTTCCAAGGCATGTCCAAGGACGCAGGCACGATCAAGAACGTCGTTGACGCCAAAGTCCTCGCAGTACTGGGCGATATGGTCACGACCGACCACATCAGCCCTGCCGGTTCGTTCAAGGACACAACACCTGCCGGTCAGTATCTGATCGAACGGCAGGTCCCCGTGCGCGAATTCAACTCCTACGGATCACGGCGCGGCAACCACGAGGTCATGATGCGCGGCACATTCGCCAACATCCGCATCAAGAACGAAATGCTGGACGGGGTCGAAGGTGGCTACACCAAGGGGCCAGATGGTGCGCAAACCTCGATCTTTGATGCAGCGATGGCACATCAGGAAAACGGTACACCTCTGGTTATCTTTGCCGGTGAACAATACGGCGCAGGCTCTTCACGCGACTGGGCGGCGAAAGGCACATCCCTGCTGGGCGTCAAAGCCGTGATCGCAGAAAGCTTTGAGCGGATCCACCGGTCCAACCTTGTCGGCATGGGCGTCGTGCCGTTCGAATTCACTGGCGGCGACAGCCGCACGACGCTGGGCCTGACCGGTGAGGAAAAGGTGACGATCGAAGGGCTGGATACGGTGAAACCACTCCAAGAGATGACAGCCAAAATCACGATGGCTGACGGCACAGTGAAGGAAATCACCGTCAAATGCCGCATCGATACCGCCGTAGAGATCGAATACATCGAAAACGGCGGTGTGCTGCATTATGTGCTGCGCAATCTGGCGAAGGTTGCGTAAGCGGCCTTCCCAGCAGAGAAACAAAGAAAGCCCGGTCACTACGATCGGGCTTTTTTTATTTCTAAGTCATTATGGCGGTTTTCACCTATTGTATCGCCTTCGCGAGCTCTGGCAAGAACTGCTGCTCATAGGCCGACCCGACCAGCGGCCCAATGAACCGGTACAAGACCGTCCCGTCCCCGTCCACGATGAAGGTCTCGGGCAGCACAGCCACCCCCCACTCATCCGCCCACTTGCCATTTAGATCATACCCGGTGGCAAAGAACGGATCGTCAAATTCGGTCAGATAGGCCCGCGCCAACTCTTGCTGATCACGATAGTTGATCCCCGCAATGCGATAGCCTTGCGCCTCAAGCTTCAACAGGTTTGGATGCTCGGCCCGGCACGGCGGGCACCAGCTCGCCCAGAAATTCACGATGGTCACCTCGCCTGACCGCAGGTCCGCATCGGTGATCTGCACGGTCCCCTGCACCGCCTCATCGGGCACCGCGGGTGCTGAGCTGTTCACGATGGTTGCAGGCAAACCATCCGACCCATCGCGCAGAATGACCGCCAGGATCAAACCCGCCAATGCCACAAGGATCACCGGCAGCAGGATCATCCCGCCAGAGCGTCTAGCCATTCTTCTCGACCTTCTTCAAGGCGGCGCGCACTTTCGCGTAGCGCCGCCAGCTCAGCCCGATGAGGGCGGCTAGAAACGCGATGCTGACGGCATAGGCCGACAGTACCTCGCGCGCATAATTTCCCAAATCAGGCACGGCGCGCCCTCGCTTCCAACGCGCGAATGCGGCGGGCGCGAATTTCAGTGCGGGTGCGCAGCAACACAAGCGCGATAAACAAGAGCACAAACCCCGCAATCGAAACAAGCAGCGGAAACCAGAAAACATCCGAGATGTTTTCTTCCTTATCCAAAGACAGCGTGGCCCCCTGATGCAAACCCTGGTTCCAGAACAGCACCGCATAGCGCGACAGGATGGCAAAGATCGACCCGACCATGCACAGCACCGATGTCAGGTCGGCGGCTGTATCGGGGTCCTCGATCGCCTCCCACAGGGCGATGTAGCCAAGATAGAACAGAAACAGGATCAGGAACGAAGTCAGGCGCGGGTCCCACGCCCAATATGTCCCCCACATCGGCTGCCCCCAGATACCCCCGGTAAAGAGTGCGATAAGCGTAAAGACAAGGCCCACCGGGGCCGCCGCCCGGGCTGCCAACGCAGACACATGGTGCCGCCGGACAACCCAGATCAGTGAGGCCACCAGCATCATGACCCATGCGTTGATCGCCATCAACGCAGCGGGCACATGCAGATAAATGATCTTGACCGTCGATCCTTGGCGAAAGTCATTCGGGGTAAAGAAAAAACCCCAGACCAGACCCACGACAACAAACAGTCCCGCCAGCCCAAAGGCCCAGGGCAGAACCGGTCTGGTCCAGCTCATGAACAGCTTTGGATTGGCATATTCCCACATCGACATATGCGCTATCTACCCTTCCTCATCGGCCCCAACAATCCCCGATCACCGCAGATTGATGCGTAACACCGCCGCAGTGGCAAAGGGCAAAAGCCCGAAAGACCCCGCCGTGATCCCCGCCATCAACATCAGCGCGCCCATGGGGTCCAACCCATCAGCACCACGGCGCACCGCCTCGGCCCCGAAAATCAGCGTGGGAACATAAAGCGGCAGCACCAGAAGCGAAAGCAGCAATCCACCGCGCCGCAAACCCACGGTCAGGGCGGCCCCGAATGTACCGATCATCGACAAGGCCGGCGTACCGATCAGGAGCGAGATCAAAAGATAGGCATAGGCCTCTGGCGCGAGGCTCAGAAGGAACCCCAGCGCCGGGGCCGCCAGTGTCAATGGCAGGCCGGTTGTGATCCAATGCGCCAGCGCCTTGATCATCGCCGCCCCTTCCAGCGGCAACGGCGATGTAGCGAGCAGGGCCAGCGACCCATCCTCATAGTCAAGCGCGAAAATCCGGTCGAGTGACAGAAGTGCTGCCAGCAAAGAGGCCACCCATAAAATGCCCGGCGCGATCCGCGACAGCAGATTGGTCTCTGGGCCGACGCCAAATGGCACCAGCACGACAACGATCAGAAAGAACGCAAGGCCCAGCCCAAAACCGCCCCCTGCACGGACCGCGAGCCGCAAATCGCGCAGCAGGAGCGCAATCACAGGAACGCCTCATCTGATCCGCCAGTGGTGTCATCGGCTGCCTTGAAGGGGGTCAGGTCCAGCTCTGGCGCGGCAAGCCCCATATCAATATGTGTCGCAATCACGGCCACGCCGCCCGCCGACAGATGGATGTCCTGCAACCAATCGCTAAAGCGTTTCACCGAAAACCCATCCAGCGATACGGTCGGTTCATCCAGAAACAGAACCTTGCGCCCGATCACGCCAAGCCGGGCCAGACCCAGTCGGCGTTTTTGTCCCGCCGACAGCGTCCCGCCCAACCGATCGCGCAAATCGGCAAGGTCAAATGTCTCCAAGATCCCGTCAGGCAAAGGGCCCCCATGAACATCCGCCCAGAATTTGAGGTTCTCTGTGACGGTCAGCGCGGTCTTGATGCCATCCGCGTGGCTCGCATATGCGCCCTCATCTTCGGGAAATGTCACCTCACCACCAATCGCTGGCTGCAAGCCCGCCAAAGTCCGCAGCAAGGTTGTCTTGCCCACCCCGTTTGGGCCGCGCAGGATCAGCGCCTTTCCCGATTCCACCGCGAAGCTGACATTTGACAGCACGGGCACACCGCCACGTGCGCAGGTCAGGTTTTGAACCTTCAGCATTCAGACAGGCAGCAGGGCAACGGCCACGCGCCGCCCCTCTGACAACAAGACATTATAGGTGCGACATGCAGCTGGCGAGGCCATTGTCTCGACCCCGATCCCGGCATCCTCCAGCGTCATGCGGAAATTTTCGGGGGGATGCGCGATCTCGGCCCCTGTGCCGACAAACAATACGTCAATATCGGCCGCATGTTTCAACACCGCCGCAGTATCTTCAAACCCGCCCCAAAGGCTGACCCCCGCGGGCAGAACCAGCAACGCGCCATCGTATTTCTTGCCACCCACCCGAAAGAAACCAGAGCCGTAACCGTCAATCGGCACTGCGTTGGTATAGCTGATTTCGTTCAGGCGCATGTTTCACCCCGTTTCAGGTGTCGATATGACCGTATTTGGTGCCCGCACTCGGGTCTTTCTTCGACCAGTCGCGCTTGACCCCCAGCACCAGTAGAACAGTAGAGGCCACAAAGATCGACGAATAGGTCCCAATCACAACACCCCAGATCATCGCAAACACAAAGCCGCGTATCACATCACCGCCCAGCACGAAAAGTGCGATCAAGGCAAGCAGCGTGGTCACCGATGTCATCAATGTCCGGCTCAGCGTTTCGTTGATAGAAATGTTCAGCACATCCTTGAGGTCTTTTTTCTTGTACTTGCGCAGGTTTTCCCGCACCCGGTCAAACACGATCACCGTATCGTTGATCGAATAACCCACAATGGTCAGCAATGCGGCGATAATCGCCAGATCGAACTTGATCTGGAGTTCCGAGAAGATGCCGATGGTCAGGATCACATCATGGCTCAGCGCCAGCACCGCCCCGACGGCAAACTGCCATTCAAAGCGCAACCAGATGTAAAGCAAGATCGCAAACACAGCCAGGGCCACAGCGATAACCGCTGTCTGGATCAATTCACCCGAAACCTTGGGGCCGACGGATTCGACCGACGGAAAAGACATATTGGGATCAATGGCCCGCAAAGCGGCCTGAACCGCCTCAATCGTCTCCGTGGCGATGCGTTCATCACCTTCTTGGGCCTGAATACGCACCATCGCGACATTCTGATTCGCGTCAAAGGACGGATCAAAGATTTCCGCAATCGAGATATCACCCAGCTCCAGCGCCTCCAGGGCGACGCGATACGCGGCAATGTCCACAGGCACCTCGGACTGGGTCCGAATGCTGGTGCCGCCCTGAAAATCAATGCCAAAGTTCAGGCCCTGGATCAGGAAGGATGTCAGCGCCAGCACCATCGCGACCAGGGAAATGCCCAGCCAGATGCGGGCGCGGCTGAAAAAATCAATGGATGTGTTATCGCGAACCAGTCTTAAGCGCATATCAAATCTCGATTGTCTTGGGGCGGGTGCGCGCAAACCAGATCACAATGAGGGATCGGGTCACGAAGATCGCCGTGAAGAGGGATGTGATGATGCCAAAACCCAAGGTCACGGCAAAACCGCTGACCGGGCCTGATCCCATGGTAAAGAGGATCACAGCCGTAATAAACGTGGTAATGTTGGCGTCAATGATCGAGGACAGCGCCTTTTCATACCCCAACTCAATCGCGCGCGCCGGGCCTTTTGCCGTCTTGAGCTCTTCCCGGATCCGCTCAAAGACAATCACGTTTGCATCCACCGCCATACCAATGGTCAGCACGATCCCCGCAATCCCCGGCAGGGTGAGCGTCGCGCCAACAATGCTGAGCAAGCCAAAGACGAGGCCGACATTGATCACCAGCGCGATATTGGCAAACAGACCAAAAAGCCCGTAGCTCAGTATCATGTAGACCAGAATTGCGGCACCCGCGACAACGCTCGCAACCTGCCCTGCCGCGATACTGTCAGCCCCCAGTTCGGGCCCGATCGTACGCTCTTCCAAAAACGTCAGTTCCGCAGGCAACGCACCCGCGCGCAGCAAGACGGCAAGGTTCGTGGCCTCTTCAACGCTGAAGTTACCGGTGATAATGCCGGACCCGCCGGGAATATGGGCTTGGATCGTGGGGGCCGAGATGACCTCATTATCCAGCACAATCGCAAAGGGGCTGCCGATATTTTCCAGCGTATAGTCGCCAAACTGACGGGCGGCAGATGTGTTGAAGCGGAACGCCACCGCAGGTCGCCCGTTCTGGTCAAAATCAAGCTGGGCATTTTCCAGATCTTCGCCGGTGACAACCGGACGGCGCTCAAGAATGTAGAAAAGGCCGGGGGCTTCCTGGGATGGAACGAGAACATTGCCGGTCCCCGCCGAGGCATCAGGATTGCTGGTCGTTCCTTCAACCGGATTAAAGGTCAACTGCGCGGTGGTGCCCAGCAATTCGATAATCTCATTGGCCGATCCAACCCCAGGCACCTGCACCAGAATGCGCTGCGCGCCCTGACGCTGGATGGTGGGCTCGCGGGTGCCAACCTCATCAATCCGGCGGCGGATGATTTCAAGGGTCTGCATGATCGTGCGTTCGTTCATCGCGGCGATCTCGGCTTCACTCAGCGTGATGGTCAAAACCGGACCGTCGATGCGCACCTCGATATTGGTGGCCACGGCACCGGTAAACGACGCCACAGGAGTGGCCAGACCGCGGGCAATTTCAAACGCCCGGGTCGCCCCATCCGCCTGTGAAATCCGCACGCGCAGTTCCGTCGGCTGGCTGTCTTCGCGGGTCACAAACCCCACGGCATCACGCTCGGCTGCCAAGGCATCACGGATGGTGGGCCAGAACCCTTCGAGGAAAGAGGCTTGCACATCCTCAACCTGCACTTCGACCAACAGCTGCGCGCCCCCGCGCAGATCAAGGCCAAGGTTGACAAGGCTGGATGGCAGAAAGCCGGGCCATTGGGCGGCATCCGCCGCGAGCCTTGCATTTGTCTGACCCGTCTCAATGATCGCCATCGCGTCATTGCGCGTCTCGACCCGCCCATAAAAGGCATTGGGCATCGCAAAGGCCAAACCAACAACAACTGCGATCCAGATCAGCAGCAGCTTGGGAAAGGAAATATTCAGCATGAAGCGCGCCTCACCAGCCAGTTTCAGGTATTTGCCGGCTCGGTCTTGTTCATCACAGTGGCAATCGTGGATTTAACCACGCGGACATTCACGCCCTTGGCAATCTCGACCTCGACCTCATTGGCATCATCCTTGACCTTGACGATCTTGCCCACGATCCCGCCTTGGGTGATGACCTGATCGCCGCGGCGCAGCGCCTCGAGCATGGTGTTATGATTCTTCAGCTTTTTTTGCTGCGGGCGGATCAACAGGAAGTACATGATCGCAAAGATCAGCAGCAACATGATCAGGTCTTGTGGTCTCATATTCCATCCCTTTTGGTGGTGCGGCACTGGCACTTGGAAACTCGCGGCACATTATGTCCGCCACCTGTGATTGGCAACCGCGTTTGCCCGATTTGCACAGGCTTTCGTGCGATATGGGGGTGTAGCCTGAAGAAAGCAATTCGCGGACAGGATTTGGGGTGTACTTGAAGCACCGTCAGGCCCAAGGAGCGCAGCAAAAAGCCCGCGTCGTTGCGCGGGCTTTTCAGTTTACCGGGTCAGGTTTTTAGAGGCCAAACCCAAATCCAATACCAATTCCAAGGCTTGGGACGACTGCATCAATGGTTCTTGCGCGGTCCTCACGCACGGCATCAATCATCTTCCGGTCCAACCGTCTGCGCTGGCCAAGCTCGTAGGAAACCCCGACTTGTATCGTGTCGATTTCATTTCCATCACCTTCAATCCGTCCAACGGACGCATCGACGATGAACCCATCCGCAAACTCATAACCAGCGCCGACGGAATACGCCGTCAGGTCGCCAAGAAAGAAATCCACGCCCTTCTGCAAGTCAGCCGAGACATGGATCATATCCGTCACATCATATGAACCGCGTGCACCAATCAAGTATCCATCGATATCTGTAACGCTGGTGTAGTAGCCGCGCACAAAGATCGGACCATCCTCATACTCCGCAGTCAGATAGTAAAAGGATTCGTCTATTTCCGAGAAATCCTCATAGGCAGCCCCGATGGTCACACCGGGTGTTACCTCGGCCTCACCCAGAATTGTCAGGAATGAGACGTCATCCTCATCACTGTCGGGAATGGTATAGGTCAGCCCCACGCCAAATTGCGCCGTCTGATACTGACCGAATACTTCGTATCCGCTAAGATCACTCCCATCAAGATCGATGGTGTTCAATCCGACGCCCACCAATACCTCTGGAATGATGGCATAGGCGCCAAAGGCATTGAAATTGGTTATCGTGCCGTCGATCAAACTGTCCGAAGAAAAGTCGCGGTTGGTCACCTGCGCGCCAAGCAGGAACTGATCAAAAGCAAACTCAACATCGCCGTTAAGAACGCTCAGGTCGAGATCATCGCTCCCATCCGTCAATCTTGTGAAATCAAAGCCGAAGCTGCCATATGTCAGTTCCTGTGCAAATGAAGGCCCAGCCGCAATGGCGAATGCTAATATGGTCGTTGTGGATTTAAGCATAACAAAACCCTTTCCAAATTAGAGAAATCGTAGTTAACCATAACAAATTTTCACCACTTCAACAAGTGAGGCACCCCTGACATGCCTTATTTTATTGCCATCTGTGGCCTTTTCGCCCAATCGGTTCTCCTGCCTCATGCAGGGCACGAGATGGATGTTTCCAGCGATATGCTGGCTCATTTCAGGTCTGCTTTCCCGGCTTCACTTACCCGCCACATTCAGGCATATGACCCCCACTGAATTGCCGCAAAAGGACCGATGCCATGCATGATATTCGCACCATCCGTGACAATCCCGCCGCTTTTGACGCGGCGCTGTCTCGCCGTGGAATGGCACCGGCCTCGTCGCAGATCCTTGAGATGGACGAGGCGCGGCGCGCCAAAATCCTGGCCGCCGAAACCGCACAGGCGGAGGCAAACAAGGCCGCCAAGGAAGTCGGCGCCGCCAAGGGCCGCGGAGATGAGGCGGAATTTGAACGTCTGCGCGCACTGGTCGCGGATAAAAAATCGCAGATCGCCGCGCTGAATGAAGAGGCAAAGGCCGAAGATACCGCCCTCACCGACCTGCTGATGGGCATTCCAAACCTGCCCGATGACAGCGTTCCTGATGGTGACGACGAAAACGACAATGTTGAATTCCACCGCTTCGGCACGCCACGCGCCCTGAATTTCGAACCGCTCGAACACTTTGACATCCCTGCCATTCGCCCCGGCATGGATTTTGAAACGGCGGCCAAACTATCCGGCAGCCGCTTTGTGCTGCTCTCTGGTGCGGTCGCCCGGCTGCACCGTGCCTTGGCCCAATTCATGCTGGATGTGCATGTCGAAGAGCACGGGCTGACCGAGACCATAACCCCGGTGCTGGTGCGCGAAGACATGATGTATGGCACAGGCCAGTTGCCAAAATTCGGTGACGACAGCTATCAGACAACGAACGGCTGGTGGCTGATCCCAACGGCCGAGGTGACTTTGACCAATATCGTCAATGGGTTGACGGTCGAGGAAAGCTATTTGCCCCGTCGTTATGTCGCCCATACCCAATGCTTCCGGTCCGAGGCAGGCTCGGCAGGTCGTGACACCTCCGGCATGCTGCGTCAGCACCAATTCGAAAAGGTTGAAATGGTCAGCATCACAAAGCCTGAGGACAGCGCGGCAGAGCACCTGCGAATGACCGGCTGCGCGCAAGCAATTCTGGAAAGGCTCGAACTGCCCTACCGCACCGTGGTGCTGTGCACCGGTGATCTGGGCTTTGGCATGCGCAAGACCCACGACATCGAGGTCTGGCTGCCCGGCCAGAACACTTACCGCGAGATCAGCTCGGTTTCCGTGGCAGGCGATTATCAGGCCCGGCGGATGCAAGCACGCTACAAGCCCGAAAGCGGCGGCAAACCGCAATTTGTCCATACGCTGAATGGCTCAGGGCTCGCCGTTGGTCGCGCCCTGATTGCTGTGGTGGAAAATGGGCAGCAGGCCGATGGGTCCGTTGATCTGCCCGACGCCTTGCATCCCTATCTGCGCGGCAAGACACGGATCGACGCAACCGGCCAGATGATCTAGCCCGGCCAGAAGGCCGTCTTTTTTAGGGTCTCTTGCTGGGGTGCACGCGCTAACGGTCGCTCGGCCCCTTCTTGAGGTGCTTTGACAGGCGCGATGGCTGCGACGACTTCTTGTCCTTGTAGGGGTTCTTGTCACCCTGATCGCGCAAGAACAGCCGAATTGGTGTTCCTGGCATATCAAAGTCGACGCGCAAGCCATTGACAAGATAGCGTTTATAACTTTCTGGCATCTGATCGGGATGCGATGTCATCACCACAAACGCGGGCGGGCGGGTTTTCACTTGCGTCATGTACCGCATCTTGATGCGCTTGCCACCCGGCGCAGGCGGCGGGTGCTGTTCAAGCATCCCCGTCAACCAGCGGTTCAGGTTTGCGGTTGAAATACGGCGGTTCCACACATCATGTGCGCGCATGATCGCTTGCTGCAACCGATCAAGCCCCTTGCCGGTCTTGGCAGACACAGTCACCAAAGGCGCGCCTCGCAACTGCGGCAAAAGCCGTTCAAAGCTTTCGCGCAACTCCTTGAGCTTGCTTTGTTTCTCGCCCTCAGTGTCCCATTTGTTGACCGCCACGACAACAGCGCGGCCTTCACGCTCGGCCAGATCGGCAATCCGCAAATCCTGCTGCTCAAACGGGATTTCCACATCGAGTAATACCACAACGACCTCGGCGAACTTTACCGCCCGCAAGCCATCCGAAACCGAAAGCTTTTCCAGTTTCTCCTGCACTTTGGCCTTCTTGCGCATCCCGGCGGTATCAAAAATGCGCATCGGCACACCGCCCCAGTTCTGCTGGACGGAAATCGCATCACGGGTGATCCCGGCTTCCGGACCGGTCAGCAGACGCTCTTCGCCGATGATCTGGTTGATAAGTGTTGATTTACCCGCATTCGGACGCCCCACAACGGCAATCTGCAAAGGCTTGGACGGGGTCGGCACGCGCGCGGCGTCCTCGTCGTTATCGCCCACATCCACATCAACCTCTGGCGCGTCAGCAATGGCTTGCTCGGCGCGCGCCTCGGCGATGGGGCGCAGCACATCCATCAGCTCACCCAAGCCCTCGCCATGTTCGGCAGACATGCGGATCGGCTCGCCCAGACCCAACGAATAGGCTTCAAGGATCGTCGCATCCGCGGCTCTGCCCTCGCCCTTGTTGGCGGCCAGAATCACATTGGCGTTCTTCTTGCGCAGAATATCGGCAAAAACTTCATCGGCAGGCAGCACCCCAGCGCGCGCGTCGATCATGAAAAGGCAGACATCGGCCATCTCGACCGCACGTTCGGTCAAACGGCGCATACGGCCTTGCAGGCTGTCGTCAGTGGCTTCTTCCAGACCGGCGCTGTCGATGACCGTAAAGCGCAGGTCTGCAATCCGCCCTTCGCCTTCGCGCAGGTCACGGGTCACCCCCGGCTGGTCATCGACCAAGGCCAGTTTCTTGCCAACCAGACGGTTGAACAAGGTGGATTTGCCCACATTAGGGCGCCCCACAATCGCAAGGGTAAAGCTCATTTATCCGCTCCTGACGGCAATCACATGGTGCAGCTACACCACTCGCAGCTTAACGGAAAGCGCGCAATTCGCCGTTTTTTGTCAGCACGTATAGGGTTTCGCCCGCCACAATCGGGCCAGAGGCGGCCCCGCCGGGCAAAGCAACCTGCCCCAGCAATGCCCCAGAGGCTGGATCAAACTGCCGAATGAAACCGTCTGACGAGGTGACGATCAGCCGCCCGCCGGCCAAGACCGGGCCAAAATGCGCAAAAATGCGCTTTTGCCGGTTTGAGCGTTCATCACCTTCATAGGAAGGCAGTGCTGTGCGCCAGACCGGTTTGCCGGTTCTATTGTCAAGCCGGACCAGCTCATTGATGTCGTTGATAAGATACACCGCATTGCCGACCGGCCACACCGGGCCGACAGAGCCTTCGGCAGCCGTCCAGGTCCGAGCACCATCGCGCAGGTTGATCGCCACGGTCCGGCCACCAAAATTGCCGATATAGACACGATTCCCCACAATCACCGGATCACCCGATATGTCATTGATAACCCCGGCGGCATTGCCCACCCGGTCACCGGAAACAACGGTGGACCAACGGGTCAATCCACCACGCGGATAGGTCGCCAGCACCTCGCCTGACGAAAACGGAAGGATCACGAATTCGCCATTGACCGCAGGTGAAGCACCGCCTGCGAAATTTGCGGTTGATGGCGTGGCTGACCGCTGCCAACGGATCCTGCCGTTACCAGTATCCAGCGCCCAAGCCGTACTGTCACGCGCCACGACATAAACCAGATCACCGCGCACCGTTGGCGCGGCATTCGCAGGCGCATCAAGGTCTTGCACCCAAACTTCTGCCCCCGTCGCAGCATCCAGGGCGGTGATTTCGCCAAAACCTGTTGTGACATAGACCTGCCCGCCGGCGACAGAAATCCCTCCGCCAGAGGCATCGCCCGCGTTATCGCGGCCCGGTGTCAGGTCACGGGTCCAGATACTTGCGCCATCGACACCGGTTGCTGTCACCCGCGCGCGCGCATCAAGCGTGTAAATCAAGCCATCTGCAACAACCGGATATGATGTAATGCGCGCAGACTTGCTGTTGCCTTCTCCAATATCGGCAACAAAAACCGGGCTTAGCGTCGGGCCAAGGGCGGGGTGCACAATGACATGGCCGGGGCTGCCGTTACGATGGCTCCAGTCGGCATTGACGCGGGCCGCCGGCAGGTTCACGGGACGTATCTGGTTTTCCACGACTGTCTGCGCACGGATATCTACCCGTTCGCCGGGCAGGATAACGTCATCACTGCCGCAACCGGCCAACAGGACAAGGCTCAGGGCGGCGGCAACGGTTACTCTTAAAGTCACGGGCAAGATCCAATCAGGGCTTACTGGGTCACAGGGTCAGGCACGGGCTCACCCAGTGCCAACATGAGGGTCTGCATCCGTTCACGCAAGCCGCGTGTGACGCCTGCGTCTTCTTCGACCTGCCGCATGATGGTGAGTGCGCCATCGGCGTCGCCTTCGGCAAGGGCCATATAGGCGATCTGTTCGAGTGCCAGCAAACGAAATGGCTGACCGGGCTGCGATAGCGCCTCAAGGTTGGCCCGGCGGGCGGCGGCATCCTCGGTCGGCAACATTGCAGCCTTGAACGCCGCAAGATCGCGGTACATCTGCGGCACATCAGGGTTGAGAACAACGGCATTGAGCGTTTCCGCCGCAGCGTTGGCATCGCCCGCTTCTTCCTGTGTCGCCGCAAGCAGCAATGATGTCACCACCGTCGGCGCGCCATCGGCGGCGACCTGCGCCATCCCTGCCGCGCGGGCAGCCGCGTCGTCTGCCTCCAGCGCCGCCAACAACGCATCACCCGTGGCCTGAGCAGCAGCGCGCTCTTGCGCAGAGCGATACTCGTTCCAGGCAGCGCCGCCCACCAAGACAACCACCGCCACCACGCCGATCCAGCCATAACGGCGCAAATAGCCGAACAGCTTTTCGCGGCGGACTTCCTCGGTAACTTCGTTGATAAAACTGTCGGTGTCGCTCACCTTGGTCCCCAATTTCTTGCAGGTTCAGATACATCTTTGCGCGTACATATCGTGAAGCCCCGCCAATGAACAAGAGGGCCGCGCAAATTGCCCCTGCGAAAGCGGCGCGCTACACGCAAAAGTGCGCTTGCCGTCAGGTCAGGCTCTGTATAAAGTGAACTAAGTGGTTTAGTACATAATATGATCTGCGTATAGTATAATCGCGTAAAAGAAGCATAACAGGATAACGGTTGCCGCAATCCAACGGCGGCCAAAAGGGACGACGATATGAAAATCATTCCGGTGATCACTGCACTTCTGGTGCTGGCTGGCCTTTATATGATTGTTTTTGAGCGCGAAACGCTTGTGGGCTTTGCCCGGACAGACACATCAGAAGAAATCCCGGCGGCAGATGATGATGCTCTGGCTGACGCTACGGCGCTGACCGGCGAATCTGTGGTTGGCGTGGTTGCCATGCGCTCTGTTGCGCAGACAATCGACAGCGCGGTTATCCTGCGTGGCCGGACAGAGGCCGCACGCCAGGTGACCGTTGCATCCGAAACATCTGGTCTGGTCATATCAGAGCCCCGCCGCAAAGGCGCGTCGATCACCGCCGGCGAAGTTCTGTGCGAGTTGGACCCCGGCACGCGAGAGGCATCCCTGGCTGAAGCACGTGCACGGCTGGCCGAGGCACAAGGCCGCGTCCCGGAGGCCGAAGCAGGCGTGCTTGAGGCCGACGCCCGGGTCCGCGAAGCCGACATAAACCTCAACGTCGCCCGTCAGTTGTCATTGGACGGCTTTGCCTCCGAGACCCGTCTGGTCAGCGCCGAAGCCGCCATGCAGGCCGCAACTGCTGGTGTGCAGCGCGCACAATCTGCTGTGGCCTCCGCCCAAGCGGGTATCGAATCTGCCCAAGCCACCGTCGCTTCGGCAGAACGCGAAATCGACAAGCTGACAATTACCGCTCCGTTTTCAGGGCTGCTGGAAACAGACACCGCAGAACTTGGCGCGCTCATGCAGCCCGGCGCACCCTGTGCCACGATCATTCAACTCAACGAGGTCAAGCTCGTTGGGTTTGTGCCCGAAACCGAAGTATCCAAGGTCAGTGTCGGTGCCATGGCCGGTGCCCGGCTGACCAACGACGCGCAGGTGCGTGGGCGCGTCACATTCCTGTCGCGCAGCGCCGATGAGCTGACCCGCACCTTCCGGGTCGAGGTCACTGTGGCAAACGATGATCTGGCCATCAGCGATGGTCAGACCGCCGAAATCCTGATCGCATCCGATGGCCGCACCGCCCATCTGATCGCGCAATCCTCGCTGACGCTGGATGACGACGGCGTTCTGGGCGTGCGGACCGTCGGCGAAGGCAATCTGGTGCAATTCATGCCAGTCACTCTTTTGCGCGACACAGCCGAAGGGGTCTGGGTAACGGATTTGCCCGAGACCGTTGATATCATTACGGTCGGACAGGAATTTGTCGTCGAGGGCGTGCAGGTCGCGCCCACCTTTACGGAGGCGAAAGGATGACTGGACTGGTCGACTGGGCCGCCTCACGCGCGCGCATGGTGCTGGCTTTTATTGCCCTCTCGCTCTTGGCGGGGGGCATGGCCTATGTGGGCCTGCCCAAAGAGGGTGAGCCGGATATCGAAATCCCTGCGATCTTTGTCTCCGTCCCCTTCCCCGGCATCTCTGCGGAGGACAGCGAAACCCTGCTCGTCAAGCCAATGGAGGCAGAGTTGTCAGACCTCGACGGGCTGAAAACCATGACCGCAACGGCCGCCGAAGGCTATGCCGGTGTCGCGCTGGAGTTTGAGTTTGGCTGGGACAAGACCAAGATTCTGGCCGATATCCGTTCGTCCATGAACAACGCCGAAGCGCAGTTTCCCAGCGGAGCCGATCAATATTCGATCAACGAGATCAACTTTTCTGAATTCCCGATCATCATCGTCAACCTCACGGGTCAAGTGCCTGAACGCACGCTGTTGCGGGTCGCCAAGGAGTTGCAGGACCGGATTGAAGGGCTCGATGCGGTTCTGGAAGCTGGCCTTGCGGGGGAACGTGATGAAATGCTTGAGGTCGTGATCGATCCGCTGAGGCTGGAGGCATATAACGTCACCGCTGGCGAATTGATCGGTGTTGTAACCAACAACAATCTGCTGATTGCTGCAGGTGAGGTCGAAACGGCCCAAGGCACCTTCGCCGTCAAGATCCCGTCGTCATTCGACGAGCCCGCCGATGTCTACAACCTGCCCGTCAAAACCAACGGTGACAGGGTGATTACATTGGGTGATCTGGCCACAATCCGCCTGACCTTCGAGGATCGCGTGGGCACGGCCCGCTTTAACGGCGTGAACACCGTGGCGTTACAGGTGGTCAAGCGCAAGGGATATAATCTGATCGACACGACAGCACTTCTCAAAGAAGTCGTGGACGCAGAGCGCGCCAGTTGGTCGCCAGAACTGCAAGCGGCAATCAAGGTCGGCACGTCAAACGATCAGTCCCGCAATGTGGCCTCAATGGTCAGCCAGTTGGAAGGCTCGGTCCTGACCGCCATCGCGCTGGTGATGATCGTGGTGCTGGCCACGCTGGGCACCCGCCCTGCCCTTTTGGTGGGCTTTGCGATCCCCACATCATTTCTGCTGACCTTTGCACTGCTCGCGGTGATGGGGATCACGATTTCCAACATTGTCATGTTCGGCCTGATCCTTGCGGTCGGCATGTTGGTGGATGGTGCGATCGTGGTCGTGGAATACGCTGACAAACGCATCAAAGAGGGCACCGGCCCGATGCACGCCTATGTCGAGGCGGCCAAACGCATGTTCTGGCCGATCATCTCTTCCACCGCGACAACGCTCTGTGCCTTCCTGCCAATGCTGTTCTGGCCCGGCGTGCCGGGGCAGTTCATGGGGATGCTGCCGGTTACACTGATCTTCGTGCTTTCTGCTTCACTTGTCGTCGCCCTTGTCTACCTGCCTGTCATGGGTGGCGTGACTGGCCGCATGAGCCGCCTCTTTGGCAATACATCTGACTGGCTGCGGGACCGCCTGCCCTGGGTTGTCCGCGCTTTGCTGGTCTTGCCCGCGATCATGGTGGTGTTCACCGGCGCGATGCTCACACTCAACCCCGGTTATCTGACCGGCGAAGCGGTGCAGACCAGCGGTCTGGGCGCTTCTTTGCCCGGAATGCTGCTTTTCCTGATCGGCGCGTTCCTGCTGTCGATCACAATTGGTGCGGCCAGAATTGAACGTGAGGCCAAAACGATCAAAGCGGGCTATCGCCGTTCGCCCTTTGGCCATTTCATGCACTTCATTGCGGGCAATCCGGTGATGCCCTTGGTCACTGTCGGCGCTGTTGCCTTCATCGTGTTTTCGATTTTCGGCTATTACGGCGCGAACAACAACGGGGTCGAATTCTTTGTGGAATCCGAACCAGAACAGGCCATCGTCTACGTGCGCGCACGTGGCAATCTGTCACTTGAGGAAAAAGATGATCTTGTCCGTCAGGCCGAAGAGGTCGTGCTGGCCCACCCCGGCGTGATTACAGCCTTCTCTTTTGCAGGCGATGGCGGCCTGAACACCGATGCCAGCGGCGCGACGACGCCGAGCGACACCGTTGGTCAGGTGCAACTGGAAACGATTCCCTGGGAAGATCGCGCCGGGATTGCGGAACTGGACGGCGATGTGGTGCTCGACGAAATTCAGGCGCAACTGAACATGATCCCGGGGATCGAGACCGAAATTCTGGCCCAGTCACGCGGCCCGGCATCAGGCAAGCCCGTGCACCTGCGCCTCAAGAGCGATGACTGGGAAGAACTGCGCGCCGCCACAAGTATCACCCGTGCCATGTTCGAACAAACTGCCGGGTTGATCACGATAGAAGATTCCCTGCCTCTGCCCGGTATCGACTGGCAGATTGATGTCGATGTGGAAAAGGCCGGGCGCTATGGCGCGGATGTCGCGACGGTGGGTGCCATGGTGCAGATGGTCACGCGGGGCATCCTGCTTGATACGATGCGCGTCGATAGCTCTGACGAAGAGATTGAAATTCGCGTGCGTTTGCCCGAGCAGGACCGCGTGCTCTCGACGCTGGACAGCCTCAAGGTGCGCACCGGTCAGGGACTGATCCCGCTGTCGAACTTTATCACCCGCAGCCCGGTGCGAAAGCTCGCCCAGATCGACCGGATTGACCAAAAACGGTACTTTGACGTGAAGGCCGGCGTTGAGGCGGGGCTGACAAACCTGACGGTCGACGGTGAAAACGTCGCGGTGGTGCGTGTGGTCAGCGAAGATGCCATCGGCATGGACCGCTATGAGGTTGTCACGCTACTGGGCGAGACAACATTTTCCAGCCTGACCGAACTGGTGGACCGCGACGATGCGTCGGAAACGCCGTTGAACGCGAACGAACGGATCGCGGTGCTGACCGAATGGCTCGACACCAATCCCCTGCCCGCCTCGATTGAGTGGGAATGGACCGGCGATCAGGAAGAGCAGGCCGAATCGGGTGCCTTCTTGCAAACCGCCTTTGCCGGGGCTCTGGGCCTGATGTTCATCATCCTGCTGGCGCAGTTCAACAGCATCTACAATTCGATCCTCGTGTTGATGGCGGTTGTGATGTCCACTGCCGGCTCGCTGGTGGGGATGCTGGTGATGGATCAGCCCTTCTCGATCATCATGACCGGAACAGGGATCGTGGCCTTGGCCGGGATCGTGGTGAACAACAACATCATCCTGATCGATACCTATCAGGAATACAGCAAATACATGCCCCGGACCGAGGCGATCACCCGCACCGCGGAGGCGCGTATTCGCCCTGTCCTGCTGACCACCATTACCACAATGGCGGGCCTTGCGCCGATGATGTTCGGGCTCAGCCTGGATTTCATGAACGGCGGCTACGCGATCGACAGCCCGACGGCATTGTGGTGGAAGCAGCTGGCGACAGCCGTTGTCTTTGGCCTCGGTATTGCGACGATGCTGACACTGGTGTTCACGCCCTCGATGCTGGCAATCCGGGTGTGGTTTGTGACCTATATGCAGTGGCTGGCGCAATTGCTGGCCAAATTGTCGATGGGCCGCAGCAGCAAGGCCGCCCGCGACTGGGCGCTGTCGCGACAGGCCAAACGGATCAAGGCACCGGAGTTTATCTGGGACGAAGGCGTCTCTGATAACGTGCCTCAATCGGTGATGAGCGAACCAATGCGGGCGGCGGAATAACGCCTCGACCGCTTCAAGGAATATGGCCGTCCGCTTGGCTGCGGACGGCACCGATTTATTTGCACAATATCTGGGCGCGTGGGTTTCACCAACGCTATGCCGCCGCTTCCTCTTCCGACTGCCGGTTCCACAGTTGCGCATAGCGCCCTTCGGCGGCCAGCAGATCATCGTGATGGCCCTCTTCGACAATCACGCCATTCTCCAACACCACGATCCGGTCAGCGTCGGCAATCGTCGACAGGCGATGCGCGATGGTGATGACCGTGCGCCCTTCACCCATCGCTTTCAACTCGGCCTGAATTTCCATCTCGGTTTCGGTATCAAGCGCGCTTGTCGCCTCGTCCAGCAACAGGATCGGCGGGTTCTTGAGCAAGGTCCGCGCAATGCCGACCCGTTGCTTCTCACCACCTGAAAGCTTCAACCCGCGTTCGCCAACGGTCGTCTGATACCCATCCGGCAGGCTGGTGATAAAATCATGTATCTTGGCCGCCTTTGCGGCGGCAATAATTTCATCCTCGGATGCGGTCGGACGCCCGTAGGCAATGTTGTAGTGGACTGTATCATTGAACAAGACGGTATCCTGCGGCACCACCCCTATCTGCGCATGCAGACTGTCTTGGGTCACATCGCGCACATCCTGCCCGTCGATCAGCAGCGCACCACCGCCCACGTCATAAAAGCGGAACAGCAAACGCCCGATCGTCGATTTACCGGACCCCGATGAGCCCACAATCGCAACAGTTTGCCCCGGTGCGACCTCTAGGCTGACACCCTTCAGGATCGGACGCGCAGCATCATAGCCAAAATTCACATCCTTTAGCGCCACGCGCCCGCCGTTCACCTGCAAGGCCGTGGCGTTTGGTTTGTCTTTCACTTCCGCAGGCTGTTCGAGCAGATCGAACATATCGCCCATATCAATCAGCGACTGCCGAATTTCGCGGTAAACCGTGCCCAGAAAATTCAAAGGCAGCGTAATCTGGATCATATAGGCGTTGACCATGACAAAATCACCGACCGTCAGATCGCCGCGCTGCACCCCGAAGGCCGCCATCACCATGACCGCGACCAACCCACCGGTGATCAGCACCGATTGGCCAAAGTTCAGAAATGCCAGCGAGTAATTCGTGCGGATCGCGGCATTTTCGTAATTCGCCATCGCCACGTCATAGCGGTCGGCCTCCCAGCGTTCGGCCCCAAAATATTTGACGGTCTCAAAATTCAGCAGACTGTCGATGGCCTTTTGATTGGCGTCCGTGTCCTGATCGTTCATGACTTTGCGGATTTTGACCCGCCATTCGGTGACCTTGAATGTAAACCAGACATAAAGGGCAATGGTGACAGCAACGACAGCCAGGTACCAAACATCAAACAGAAAAAACAGCACGACGGAAATCATCAAAAGCTCAAGAACCAGCGGCCCCATCGAGAACAACAAGAAGCGCAGCAGGAAATCGACGCCCTTCACCCCGCGCTCAATGATCCGCGACAGACCCCCGGTCTTGCGGGTGATGTGATAGCGCATCGAAAGGCGGTGAATATGGGTGAAGGTCTCCAGCGCCAGTTGCCGCAACGCGCGCTGCCCGACCCGCGTGAAAACCACGTCGCGTAACTGTTGAAAGCCTACCGTCATCAGGCGGGCCAACCCGTAGGCCAGCGTCAGACCAACCGCTCCCAGACCCAGCATCGTGGCCGCACTCGCCCCTTCGGGCGCCAGGGCATCGACCGCTTGCTTGTAAAGAATTGGCGTGCCTACGGCGATAAATTTGGACACCAACAGGACCACCATTGCCATGATCACCCGCCGCTTGACCCAGCCCTGCCCGTCGGGCCACAGATAAGGCACGACGCGGCTGATCACGCTCCAACCCTGAATATGGGCATCGCTTAGATTGGCATCAGTCTTGGTGAGGCGACGCATAGAAACTCCGAAGGCGGCGAACGTCAGTTCTATGCGCGACAGGCTGGGATGACCAGAGCTCGCATACTACTGATTGATCTGAGGAATGCGAAAGATCTGACCGGGATAGATCAGATCAGGATCACGGATCAGATTTCTGTTGGCCTCAAAGACCTCGACATAGAAAATTCCCTTGCCAAGGTTCTCTTCGGCGATCGCCCAAAGCGTCGCCCCCGGCTGGACCGTGCGCACCGCAACTTCAAATCCCACCTGAGAGGTCTCTTCGGCCAGAACGGCCGCGACATCCTGCGGTTCTTCGCGCTTGAACGGTGTTTCAAGGCGCGAAACAACTTCGCCTGCGTCGTCCACCTCGTCGATCCGCAAGGTGTAAACGCCTGTGTCAATCTGCGGCAGGTCAATGCGCCAGTCACCACCTTCGGTGACCGGCGATGCTGTCACCGGCGCATTGTCGATATAGACCCGAACGGCCCCGTTACCCGTCGCGCGGCCTGAAAGCTGCACAGTGCCATCAGGATCATAGGTGATCGCATCCAGCGCCACATCTCTTTCTGACGCAGGCGCATCAAGCGAAGGCGCGCTTTGCACGACACGAACCCCATCGGCATCGGCCTGCAGCACGGTCGGCTGGGCTGGCGGTGCTGGCGGCGGCGCGGGTGCGCTCGCCACGATCTCGACCTGTGGTGTCTCCGGTGCTTCAACAGAAGGCACTCGGACATCGGCCACTTCGGTGCTGGTTATCTCTTGCGGTGCTTCATCAATCACATCCGCTACGAGAGGTTTCGTTGGCGGTTCGGGCGTGGCCGCAATGATAACCGGGGCTGCGATGGGGGCCACGATATAACTGGTGGTAGACGCGATCGCAGCACCTTCCGGGTCAGCCAGCAAAGATAGCCGCCGCGGCTGCTCTGACGGGCCTGCTGTCGGCAATGACACGAAATTGCCTGCTGTATCAGCGGTCACGCGGTCGATGGCTGTGCCTGCGAGGATCACATCGACAAGTTGCCCCGGTTCCGCGCGACCGGCGATGACCATGCTGCCATCGGGCTCGACCCGGAATGTATCAAACTCTGGCGCTTGCTGCGGTTCGGGGGCCTCTGCAACCTGCGCTGGTTCTTCTGCCGCTTCGGTCTCGGCGGCGGCAGGTGGTTCACTTGCCACGACCGGGGCCTCTGCCTGCGGCAAAGGCGCATCGGCAATCTCTGGCTGCGGCATCAGCAGGAAGATCACAATGCCAATGGCGACGGCAACAATCGCGCCATACACCACAGGCCTTGCGCCTGATTTTACGTTTTCTGTCACGTTTCGTCCCTTTTGCAGCGCCAATTTCAGGCAGACCCGCCCCCGGTGGTTGAGGCACCTTAGCAACGCGGATATGACGGGTCAAAGCGAAGCTAGCGTGAAGGGGTCACAATGTCTGCACATCCAAAATCAGTTTGCGTCTACTGTGGCTCTCGGGACGGCAACGCCCCCGCCTTTGCACAGGCGGCCGATGCAACGGGGCAGATGCTGGCCCGGAACGGCTGGCGGTTGGTCTATGGCGCAGGTGACGTGGGCCTGATGGGGCGGGTCGCCAATTCGGTGCAACAGACCGGGGGCAAGACCTTTGGCGTGATCCCGACCCATCTGATGGATTGGGAAGTGGGCAAGCGTGACCTAGACAGCTTTGTGATCACCGAAACCATGCATGAGCGCAAAAAGGTCATGTTCATGAATGCCGATGCCGTCGTGGTCTTGCCCGGCGGAGCAGGATCACTGGATGAATTCTTTGAAGCATTGACATGGCGACAATTAAGATTGCACAGCAAGCCATTGGTTTTGTTGAATATAGATGGGTTTTGGGATCCACTTCGTGATCTTTTGCAGCATGTTGTCGACAGCGGGTTTGCAGGCGACAATATCCTTGGTTTCGTGCAGGTGGCCGAGGATGTGCCTGACCTCGAGGAAAAGTTGAAGGCCAGCCTATAGGGCGGCCATCAGCGCTGCATACCGGTCGAGCGAGATGTTCGATCCACAGGCGATAATGCCCAAGCGCCGCCCGGCCAGATCACCCCGGAGCGGGCCGAGGATCGCCGCAAGCGACGCCGCGCAAGCGGGCTCTGCGGTAATGCGCAGGACGTTTTGGTATAGATCCATCGCCGCGAGCATCTCATGATCTTCAATCCTGACGATACGGTCGACATAGGCACGCGCGACCGCAAAACTCCGTGGCATGGCCATAGGCGCGCCAAGGCTGTCGGCGATGGTTGCAACCTTGTCAAGTCGGACCGGTTCACCGGCTGCAAAACTTTGTGTCATGCTGTCGGCACCAAAAGGTTCAACCCCGATGACCCGCGCGTCGGGGTTTATCTGCTTGATGGCGCAGGCCATGCCGCTAATCATCCCGCCGCCACCGATGGGAATGACATAGGTGTCGATCTGCGGTGCCTGCGTGGCATATTCATAGCCGCAGGTGGCGGCGCCCAGGATCATATGCTCCGCCTCAAAGGGATGCATCAGCGCACGCCCACCCGCTGCGGCTGCGTTCATGGCCTCAAAGGCCGCCGCCATATCCGCATGCAGGGTCACAGTCGCCCCCAGCGCCTTACACCCTGCGATGCGCAGCGGATCGGTTGCCTTGGGCATTGTGATCAGCGCATCGACACCGGCCGCCTGTGCGGCCCATGCGACCGCAAGCGCATGATTGCCGCCGCTGGCGGCAACAACGCCTGCCGCCCGCTCAGTGGGGTGCAGGTGGCGAATGCCCAAAAGCACACCGCGCGCCTTGAAAGACCCCGCCTGCTGGAAAAGCTCAAGCTTCACGCTCGCCCCCGCGCAATCCGGCAAAATACCGTCCCACCGGGCAGAGGTCAGCGGCAACACAGGGGTTTCGATCAGCGCGGATTGCACCTCTGCTTTGGCCGCGATGATCTTGTCTAGGGTCGGTCCGATCATCGCATTCTCCCAAACAAAAAGGCCCGCAGGACAGATGTCCCACGGGCCTTGTAGATTGTCCAGAATGACCGGGCCTAAATGCGGCCTGCGACGTTTTCCCAGTTCACGAGGTTATCAAGGAAATTTGTCAGGTAGACGGGGCGCTTGTTGCGGAAATCAATGTAGTAGGAATGCTCCCACACGTCACAACCCAAAAGCGCTGTCTGCCCAAAGCAAAGCGGGTTCACCCCGTTTTCAGTCTTGGTCACTGCCAGCGAACCATCCGCGTTCTTGACCAGCCAGGCCCAGCCGGACCCGAACTGGCCCGCACCCGCTGCACTGAACTGCGATTTGAACGCTTCGACGGAGCCAAAGCTCTCTGTCAGGGCTTTCTCAAGCTCACCCGGCATCGCGCTTTCGCCCGGGCCCATCATTTCCCAAAACTGGTTGTGGTTCCAAAGCTGGCTGATGTTGTTGAAAATACCGTTCTGCGCGACAGCGGATTTGTCATAGGTGCCAACGATGATCTCTTCGAGGGACTTGCCCTCCCATTCGGTGCCTTCAATCGCCTTGTTGCCGTTGGTGACATAGGCGTTGTGGTGCAGATCATGGTGATATTCGAGGGTTTCAGCGGACATGCCTTTGGACGCGAGCGCGTCATGGGCATAAGGAAGGTCTGGAAGTGAAAATGCCATGGCTTGTGTCTTTCCAATTTGAGGACAGGGATGTGTTGATAGATGTCACATGCAGGGCGAAGGTCAAGGGTAAGTCGATCACGGGTAAGCGGCCTTTGTAAATGATTGCCCGAAACGGGCGGCGCTTTACTTATGCGGGTTGCCAGAGCTCCACCGGGTTGCCTTCAGGATCATGGATGCGCGCGAAATGCCCGAGACCATCCATCTGCGTCCGGTCGCTTGCTGTAATCCCAGCAGCAGCCAATTCAACGAGTGCCGCATCAAGATCCGCCACACGGAAGTTGAGCATAAAGGCGCGTTCCTTGGGGAAATAGTCGGTGTCTTGCTCAAAAGGCGAAAAAATTGTCACGCCTGTTTGCGTCATCCACGGCATTGCGTCGGGCCCGTCCGGGACCAAGTCGATACCAAGATGGGTATGATACCATTGCGCCAAAGCGGCAGGATCCTTGGCGCGGAAAAACACGCCCCCAATGCCCAAGACCTGTACCATCGCAAGTATCCTAAATGCTTAAACGACATTTAATGCCGCTAATGCCGCAATTCTCGTGCAAGATTGCCAAAAAAGCAAGAAACCGCAGGATCAGAGAGCTCATTCGAGTTGAATGATCACCGATACAAAATCTTCCTCGCTCGTGACCACCGTGTGGTGGCCCTTTCCGTGCTTGTCCTGCATGAGCCAGACATCGCCCGGTCCGATAATGCGCGCCTCGCCATCACTTGCTGTCACGCGAACCGTACCGGCAAGGCAGATCAGCTTTTGCGCAACGGGTGTCGGATGGATCGGTTCATCCCAACCCGCCTTTAGCCTTAAGAACATCGTTCTGGATGCCGTTTCAGGCTGTGATATTTCAATAGCCTTGGCAGGTGGCGCAAAAGTCCGTTCTTCCAGCGTGACAGCAACGTCTTGCCAGTGGCTTTCGCCCTCATCATCAACATAGAGCTTGTGATATCTCATCATTTCGCAAGATGCCCCACGGGCCCCGCCTTGGCAGACGCCGCCAGCAGATCAAACGCATACCCCGCCACGGACCGAAAACAGATCACTTCAAACGTGTCCTCATCGCGCATCCAGAACGCAGCCGCCACCTGCCCCAGCCTCGTGCGCCGGAAATCACCTGGTTTGAAGCTGTCGGGATGCAGATCAACGGGGGCGAGCTTGGCGATCACCTCGCGGCAGAATGTTCCCTCTACAAAGATAACCGCCCGTGCGTCCGAGACATTCTCGGCCAGATAATGCGTGCCTGCCAGTGCGGTGTCGATCAAGGCAATCGCCTTGGCCACGCCGTCATAGGGCACCAGGACCAACAATTCGTCCGGCGACATCCAGCATAGGCCTTTTTCGCCAACGCAGTTGGCCTGCCCCTGACCGGGGAAGTCGACGCCAGACAGGCCGGTACAAACCGACCGCAGTTTCTTGTCATCCAGATCACCGCGCAGGATGATCATCCCGCGCAGGCCCACCTCGCGGATGGTCACCTCGCCAGGGGAAAGTTTGCCTTGCAACGCGCTGACAGCATTAGACATTCTGCTTCTCCCCTTCTATGTCATAGACCACCGGATCGACGATCTTGGCGCGCACCGTGGTGCCGTCGACCTTGTTGAACGCGATCACCTCGCCCATGCGTTCCGGCCCGTTGTGCACCAGCCCCATCGCGATGCCTCGATCCAGATTGGCGGAATAATAGGTCGAGGTCACACGGCCTTGCGTATTGCGCTGCCCATTGGCGTTCTCGCCTTCTGCAATCGCATAGGCGCCATCAGGCAGGACAGAGCCATCCTCGGTCTCCAGCCCCACCAGTTTCCAGCGGTTTGGATCAGCCATATGCGACCTTTCATGGGCGCGCTTGCCCAGATAGTCCGCTTTCTTTTTCGACAAGGCCCAATGCAGGTTGAGATCCTGCGGGATCACCGTCCCGTCCGTCTCATCCCCGATCATGATAAAGCCCTTTTCGGCCCGCAGAATATGGAGCGTTTCGGTGCCATAGGGCATGACCCCGAATTCTTCGCCGGCGTCCATCAACGCATCCCAGAACGCCGCGCCCTGCCCCGCGGGCACCGCAATTTCATAGGACAATTCGCCCGAGAATGAGATGCGGAATACACGCGCGTCGAAATCACCGATCCTGCCTTCGGCCCACTGCATGAATGGCAGCGCTTCGGCCGAGACATCCATCCCACCCAACTTGCGCAACAGCTTGCGGGCGTTGGGGCCAACCACGGCAATCTGCGCGTATTGCTCTGTCACATTGGCGACATAGACCTTCCAATTCCACCACTCGCATTGCAGCATGTCTTCCATATGCGCGTGGATATGTTCAGCGCCGCCTGTGGTGGTGTGGCACAACCATGTATCCTCGGCCATCCGCACCACAACACCATCGTCCATCAGGAACCCGTTTTCAGAGCACATCAGACCATAGCGGCACTTCCCCACGGGCAATGTCGACATCATGTTGGTGTACATCATGTCCAGAAACTTGCCTGCGTCCGGGCCTTTGACGATCAGTTTGCCAAGGGTCGAGGCATCAAGCAGGCCAAGGTTTTCGCGGGTATTCTTGACCTCGCGGTTGACCGCATCATGCACGGCTTCACCGGGGCGAAGATAGGCAAAGGGACGGCGCCATTGGCCGACGGGTTCATTATCCGCACCATGGGCATTGGACCAATCAGAAACAGGTGTCATCCGCACCGGCTGAAACAGATCATCCTTGGCCACCCCCGCAATCGACGCCATCGAAATAGGCGTATAGGGCGGACGGAACGTGGTTGTGCCCACGTTTGGAATATCGGCGTTGAGCGACCGAGAAAGAATTGCCAGGCCATTGATATTGCTCAACTTGCCCTGATCTGTTGCCATCCCCAGCGTGGTGTAACGCTTGGTATGCTCAACACTCTCAAAGCCCTCGCGTGCGGCCAGTTGCACGTCGCTGACTTTCACATCGTTCTGGAAGTCCAACCACGCTTTTGAGCGCAGCGCATGGCTGGCCCCTTGTGGCATCAACCAGACCGGAGAGATCGCACCCTCGACCGCATCCTCGCCTATCGGTGCCTGCGCGCCGCGTTTGGTATGCCCTGCCGCTTTCGCAGCAGCACGACCCGCCGCCCAGCCATCGCTGACAGCCTCTGCCGTGAACAGATGGCCATTGGCCACGCCTGCCGTGATCACGAAAGCCGCGCCATCATCGCCCGTCGGTGCGCGCTCGGGATCGGGGCGGAACATCGCCTGATCGGCGTCCCAGATCAGCTTGCCGCCGCAGTGGGACCACAAATGCACAACCGGGGACCAGCCGCCGGACATCGCGACGCAATCGCAGTCGATCTCTTCCAGTACAGCGCCCTCGCCTGCCTGCGCACATAGCGCCACGCCTGTGACACGCTTGCCGCCCTTTACCTTGGCGACCCCTTTGCCCATCTCGATCCGGATACCCAACGCGCGCGCGCGGTCGATGAGCGCGCCTTCAGCCTGCGTGCGGGCATCGACAATCACCGGCACCTCAAGCCCCGCCTCTTTCAGCACGATAGCGGTACGATAGGCATCGTCGTTGTTGGTCACAACAACCGTGCGATCACCGACCGAGACACCAAAGTTCACGGCATAATCGCGGACGGCAGAGGCCAGCAACACGCCGGGCATATCATTCGCGGCAAAAGACAGCGGGCGCTCAATTGCGCCGGTCGCGGTGACGATCTGTTTGGCGCGGATGCGCCACAGGCGATGGCGCGGGCCTTCGCGGTCGGGCGCGTGATCGGTCAGGCGCTCGTAAGCCAAAGCATAGCCGTGGTCATAGACCCCCGCCCCCATGCAGCGCAGCCGCATATCAACATTTGTCATGGTCTCAAGGGCTTCCAGAGTGGTCTTGATCCACTCTTGTGCCGACATCCCATCAATCGTCGGCGTATCCACAACGGCACGCCCCCCCCAATCGGCGGTCTGTTCCACCAGCAGCACGCGCGCGCCGCGCTCACCAGCGGCCTTTGCCGCCGCAAGCCCTGCGATGCCGCCGCCCACAACCAGAACGTCAACGTGGCAATGGAAGTGTTCGTAAGTATCCTGATCCCGGTCCTTTGGTGCTTTGCCCAGACCCGCGGATTTACGGATGATCGGCTCGTAAACATGTTTCCAGAACGCCCGGGGGTACATGAACATCTTGTAATAGAAACCCGCAGGCAGGAACCGTGACAAATGCGTGTTGATTGCACCGACATCGAAATCCAGCGACGGCCAGTGGTTTTGCGAACGCGCAGCCAGCCCGTCAAAAAGCTCGGTCGTGGTGATCCGGGCGTTAGGCTCGAACTGCGCGCCCTTACCGAGGTTCACCAGACCATTGGGTTCTTCCGCCCCAGAGGCCACAACGCCACGCGGGCGGTGATATTTGAACGACCGCCCCACAAGCATCTGGTCATTTGCCAGCAAGGCAGAGGCAAGTGTATCGCCTTCGAACCCGCGCAAATGCTTGCCGTTGAAAGTGAATGAAACGGCCTTGTCGCTGTTGATCAGACGGCCACGGTTTGCCAGACGGGTGCTCATTTGAAATTCCCCCATGACCAGCCGGGACGCTTGGCCGAGATACGATCCTTGATCTCTTGCGGCGGTTCCAGCGTTTGGGCCGGATAGGTGCCAAAGACCTCCAAAGTGGTGGTGCAACGGGCCGCATGAAACCACTTGCCGCAACCGTAAACATGACGCCAACGTTCAAAATGCACGCCCTTGGGGTTTTCGCGCATAAAAAGGTAATCCTCGAAATCATCGTCCGACGACCCCGGCCCCTCGCGTGTAAGATGGGCCTCGCCACCGCCGTGCAAGTCAGTTTCATCGGCATCAACGCCGCAAATGGGGCAATGCAGGATCAGCATGGGGCACCTTTGAAATTCGGCATATGCAAAGCGTACAGATCGCCTCCACGTCTTTTGCACACGCATGTCATGAACGCACGAAAGGCGCGCGCATTGCAGCGCACGCCTCTTGTCACTCGGGTAAGGGTGGTCTTGGCCTTATTCGCCCACAACCGGGGCTGTGGGCTGAACCGGAGCCGTTTCTTCAAGCGCGGGCGCGCCTTGATCGGTTGTGCCCACAGTTGTTGGATCGACAGAGGTGCCGACGCCACCGCCTGCGAACAATGCGTAAAGCAGGACCAGCACGACAATGCCTGCGGCCACAAGAAAACCGATGCCGCTCCCGCTGGGGGTGTCGGTTTTGGTTCGGCTGAATTCATCCATAATGCGTCCTCCCTTTGAGACGCGACCACCATCGCAGCCGGCAGCGAAATGGGAAGATAGGCGGAAATCCCCGGACACGATGGGCAACCAGCAGCCAATTCCGCCGAAAGTGGTCGGCCAAGCCTTGCCGGGGTCGCGGCATCGGCGGCATCTGCTAGATTGCACCAATGGAACTTTTGCTGATTGTCATCGGGGGTATCCTCACGACGGCCATCATCTTCATGGTCATCGACGGGTTGCGCCGCCGCTTGTCCGACGAGGACGAAGATCGCCCGGATTAAACCTGCGCGTGAGGCAACCGACGCCGGAACCATCAGTGTGCCACCCCGGCCGCGACGCTTTCATCAATGAACTTGCCTTCCCGGAAACGGAACATGCTGAACTCATCAGTCAGCGGTGACTGCCCCTTTGCCATCAGCTCTGCCATGGCCCAGCCAGAACCGGGGATCGCCTTGAACCCGCCCGTCCCCCAGCCGCAGTTGACAAAGACACCCTCAAGCGGCGTTTTCGACAGGATGGGTGAGCGGTCGCCCGTGACATCCACGATCCCGCCCCATTGCCGCAGCATTTTCAGCCGCGCAATCATCGGAAAGGTCTCGACCAGCGCGCGCACGGTTTCCTCGATATGATGGAAAGATCCGCGCTGGGTATAATTGTTGTAACCGTCGGTGCCACCACCAATCACCATCTCGCCTTTGTCAGACTGGCTCATGTAGCCGTGGACGGTATTGGCCATGACGACGATATCCATGCAAGGCTTGATCGGCTCTGACACCAGCGCCTGCAAGGCCACGCTTTCGATCGGCAGACGGAAACCCGCCATTTGCGCCAGCACACCGGAATGCCCGGCCACGACCATGCCCAGTTTGTCGCAGTCAATCGGCCCTTTGGTGGTATCAACCCCGACAACCTGGCCGTTTTCCTGCCGCACACCCTGCACTTCGCATTGCTGGATCACATCCATGCCCATGTCAGAACAGGCCCGCGCATAGCCCCAGGCAACGGCATCGTGCCGGGCGGTGCCGCCGCGCGCCTGCCAGAGCCCGCCCAAAACCGGATACCGTGGCCCGTCGATGTTCATGATCGGGCAGAGCTCTTTGACGCGCGCAGGTTCGATCCACTCGGTCTGCACCCCTTGCAGGGCGTTGGCATGGGCGGTGCGTTTGTAGCCGCGCACCTCGTGCTGGGTCTGCGCCAGCATGATGACACCACGCGGGCTGAACATGACGTTGTAATTGAGGTCCTGAGACATCGTTTCATAGAGCGAGCGGGACTTTTCATAGATCGCGGCAGAAGGGTCCTGCAGATAGTTCGAGCGGATGATCGTCGTGTTGCGCCCGGTATTGCCGCCGCCCAACCAGCCCTTTTCGAGAATCGCCACATTGGTGATGCCAAAGTTCTTGCCCAGAAAATACGCGGTCGCCAAACCATGTCCGCCAGCGCCCACGATGATCACATCGTATTTCTTCTTGGGCTCACGTTTCGCCCAGGCCCGGTCCCAGCCAGTGTGTTGGCGCATGGCTTCTTTGGCGACGGCAAATGCGGAATAGCGTTTCATCGGGGTCCAGAATCCTTGTGGCAAAACAGGGTACGCCTTGGCATCTTATCTGGACCCTGCGCAGGGCCAAGAGGATACTCTCAGCGGCGTATAGTTTGCTTTTTACGACATGCAGGCGGGCGCGTGAATGGTGATGGGCTTGCAGACCCTTTTCACAGGGGCCCCCGACCTTTATGTGAAGCACAGCGAAAGGACGCCAAACTGATGATTTTCGGCCCTGCTGATGTTGAACTGACCACCGCCCTTTCTGGCGCAAAACGGGGCGCACCGGTCACATGATCTGTAACACTCCTGAGGAATTCGTCGCGGAACTCCCTGCGATGGGCGCGCTTGCCGGGTTGGACCTTGGCACGGCCACCATTGGCGTTGCCGTCTCGGATGTCATGCGGTCGGTTGCCACCCCGCTCGAAACAATCAAGCGTCGAAAATTCGGGCTGGATGCCGCCAGACTGTTGGATCTGACAACGCATCGCCTGGTCACCGGCCTTGTGCTGGGGCTGCCGATGAACATGGACGGCTCCGAAGGGCCGCGCTGTCAGGCCACGCGCGCCTTTGCCCGCAATCTCGAAAAGCTGACCCCATTGCCAATCACGTTCTGGGACGAGCGCCTGTCCACTGTCGCCGCCGAACGCGCATTGCTGGAGGCGGATACGTCTCGCAAACGTCGCGCAGAGGTGATCGATCATGTTGCGGCAGGCTATATTCTGCAAGGTATGCTGGACCGTATGGCGCATTTAGGAAAACAGTCGTGAGCAATCCCGAAAACACCGATCACATCTGGGCAAGGGCCGAAATCGAAAGCCCCTGCGCCAAGATCTGCGTGATCGAGCCGAAAAGTCGTCTCTGCACAGGCTGCCTGCGGTCGATTGACGAGATCGCGGCCTGGTCGGGCATGTCTGCCGAGGCGCGGCGCGCCGTCATGGCAGAGCTGCCATCGCGGACAGCCAAGATCACCAAACGCCGTGGTGGCAGGGCGGCACGGGTGAAGTAGCCGTGCAAGGGGTGGCGTCTGCTCTGCGGACCTAGCGGTCATGCATACAGCCTCTCAAAGATGCGTGGTATTGTCCGAGTGGGCCAAATATGTGATCACGGAAAAGAGATTCATTTAGCGTACGTGCTAGAAAGCATTGTTGATTGCGCAACCCAAGATTATCATCTGCTTTTTATGTTGCACGCCAGTGATTTTGACTTATTCGCAGCTTGTTATGCGTCTGTTGAGAAAAGGAAGATGTCTAATGAAAGAGGCTCTTAGAAATTTTTGTTCTTGGCTCATTTCACATGTGCCGACGGGACTGCTTACCGACAGACGCTTTTTCGATCGGTATCAGGCAAAAGGTTTTCATGCATTGCCCGTGCATTTCTACAGCCCGGTGCCGGACACGCGTACATTGAGCAATGCGGTTTTTGAGCGTCGCTCGGAACTTGTAGGAATCGACCAGCGCATTGAAGCACAACGCGCGATACTCTCGACGGAGGCGTTTGCTGCGCATTTGGCTGAATATCGACGGTTCGATGAGGCCCACGCGGAGAAGCATGGAGAGCAGTTACATCTCGGACCAATCGACGGCGCATTTCTCCACCACATGGTGCGCTCATTGCAGCCCAAGCGGATAATTGAGGTTGGTCAGGGTTCTTCTACCCGTATTATCTCGGCAGCACTTAGCGCAAACGGGGGCTTACCTGAAGATGGGTATTTCAAGTCGATCGATCCCTTCCCGCACAATTTTGTCACGGAGCAGGGATATAGCGGAGTTGAAGTGATTGAGAGTGGTGTCCAATCTGTTTCTCTCGATTTATTTGAAGAACTGGGTGCAGGCGACATCTTGTTCATCGACAGCACGCATGTAGTGAAGATTGACAGTGATGTGGTCTATGAGATCAATGAAATCCTTCCGCGATTGGCCGAAGGAGTGCACGTTCACGTCCATGATATCTATTTTCCTTTCGAGTATGCGCGCGAATGGGTTGAGGACAGACACATCTTCTGGAATGAGCAGTATATGTTGCAGGCATTCTTGGCTTTCAATGATGCATTCGAGATTACCTGGAGCGCGGGCATTGCGCGAGCGGAGTTTCCCGAGGAGGTTGCCGCGCAAATTCCGGAGGTTGATCCGCACCAGCAGGTAGCCGGTAGTATCTGGTTCAGGCGAAAGACATCCAAGCCGGACAAGTGATGATCTCTGAATGTTTCTGGTTTGGGCTCTCAGCAGCCGTTCGCCTAAATAACTTCATTTCCGCGCAAACACAAAACACCTGTCGCGCCGGATCATCAGCCAGAGCGGCATGCTGGGCTTGGGCAGGAAAACCGATGGCACGACCGCCTTGAGAATGGAGCCGTCAAAATCCATGCGGAATTCCACCA
>Ga0316204_10000801_pt1 | contig 102016 bp, 85 predicted proteins | sample 6monrhotite_MG_2_FD_205661 | JGI IMG/M metagenome (GOLD analysis project Ga0316204, IMG submission 205661) | Microbial mat bacterial communities from mineral coupon in-situ incubated in ocean water Damariscotta River, Maine, United States -... | ecosystem: Environmental > Aquatic > Marine >... | reverse complement strand
GGATGGCTCATCTGGAAACTGTTCTAAAAATCGTAATATCGTCATTGTTCTAAAGTTTAGACTCTAAAACAACGCTATCAATACATAACCTATTTACGTTGTGGCAAGATTACGCACTAGCAGTTTATATTATTCCGATTTTCTAATTACTGCTAACGAATGAATAAAACAATATGTTTTATTTCCCTTGTGCCCGACAACCCAATCGAAATAAGTCAACTCAATGTTTTGGGGAGAGGAACCCAAATGTAATAAAAAGAGCCAGCAGCATCGGTCCTACGATCAGGCTTCTTGCCTTCTTAAACAAGGAACAAATTCCTTCTTTCCCCCTGACGGGCCCGCCCTGAGCATTTGTCGAAGGGTCGGGCGCATACCATCCTTCGCACTAGCTGGCTCAGTTGTCCACCGGACAATCCTGTCCTGAGCATAGCCGAAGGGTGCCCTCCTCGAAAACAACATTCTAGTCCAACTATTTCTGTCACAGCCAGTCATACCCTACCGGAAGGAAATCGCATCAGAGCACTGAGGCACTCGAAGTGCGACCTGAAACAACCGCATCAGAGCACTGAGGCACTCGAAGTGCGACCTGAAACAACCGCATCAGAGCACTGAGGCACTCGAAGTGCGACCTGAAACAAAGTGGTGCACCACTTTAAATTTTTCAGTGGTGCACCCTTTTTTTTTTTTGATGCACCACCCACCCAAAAGGAGGTGCACCACTTGTACCCAAAGAAAATATTCCGATTTCAAGGTCTTTTATGTGCACCACCCAACAGGCAAAATAGCGGCACAAAACAGACCTTAGGAAAAGGGGCATCGCCTAAATTGCTTTCAGCAGGAATAATTTAAGCATAACATCCTTATAGTCAGAATCTTGGAGTAGTCAGGAAGAAGGCCCAACCAGGTGCAAAAAAACACTCCTCTCAAAAAAAAATGAGCTCAAAACCCCACCGCCACTGCGACAACCAAAGGTTCACCGTTTACATTTTTTAACATCTTCGGAAATACTAAACCCCGATTTTGGACAGTTTTTATATAGAGGCCCCGCCATCATTAGTTTTGAGGGAGTCATAAAAAAAACGAACTATGAACAAGTATCCAACCATCGCCACCGTTTGCCGCTACGTGCTGGAGGCAAAAAAACTGAGCAACCGTTCGGTAGCGCGATTGCTTGGCATACACCACACTACTTGGCTGCGCTACAGAAACGGTACCAGCCACCCCAGGCAAGGCATCAAATACAAGCTAGTGAGGTTGATGCGGGTGCACAACTTTGATGCGTTGGTACGAAAAGCTTTCACCCATTATTACCCGAAGGGTCAATAAAGGCTTTAAAACAACAGAAGAACAGCATCCGGAAACCCTTCAAGGATGTGAAACAACAACAAGGGCTTTTTATCACCTTAATACTTTAAATTATGGTAACCTTAAGTGAATTAACCACAACGGAGCTGGGATACCTCCGCTCGAAGTGGAACTCCGAAGTAACGGAGTTGAACAAAGAAAAGGCCCGCAAGCGATCCCGGCTAGACGACCGGTTGAGCCGCCAGGCCGAAGACGGCACCGCACTAACGGTGCTGGAAGCCAGTTTGGCCCACGCTGAGGCGGGGCTTGCACATATGGTTAGTACCGGTGCTGATGCTGAATTGATTACTAATCAGCAAAGCGTTGTAGATGACCTGCAGGCACAGATAGATAATTTTAGTACGAGCGCGAGCTACCTGTCCAACCCAGATGCCCTGCTTGTCCAAATGGAATTGGATGAGCTGGAACAGGACAAAATCTTGCGCACGGCTAAAATTGCCGAAATCACCACCTTACTAGGTGGTTAATAGAAAATGAAGATCTGTTCTTCTGTTCAAAGGGAGTGTCTCAGCAATGGGTGCTCCCTTTTTTGCTGACTCATTGAGCGGGGCTTTATCTTTCCTTCACAATTATCTCTTTGACATCCTTCTTAGGAATTATAGTATTTCCCCCCTCCTTGAAATTCGCAATAAAAATGTAATCCTTTGTTTTTCCCAGATAGCACAGATGATGGTCCAGGTTGATTCTGAATATCGAATTCTAAGAGATTAGGGTTTTAGATTTGGGTTGGCTGGCTGATGGTTTGCTATGAGCTGACGGGCTTACTTAATTCCCAAGGCTCATAGAAATCAACATTCAGCTAAACAAGCTTCCAGTGCATAGGCTCACTCAAAATGCCCCCCGATAATAGTCAGGAGCGATCAGCCAGCTTCCGGAAAAAGGGGATTAACGCACCAAAATCAACTTTTCTGTTCCAACCTTACCGCTAACTGTGGCCCATTTCACAACATAAACTCCTCTTTTAAAAGACGTTGGCAAGTTGACACTAAAGTTGTAGTTCCCGTTGAGAAGGAAGGAATCCACCAACCTGCCATCTAGGCTAAATACCTGAATGGAGTTCAAGCGTTCAGCGCTTTGAAGGTGCAAAACTCCAGTGCTCGGGTTGGGATACAAACGTGTGGACGATGGAGTTTGTACTTGCTCTTCGACTCCTGTATACAAGGGATGACGGACTGTTGCAAAAACGCCTTCTTCCCAATCCTGATCCTCATAGAATGTTTGCACATCCGTCATTTGAGACTTGAAAAAGGTGATGTTGTTGATGTTGTCAACTCCTGGTTCACGCGCTACTCCCAAAGCCATGTCTACCATGCGCCTCTCCCCTTTTGCCAAAGCGAAACTGGGGATACTTCCTGAACCTCTGCGCGAATTAGGCGTGTTGCCCGCGCTGGCTTCGGTCCAGCCTGCTCCTGCAACTGGATCTCCTGAATAAGCATAATTCGTAGGCACACTCGAAGGATTAGAGGGATCATAACCATTTCCACCCCAAGTCAGGTGGCTCCCATCATTCCACCTACTGTTCAGGTTGTTATCATAGTCCTGATCGGTTATTGGATCGGTCGTACTCGGATTGGGTCCAGCAATATTCCAGTACTGAAAGTTACTCAGCGAGTCACTCAACATCTTAACGCCCGCCACAGGAGGGTTGAGTCCAAAGCCTTTCTCGCCTCCACCATCCTCGTCCAAATTATCTCCGTTGTACCCATAATAAAGGTTGAGTATACTATCACATCCAATGTAGTCATCGGATCTTACACCTATGTTGAAGTCGCTAAACAGCCCTACTTTGAAATAACCGTAGTCCAGTTCGGAGCGGTTCACTATGTCGAAGCACATAAAGATGGTATTGTCCAAGGCATCATTGCCTGGAGCATCAAACGCATAAGCCATTACATGCACTTCCACACCAACCGGAGGACCTCCAGATGAGGTGTGCGGTCGGTTTGAGTCATTCATGATAAAATACACCGCCTGGTCGCCCCGAATAATGGGATAATCGCCATTGTAAGGATCGTAATATCCGTTGCTGTTAACATCTGCAAATCGCGCCAAGTCCAATGCTTCGCCCACATTTGGGTTTCCGTTGGCCGGCCAGTCCAACAATTCTGGTGGAGTAACATAACCCGGTTGGTTGTAGTTGTTTTTGTGCAACTCAATTTGTGCTTTGGTCAACTTGATGACCGGGTTGCGGTATATCGCTCCGAAATTGTTGTGGGGCCCACTGAAATAGTCGCTGCCAAAAAAACGTTCAGCAGCCACACGCAACACCGTATCGTTGACTGACTCTCGCGCTGAAATCCACAAACTGGAGATAAAGAAAAGGTCAACACTGTCTTCAGATCCCAACGAAAATCGTTTATCATACTCTTGATAAGGACTAGTAAAAAAGCGGTTGTCAGCATTAAAACCTGCTTTGATGTTGTTAATGTTCAGTTCCAGGTAATGCGTCATTGGTTCCATAGAAACATCTCCCAGGACAAAGCTATTTTCGGTTCCTAGATACAGGTGCCCATGGGACGAATGAAACGATGTGACCGCCTCCTCATCGATGTCTAACCAGTGGGCTTTAAATTGTTGCCCATCGTGTGCCAGCAGTCCAGTAAAGTCTATTGGATTTACACTTCCACTTCGCTTGAGACCAAACCAGCAGACTCTATTAAAATCCACTGCTATTGAACTTACAACGTGTTCAGGAACCGTTACCTCTGTCCACACTGTACCATCGTAAGAATAATAGCCTGTGGTTGTTCCAAGATATACGGTCGTTTTATACGTCACCAGGTCCGTTGCCAACACATTATTCTGTGGTGAAAAACTGTCAGTTGAAAAGGAATGCCAAATAGCGCCATCAAACATGTGTAGGTGATCTTGCCCCACACCGTACCCAAAACTTGCACTACGGATCCAAACGCGATCCAAACGATCAATGGCCAAATCAAAAGCTGGAAAAAGGTGAGACTCGATTGTGTTGTTATGAAATCGGACCACTTCAGTGGGTGTTCCAATCCAAAGGCCTCCCTGAGAGTCAAACTCTAATGCCCAAATTTCCATGGTCCCAAGTCCGTTATTTACATGCGGAGTAATAACTCCTCCACTGATACTGAAAAGACCTACATCCGTTCCAATCCAGGTGGTTCCGTTGCGATGGGCCAAAGCATGAATGTTGTTACTTCCGAAGGAACTGTCGGCCAGGATATAACTCGTAATGTCACCATTATCTGAAAAGTAGAGACCACCTGCGGTGCCTATCCAAACCTGCAAGGTGTCAGCTGCTGCAATTGCCTGAACACCGTTATTAAAATAGGGTCCGTACAAGCTATGACATTCCCATCTGGGCTGCGCCAACAGCCAATTGGCGAACAATAAAAATGGGACCAGTAATAGCAGACGTTTCATAACAGGCGTAGATGTACGCAACTAAAATAAGAACACTTCAGGAGTTATTCGGGGCCGTTGATCGAGTGGTTGGTTTTGGAAATAAACGCCTTCAGAGCAAACCAATCCGGTTGGCTTCAACCAATCGTCCCGAACCATCCAAAGAGGTTCGGGGCGGGTTAATGGTTCGTGTAATAAGTAGCACAGAAACAAAGAGCTATCGCAGCAAGATGAACTTCTCCACTCCTGAATTGCCTTCTTCGGTAGTCCACTGCACCATGTAAACTCCGCGTTGAAAAGTAGCCGGTAGGTTCACACTGTAATTGAACTGTGCATGGGGATAAAATGATCCAGCCAACTGTCCGTTGAGCTGAAATACCTTGATGGACCTGATGCGCTCTGCACCTTGCAAATGCAAAACACCGTTGCTTGGATTGGGGAATAGCTGAACGGATGGAGCACTGCTTTGAGCTTCTTCCAGCCCTGTATACAAAGGATGCAAGGCGGTTGCCACGGTGCCCATTTCCCAATCTTCATCGTCATAAAATGTTTTGACCTCCCCCATTCTTGTTTTGAACAAGCCAACATTTTCAACATTATCCAATCCTGGGCCACGTGCTGAACCAACAGCGATGTCCATCATGTAGCGTTCACCGGGTGCTAAGGAAAAGAAGGGAATCGATCCGACCCCTCTTCTGTCAAAAGGAGTGTTGCCAGCAGTGCCTTCGGACCATCCCGTTGTGGTGCCAGGAACTCCATCAAACATGTATCGGGCATAATTGGTGGAACCTGGATTGTATCCGATTCCTCCATAGGTCATGGGTGTTCCATCGAGAAATTTGGCATCGAGGTAGTTGAAAAAGTCTTCTCCCGATTGAGGCTCGATCAATGCGGAGTTAGAGTTGCCATAGTATAGGACTCTAAATTGGTCCAACCCTGGAGATAACATGGTTACCCCAACTGCAGGCGGGTTTGCCCCAAATCCGGGGGATGTAGTTGCCCCACCATTCTGACTAGTGCCAGGAAAATCGTCATCGAAGTTGTCGCCATTGTAGACAAAATAGCTACTAGAAGCGCTGTCACTGCCCAGGAAGTCATCCCGTGGGTTGCCCAAATCAAAGTCTACAAAGAAACCTGCTTTGACCGAGTCGTAATGGGTAGTTGAACGGTTGATTAAGTTGAAACAAAGGAAAACGGTATTGTCCAATGCAGCGTTGCCGGGGTCGTCAAAAGCATAGGCCAATGTGTGCACCTCCAAACCAATGGATTCGGTGGAGGATGCTGTGTGATTTAACCGGGCATCATTCATCACAAAAAAGATCGCCTGATCGCCTCGAATAACCGGATAATCTCCGTTGTAAGGGTCGTAATAACCGTTGGAGTTGACATCGACAAATGGCGCCATGTCCAGCGGCTCGCCAAGGTTCGGATTGCCGTTTGCCGGCCAATCGGAGATGGGTTGAGGAGTGATATAACCCGCTTGGGCATAATTCGCAGTGTGATCATCAATCATCTGTCGCGACAAATGGAGGATGGGAGCACGGTAAACCGCAAACTCATCGTTTATGGGGCCAGCAAAATAATCAGCACTTTGATAGTAGCCTCCGGCCGCAGCTCGGGGCTCCGGCTCGTTAACACTTTTGGCTACAGTCCATAAATGGGCAGAAAAAATACCGTGTGTGGAGTCACCCGGGTTGATTTCAAACTGCGATCCAATCGCTCCTTGTGGACCATTGAAAAAATTGTTGTTGGCCTGGAACCCAGCCCGGATGTTATTCGCAGTCAATTCTTCATAAGCACTGTGAGCTTCCAGCGTTTCCTCTCCTATCAACAAGCCTTGCTCCGTGCCAACATAGATGTAACCAAAGTCTGAGGCAGACACTTGTGGCTCGACATCAACGGGCAACACAAATTCTTGCACGGTAAGTCCATAATTTTTAACCATTCCCAATGGTTGGCTCGCCCAAATATTTCCACCATTGTCTATAGCCAGTGTTTGCACCTCATCATCTTTCAACCCATTGGACGTGTTGACCGATTGCCAGGTGGAACCATCGTAAATGAAATAGCCCGCGTTAAAACTAGCCAGGTAAAGCTTGTTCCCTTCGGCAACCATATCCTTTGCAACGACCCCTTGTTGCGGGGAAAAATCATCGGTCAGTATACTGGTCCAGGTGGTACCATCGAAATAGTGCAAATGCTGTTCTCCAAGTACATATCCTGCCGGGTTACTTCTTATCCAGATATTGTCTGAACCGTCAATGCGCAGGTCATACACCGGAAAAGTGAGGTCATTGGAAAAGGTGGTTCCATCGTATTGACACATCCCCAATGATGTGCCTATCCAAAGGTTTCCATTTTGGTCAACGTCCAGCGCATTTATTTTACCGGCAATCAGCCCGTTGCTTGTGGTGAAATTGGTGAATACTCCTACCGATAGTTGAGTCAGGCCAAGATCCGTGGCAATCCACAGGTCTCCGTTGCGAAAGACTAAATCGTTGATGTAATTATCTGGCAGGGCGCTGTTGGTAGAAGTGTAATGAGTGACTACTCCGTTGTCAAAATGCGACAATCCGGTTTCGGTTCCCATCCAAACATCAAAAGGCCCATGAATCGCCAATGCGGTTGCGGGAGATTCCAGCATGCCATGGGTGGTGTTATAATACCTCCAATATTCCTGAGCATTGACTAACAGGGGGAAAAGCAGTAAAAACAAAAGGGTGTAATAACGTTTCATGACGACATGTGTTATAGGGTTAATAATGGGTTCATATCGGCTGAGGAAAGCGTTTTAACAGGCAAATTGCACTGGCCATTCAACTAACGAATAGCAATGTACGCGGAAACTAAACGCACCATAACCACCGTTGATTGAGTGGCCGGGGCGATTGGGTAAATGGCAGGAAACTGCTGATGACAGTATAAAGGTTGTGACAGGCTATTGCTCACTTGTCGAAACTCCCCGCAAATGCCACGACTTCGGTTGCACAAATGCCCGAATACCAACATAAGACAAGGTGGAACCTATCCCCGACTTGTTGCGCCCGGACCAGGGCACATAAGGGCTAACCCGATCGCAGCAATTCCAGTAAACTGTGCCGGAACTGACCTGTGACAAAATGGATTCGGCCCTTTCCTGACTGTCGGAATAGACAGCTGCGGTTAAGCCATAGTCGGTGTCCTGCATTTTTTCAAGGGCTACTGCATCATTAGCTACTTTTTGAATGCCGATGATGGGACCAAAACTTTCCTCGGACATCACCAGCATGGTGTGATCCACATCAGTTAATACGGTCGGTTGAAAAAAGTACCCCTTCCCCGCCACACGTGCACCTCCGGCAAGTACTTTCGCTCCTTTGGACACGGCATCCGCAATTTGATTTTCCAGAAACCCTAACTGCGCTTTGCGGGTCAATGGCCCAATGGTGACACCACCTTCTTCGGGCGATCCGATGGGCATGGCCTTGACCTCCTCCAAAAAATGACTGAGAAACTCATCGTACACATCGGCATGCACGTAAATGCGTTCTACAGCACAACAGCTTTGTCCATTGTTGTAGAAAGCCCCTTCTACCGCAGCGGCAGCCACTTGGGGAATGTCCTTGTTGTCGTTCGTTACATACAGAGGGTCTTTACCCCCCAGTTCCAATTGGCAAGGAACCATTTTCGGAGCGACCTTTTCGTAAATCAGTTGACCCGTTTTGTGTGAACCGGTAAAAAAGTATCCGTTAAACGGCAACTCCAAGAGGGCTGCTCCCACCTGTCCATCTCCCAAAGCAACTTGAAATACATCTGTTGGCACTCCTGCCTGGTGCAACAGTTCTTCTATTTTGAGTCCTGTCAACAAGGCAAATTCAGAAGGCTTGTACATCACGGCATTGCCAGCAATCAGGGCCGGTACAAAAACATTGACCCCTACCAGGTAAGGATAATTCCAGGCAGAGATATTGGCAATAACCCCCAGGGGCTCGTAACTGATGCGTTCCTCCAAATCATCTTGCCGCAAAATAACTTCAGCGTGTAACCATTTTTCGGAATGCTCCAGAAAATAGCTGATGCGACTGCGGGCTCCCTGGATTTCATTGCACGACTGTGTCAGGGGTTTGCCAACCTCGCGGGTGAGTGTCAGGGCCAATGCATCAATTTGTTGGCCCAGTAATTTCTGAAACTGCTGGATGCATTGCAAACGTTCACCAATGGGGCGTGACTTCCATTTTTGTTGTCCTTTGGTAAGGGTATCGAACTTGTTGGCAAGTGTTTGCTGGGTGTCTTCGTTGAGAGTGGCCAGAATAGCTTCTGTAGCCGGATTGATGATTTCCATGAATGTTAAGGGCGTTCGCAAAAGGTTAAAAAATGGTCGTATAGTTTTGTTTCATCGATGAGCTCCACTCCCGCGTTGTAGGAAAATTCCGGGTGCCATTGCACCGCCATCACCTTGCCTACAGGAGCTTTGGTCCAGTAAAAAGCCTCGATAATGCCGTCTTCTTTGGACCAGACAATTGGTTCCAAATCGCGTCCGAGTTCCTTCACTCCCTGGTGGTGGATCGAATTCACCAACCTACTTTGTTCGTTGCTGTGCCATTGATCAAACAAACTTCCCTCCTTCCAACGTATGGCATGCACAAACTTATCATACGTCTCTGCATCGCGGTGATTTCGAGCGCCTGGCAGTTGCGTTTCTATGTCCTGGTAGAGTGTTCCTCCAAAATAGGCATTCATGAGCTGAAATCCTCTGCAAATACCCAGCAGCGGTTTGTTTTGTGCCAGTGCATACTGCAGCACTTTCAATTCATATTGATCGCGGGTAGCATCTCCCAGCCAACGGCCAGCAACAATGGGTTCTTCTCCATAAGTAGCCGGAGCAAGATCGGTCCCGCCTTGCAGCACCACACCGTCCAACTCTGCCATAAATGCTTCAATGGCCTCGTCTTCCAGGTCGGGGATGAGTATGGGCACGGCATTGGAACGGCTCATGTAGCGCGCCAGGTCACGTTCAACGTAACAAAGTGTCTTTATACCAAATACGGGTCTTTCCGGGTTGGCATACTCGAATGCGGCTGATACACCAATGCGCAACTTCCTCATGCTCCCAATGCTTTTTTATAGATGTTCAAAAAGTCTTGCCTGGATACAGGTTTGGGGTTGTTGGGGTGACAGAAATCAGCCAGAGCAAGGTCTGACAGTTCTTCCAGGTGATCTTCCTTCACACCCAAGGCGCCCAGTTCTTTGGGCAACCCCAGGCGATCGTTGAGCTCAAACAGGTAATTGGGAATCTCTCCACCACAGCCCAGCCCCAATCCCATGGTGGTGCCCATGGTATCAAAACGTTCTTCACACCCTGCGTAATTGAACTCCATACCATAGGGCAAGTTAACCGCATTGGCCAATCCGTGGTGGGTATCGAGTAAACTCGACAGCGGATGTGCCAGGCTGTGCACTACGCCCAATCCCTTTTGAAAAGCGACTGCGCCCATCAGTGAAGCCATCATCATATGCGATCGACTTTCAATATCTGGTTGGTGGGTGGCCTTCTCGATGGACTTAATGATCAAGGAAATTCCTTCCAAGGCAATTCCATCACACATGGGGTTGTATCCTTTGGCAATGTAAGCTTCCATGTTGTGGGTCAAAGCATCCATGCCTGTAGCAGCGGTGATTGCAGCCGGTAGCTCCAGTGTAAGAGCCGGATCTGCAAACACCATTTGGGCCAGCAACTTGGGCGAAAACAGAATGCGCTTGCGTTTGGTATCGTCTTCTGAAATGATGGCGCTGCGGCCTACCTCACTGCCTGTGCCAGAGGTCGTTGGTACCGTAATAAATGGAGGAACATCTCCTGTGATGTATTTGTCGCCACCAATCAAATCATCGTAATCAAACAAGTCGCGATCATGGTACACCCTCAAAGCAATGGCCCGTGCCACATCCAACGCCACTCCGCCTCCAATTCCAACAATGGAATCCCGCTGGGTTTGGTGAAAGGCATCTCCGCCTTTTAATACATCCGATTTTACGGGGTTCTTGTGCATCTCGGCATACACTTCGGGTTGAACATGCTGCCGTTCCAGTTCTTTTACAATGTCTTTGAAAAAAGACAATTGTGCCACCTGCGGGTCGGTTACAATCAATGGTTTTGTCAATCCCTTTTCTTTCAGGTAGGGAGCTAGTTCGTCTATGACTCCTGCACCAAATCGAATTAATGTAGGAAAAGAATAAGTATGCCTTGTTATTGCGCTCATTATCTGAGTTCTATAATTCAAATGTGGTTCTAAATAATTTCAAAATACCGCTTCAATTCCCAGTTGGTTACTGACTTGCTAAACTCCCGCCATTCCCAGTCACGGGTTTGAACAAAATGATCCACAAAACCGTCCCCAAATAACTCTCGGGCTACCGTTGATTTGTTCATCGCTTCGGTCGCCTCGTGCAAGTTTCGCGGCAAGGTGCCAAACTCATTCACCTCATATCCGTTGCCAACTGTTTGCGGCTGTTTCAGTTCTAATTTGTGGCGAATGCCGTAAAGCCCTGAAGCCAGGCAAGCCGCCATGGTCAAATAAGGATTGGTATCAGAACCACACACCCTGTTTTCCAGTCGACAGGACTTTTCGCCTCCGGGCAGGGCGCGCAAGGCCGTGGTGCGGTTGTCGATGCCCCACGTAATGGTAGTCGGTGCCCAGGCTCCTTCGACCAAACGTTTGTAGCTATTGACTGTTGGTGCGTGCATGGGTAAAATGTGGGGCAAGCAATGCAATTGACCGGCAATGTAATGCCGCATCAAATCGCTCATCGATTGGTCATCGGAGTCACTGTGAAAAAGGTTTTGGGTTTGCTCCGAATTCCAAAGGCTCTGGTGCACGTGACCACTGCAGCCCGGTAAATCATCGCGCCACTTGGCCATAAAGCTGGCCATCACTCCGTTGCGGTGTGCAATCTCCTTTACCCCGGTTTTAAACAACACAGCCCGATCGGCCGCCTCCAGTATTTCTCCATATTGAATGGCGGCTTCATAAACTCCTGGTCCTGTTTCCGTGTGCAGTCCTTCCAAAGGAACCCCAAAAGCGCCCAATTGGTCAAACAATGCATTGAAGTAATCACTGCGTTGTGAACTGCGCAAGATGGAGTAACCAAACATCCCTGGTGTCATGGGTTGGATGTTGTGAAAGTCTTTTTGCTCCAGTTGTTGCGGAGTTTCCTCAAAATTGAACCACTCAAATTCTTGTGAAAAGACTGGCGAATACCCGGCATCAATGGCCTGTTGACGCACCGTCTTCAATAAACTCCGTGGACAAACTGGTATGGCTGCTGCTCCTTCAGAGGTAAAATCAGCCAAAAAGAAGGGCAGGTCGTTGTCCCATGGGATGTTGCGGCATGTACTCAAATCAATGCGTGCTGGTGCATCCGGGAAGCCCCGGTGCCAGCCAGTGAAGCCATCTTTATCGTAAATGATGTCGCCCGCATCCCAACCAAAAATGACATCGCAAAACCCAAAACCGTCTTTCGCAACGGACAAAAACTTATCGCGGTGCATTACTTTGCCCCGCAGTATGCCGTCAATATCGGCAACGGCTACCTTCACTTTGGCGACAGGGTGCTTTCTTACTGCGCTGATTGCTTCTTCGTTTGTCATTCTCTTATAGTTAAGCACCAGCAGAATCTTCCGGTGTGTTGTTTTTCAGTACAAAAAAGTAGAACCAGCCGTAAGCGACCAGCAGGATGGCAAAATAAACCAGTGCCATTTCGAAGTAATAGATACACAGGGCAGCAAAAGCGACCACCGCAATGACCAATGCCACCGCTGGAAAGATTGGGTAAAGCGGCACTTTAAAAGGACGCTCCATGTCCGGTTCATTTTTACGCAGGGCAAAAAGGGAAATCATGGAGATAATGTAAAGGGTCAAAGCTCCAAAACAGGCAATGGTAATGATTTCAGCTGTTTTGCCAGTTAACAAGGCGGCAATGCCAATGCCCATGTTAATCAACAGTGCATTGGCCGGAGTTTGAAATTTCGGGTTCACCTTGCCCAGTACTTTTGGTGCATACCCTACCCGACCAAACTCAAAGGTAGAGCGGCCCGCAGCCAGAATAATGCCGTGAAAAGAAGCAATCAGTCCAAACAGTCCGATGACAACCAAAACTTTGTATAGAATATGTCCTTCGCCCAAAATGTGGCCCATGGCCAATGGCAACGGAGAGTCAGACGCTTCAGCACCCACTTCGGGAAAAACAATGGTTTCCCAACCGCCTACTCCAATGGAGGCTGTGAACGTGATGAGACACAGCGCCACCAACGTTAATATCGCAGAGCCAAAACCGATGAGCACGTTGCGTTGCGGATTGATGGTTTCTTCTGCCACATTTGCCACGCCTTCAATGGCCAGGAAAAACCAAATGGCAAAAGGAATGGCCGCAAAGATGCCTCCATATCCATTGGGCAAAGCATTTTTAGTGAGGTTGGCTACCTCAAATTCCGGCAATGCCACTCCTGCAAAAAGCAGTAAACCAACCACCGCCACAATGGTTATGAGCAATTCGAAAGTAGCCGCTGCCTGCACTCCATAAATGTTCAATGCCGTAAAGATGACATAGGCAGCAATGGCAATAACCAGCACCGGTAGCTGCGGAAAAAACAGGTTGAGGTAAGCTCCAATGGCAAAAGCAATGGCCGGTGGGGCAAAAATAAATTCGATGTTTTGAGCCATGCCTCCCAAAAAGCCCCACTTCTTGCCCAGGGCACGGTGCGCGTAGTCAAAAGCTCCTCCAGCTTTCGGGATGGCACAGGCCAACTCCGTATAGCCAAAAGTAAAAGTGAGGTACATCACGATGATGAATCCTGTGGCAATGGCCAACCCCAGCGTGCCGCCTTGTTCCAGGCCTAAATTCCAGCCAAAGTACATGCCCGAAATGACGTATCCTACGCCCAGCCCCCAGAGCATTACCGGCCCAAGGGTTCGTTTTAGTTCCTGCTTTTCGGTGGGTTGGTTACTCATGGTATTGTCGCTTGGGTTGTGGCTCACTAAAATAGAAGATTTGACCGATTGCAACAACAAAAATTATCTGGCACACAACTTTTAAACCTTCTGGTGTGTTCCTATCTTGTCAAAATCACTTAAAACACTATTTGCCATGTCCACCTACACTGTATTGCTCGATTTAAAAACCCATGTTGACTCTGAAGCAGAAGACTTTTGGGTGGATTTGAAGTTTGTGCCGCAATTGGGCATAAATATCTGGCTCGATGAGGAAACGAACGTTATGCCGGCAGAACATGCTGGTGGTGCCTGGTTCAAAGTCGAGGATGTGGACTACCAGCTCAAAGACGATGTGTTTATCGTGGCACTGAAAGCCCAGGGAGATTATCAACTACAGGAATAGTTTGGGAGTTCTGAGTTTTCAGTTTATAGTTAAAAGAGTTTGGGAGTTGAAAACTACAGAACTCAGAACTGAAAACTCTAAACTCCTTTGTCTCAACACTCAATACCGATCATATTTTTCAATCATGCACACCGCCCACCTCGAAAACCTCATAGCTGAAGGGGAGCATCAACAACAGGATTTTAAGTTCCGCATTGACGATTCCCGAAAGATCGCGCGGTCGCTTTCAGCCTTTGCCAACACAGATGGTGGTCGTTTGCTCGTGGGTGTTAAAGACAATGGCCGCATAGCGGGAGTCCGCTCTGACGAAGAATTTCACATGGTGGAAGCTGCCGCTCAACTCTACACCCAACCGGAAGTTCAATTTGAATTGCGCCTGTGGGAAGTGGAGAAAAAAAGCGTGTTGGAAATCATTATTCGAAAATCGACTGACCGGCCGCATTTTGCAAAAGATGACAAAGACCAGTGGAAAGCCTACGTGCGGAAAGACGACCAAAACATCGTGGCCAACCAGGTTTTACAAAGGGTCTGGAAACAAAAAGCCAGCCGCAAAGGGGTTGGTGTAGCTTACACTGAAACGGAAGAAAAGCTCTTTGCCCATTTGCGGGCCGAAGGCTCCATCACTTTCAGTAAGTTTTGCCGCATGGGGCAAATTCACCACAAAGAAGCCGAAAGCATTTTAGTGAAGCTCATTTGCTGGGATCTGATTGAAATGATCATATCTGACAAAGGCTACACCTACCAACTGAAGCGGGAACAGAAATAAAAAATGACTCTCCATTGGCTGAAGAGTCATCTGTTATTACCGCACTAAATTCGTCTAGTTCATCCCCTTCCAATTGGCATCCGCCTTGGCTTTGAAATTGGCTTCATCGCTGTTCCAGGGCACGATGGTGTTGAAAGGCGTTCCTTCGTAATAATCGTTAAAAAACAGGTAAAGCTGGCCGTTGTACAACTTAAATGTCTCTGGGTCAGCAGCAGCTTTGGCATTTTTCATGCCCATGGCAAACGCGCAATATCCCCCGTATTGTGGTAAATACTTCTTTGGATCGGCCTTGAAGGCCTGCTGGTTCTCTGCACTTACAAAGTAAAAGGTGGTACCGGCAAGGGTTGCAGCAAATGTTTTGCTTCCCCGTTCTGCTGAATTTTGGGTAAAGTAATTTACCACATCATAGCCGTTGATGGCAACATGGTCGGCATTTTCAAAATACTGGCTTTGGGCATTGGTCATGGTTACATTGGTTAAGGTTAAACATACAATCAATAGAATCCATTTAAATCGTTTCATCGGAAAACTGTTTTGGTTTTGTTTCAACGAAAGTATTGTGCTAAATTTGAATCTTCAATACTGATTAATTCAAATTAATTGTTCATTCGTACAAAATGGATGTATTAACAGATATACTCCGCACCGTACAACTAAAAAGTGCGGTCTATTTTCAAAAAGACTTCTGCGGGAATTGGGGAATGGATGTAGCTCAGGGCCCCTTTGCTCAGTTCCACCTTGTTTTGGACGGAGAATGTAGCCTGGAGGTAGAAGAACAAACCATCCGGCTTCAAAAGGGAGATATTGTGGTATTTCCAACCGGCACCCCTCACCTGCTCCAATCTGAAACCGGAATCAGCTGTCAATCAGGAATGAAGGTGGTACAAACCATCATGCAAGGAGCGCCCATTTTTGATAAAGGAGCCGTCTCCACCCGATTGGTCTGCGGACATTTCGAATTGGACCAATTGGACCGTCACCCATTCTTTCAATCCTTGCCCTCAGTCATTCACCTGCCCGAAAATGATCTGCATCAAACGCAGTTGGAACCCATCGTATCCGTCATTCTGGCTGAAACCGCTGCACCACAACACGGCTCTTCCCTTGTGGTGAACCGGTTGGCTGAAGTGCTGCTCATTCACATCTTTCGCAGCTACCTGCAACAAGCAACTGCGGTGCAAGGTTATCTGGGTGCCCTCACCGACCGTCCGGTCTACCAAGCCTTGCAACTGATACACCAAACGCCTGAAAAGCCCTGGACACTGGCACAACTGGCACAGCAAGCTGGAGTTTCCCGCACTTCTTTGGCGACTCGTTTTAAGTCGTTGGTCGGGTTGCCCCCGATGAGCTACATGACCGAATGGCGCATGATAAAAGCCCGGGAAAAACTGTCAAATGGCTCCACTCCTATTGGCATCGTGGCAGAAGAAGTGGGCTACCGCTCAGAAGCTGCTTTTAACCGGGTGTTCAAACGTACCTTTCAACAGACCCCTGGAGCGTTCAGGCGCACCAACAAGCAGTTGGCTCAATTGTCTTAACCGCTAACTAAGCGGCACTTTCCGTTAAAAAGAGTTTCCCTTCCGTTTAAGACTTGCAGCCAAGATTCACCCTAGAATCACTGTACCTTCCTCCCGACTATGCCCTTTCATAACCCAACACTTTGAGACAAAAGTATTGCTGCTCCATTCATGGTAGAAGCTCAGGCTATTGCATCTACATGGGACAATGGTTTTATTCTGGCTGGTCGCAGACACCAACTTTGTCAACGGCATCGGAACACCATCGGCTGAAGGTGAAATGCTGTTAACGATTTTCCCCAATCCCGGTTCAGGACAAACTACCGTGCAATGGGAACCAACAACTACCGCAGTTTCCGAAATTCTCATCCGTTCAACCACCGGACAGATTGTTGCCCGAGAGTCTTTCGAGAGTGTACTCAACAATCAATTGAATTTTCAACTCAATCAACCGGGCTTTTACCTGGTTGAAGGACTCGATTCGAACGGTTCCAGTTTGGGGGTGTCAAAATTATTAATCACCCAATAGCCAAGCTGACAAAGGATTTCTCCCACTACCCTTAATTGCTTTTTACATTGTTTTATGGAATGCGTCAATTGCCTGCATCGATATCGATGCAAACAAATTGATACCATTTAAATGACAAAAATGAAGGCACTTTACCCCATACTGATCGGCTTGCTCCTCTTTGGTTTAAACACTCAAAAATCTATTGGACAAGAGATTCTTTACGAAAAAACTTTTGGCGACTCAGGTACTGAAGAGGCATATGAGGTGTTGGAAACCAGCGATGGTGGTCTGTTGTTGTTGGGCGGTAGCGACACCGACTCTGAGGGCTTCGCAGATATTTATGTGATCAAAACAGATGCCAATGGCGAAGAAGAATGGACGCTAAAGCATGGCGGGGCTGATACCGAAATCCCCCGTTCGGGCATTGAGTTGCCCGATGGTAGTTTCATCATCGTAGGATTCTCTGGTAGCTTCTCAACGCCCGTCAGCCGCGATGTCTATTACATCAGAGTGGATGCCAGTGGCAACATTCTTTGGACCCAGTCAACTGGTGGAACCGGCAGCGATGAAGGAACCGGCATCGCTCCTACTTCCGATGGTGGCTTCATGCTTTGTGGATTTTCAGAAAGCCTCGCCACCGGCTTTAACGATGGCTGGTTGGTAAAAATTGATGCAGATGGAGTGGCCGCTACCCCCACACTGATTGGTGGAGACGACAACGATCAACTTTGGGACATCCAGGCGACCGCTGATGGTGGCTTCATCGCCACCGGAGTTACTTACAGTTATGACGATCCGGCAGAAGGAGATTTGTGGCTCGTCAAACTGGATGCAACAGGGACTCCCGAATGGGAAAAAACATTCGGAACGCCTGATATGGGCGACCAGGGCTGGGAAGTAACCACAGTAGAAGATGGTTATGTAGCAGTCGGAATCACCAACCGCGATCCGCTTCAACAAGCTATTTTGACTAGTGATGGGTATTTTCTAAAAGTAGATTTGATGGGCAATTTGGTGTGGGACCAAACCATCGTTGCTACCAACCGCCTCGAACTAAGGGGAATCGCGACTACAGCAGACGATGGATTCATTGTAAGTGGGCAAAGAATAGAAGACAACCTCGCCAACCCTCCTTTTTTCCTGGTGACTAAAACAGACGCCAACGGCAATGTCATTTGGACCAAAAACCTGGGCGAACTCGGTGCTGTCAACCGAAGCTTTGATGTCATTGAGGCCACGAATGGAGATTATGTGGCAGTAGGCTATTCAGGCTATACACAAGCTGCACTTCCTGACTTGTACCTGGTTCGAATCGCAGGTCCCTCAATTGAAAATCCCTCTTCTATTACTTCTATTGAAGGGGTGCAACCGGCCACTTTCTCTATTTATCCGAATCCCAGTTCTGGCCCAACTACGATACAATGGAATGCCAGCGAGGTGAACTTATCCCATCTGGTTATACGTTCCATATCCGGACAAATAGTCGGCAGATATGGTGCAAAAGATGCAGACAGTGGACTGTTGAACATGCAGCTGGAACATGCAGGCTTCTACCTGGTTGAAGGCCTTGATGACAATGGCTCCAGCCTGGGTGTTTCCAAATTGCTGATCACACAATAGATCGAAGCATTCGCTTCTATTTCCAAACCATTCACCACATCCCAAATTCACAAAAATGAAAGCAATTTTACCGACTCTGGCCTGCCTGTTGCTGTGCGGCTTTACTTTCCTCCATGGACAATCTCAAGAAGTTCTTTTTGAAAAATCATTTGGTGGCGCAGGCTCTGAGGAAGGCTTTGACGTACTCGAAACCCAAGATGGCGGACTGCTGCTGATTGGCTCTACCGATACGGAATCAGCGGGTCTTTCCGATTTCTATTTGGTCAAAACAGATGCCGATGGCGAAGAAGAATGGTCGCTGACCCACGGTGGATTCAACAACGACATTCCCCGCGCAGGCATCGAACTTTCCGATGGCAGTTTCATCATAGTAGGCCTCTCTAGTAGTTTTGCAATCTCTTTGAACCGTGACGTGTACTACATCAAAGTGGACGCTGATGGCACCATCGTGTGGACCGAATCGGTTGGAGGCAATGAAACAGACGAAGGAACAGGCATTGTCGCCACTTTTGGCGGTGGTTTTATGATTGCTGCCAACACCGAAAGCTACGGCCCTGTCGGAAGCAATGCCTGGCTCATCAACATCGACAGCCTGGGCCAAATGCAATCGTCCACCGTTTATGGTGGTTTAAAAGACGATTACATCTGGGACATCAAGAATACAGCAGACGGTGGTTTCATCACAGTGGGCAGCTCCAACAGCTATATCGACACGACCGAATCCGAGCTGTGGATCGCCAAATCCGATTTTGCGGGCGCTCCCGAATGGGACACCACATTTGGAATCGTCAACTCCATCGATTTGGGTTGGAAAGTAGCTGTGGTGGACGATGGTTATGTGGCTACGGGCATTCACAATGATGATCCCACTATGCCAGGTCCGCTTACTGGTGATGCGTTTTTGATTAAAACAGACCTGCAGGGCAACCTGCTCTGGGACAATTCCATCACCTCTAACACCAACCGATTGGAAGCTACGGGCATCTTTCCTACGCACGATAAAGGGTTTATTTTGAGCGGTATCCGGGTAGATGACAACCTGGCCAATCCTCCTCTTTTTTGGGTGGCAAAAACAGACAGCATGGGCGATGTGCAATGGGAACATGACCTGGGTGTCGAAAGCACTGTCAATGGCGCCTACGATGTCATTCAAGCCAGTAACGGAGATTACGTTGCCATTGGCTTTTCGGGATTTGAACAAACCAACCAACCCGATTTACACCTTGTGCGCATTGCCGACAGCACCTTTTCTACCGGGATTGCTACCAACTATGTTTCGTCATCCGTCAACCTCACAGTGTATCCCAACCCTACTATAGGCCCGGTATCCATTAGCTGGGAGTCCAATCAGGCCCAACTGACCGGAGTGCGGGTGCGCTCCATGACTGGACAGATCGTTTATGAAAGCACCACCAACGGTGTCCAAAACACAGCTTTAACTACCTCCATCAACAATGCTGGAATATACTTCGTAGAAGGAATTGACAAAAATGGAAACCTACTGGGAGTAAACAAGTTAGTGGTCGCCAAATAAACCAATCATTACAACAAAACAGGCAGTTTCCAACCATTGGAAACTGCCTGTTTTGTTCAACGTAAATAAAGATACCTGTGACCCAATTTGGAAACACAGTTTTTTTATAGTGGAGGAAAGTTGAATTACAAATCCAACTCCACTCCCACCGGACAATGGTCTGATCCGTGTACTTCGTTCAGGATAAATGCAGATTTTACTTTGGGCAATAGCGCTTCACTAACCAAAAAGTAGTCAATACGCCAGCCTATGTTCTTGGAGCGGGCATCGCCCCGGAAACTCCACCAGCTGTATTTCACTTCTCCAGGATACAAATGACGAAAGGTATCGACCAAACCTATTCCGAGGTGACCGTCCAAACCATCAATCTCCACCTGGGTGTAACCCGAAGTTTTGTTGTAATTCGGTTTTGGGCGGGCAAGGTCGATTGGCTGGTGGGCAACGTTCAGGTCACCGCACAGGATAACTGGCTTCTTCTTTTGTAATTCAGTCAGGTAATGGCGAAAATCATCGTCCCACGTTTTGCGGTAGTCCAACCTTTTTAGTTCCTGACCAGAATTGGGAATGTAGACATTCACCAAAAAGAACGCTTCGTATTCTGCGGCAAGCACACGCCCTTCCTGATCGTGCTCTTCGATTCCAATATCGGAAGTCACATCAACGGGCTTCACCTTCGAGAGGATGGCTGTGCCCGAATATCCCTTTTTTAAGGCTGAATTGGAAAACAGGTGGTATCCTTCCAGGTTTTCCATCACCTCTGCTACCTGATCGTCTTGTGCCTTGGTTTCTTGCAATCCGATGATGTCGGGATTCATTTCATCGAGGCGGGCAAAAAAGCCTTTTTTCGCTGTGGCACGTATGCCGTTTACATTCCAGGAGATCAACTTCATATTCCGATAGTTTTAGTGCGCTCTAAATTACAACAACTACCTATGGTGCAAAAGGTTTTTTCACCAAATCGATGCAAACCTGCCCCCTCCATTGATCGCACTTTTTTAGCAGAAATTTAGTTGGCTCGAATAACTGCCGGAGGTCAATCCTCACAGCACCGGTTTGTGACAATGAATTAGTTACCCACAATTCCGTGTCGATAGAAGGCTCATGGTTGTTTACACCAGCCTTCTTTTTTGTGTACATTTGGTCACATCAGGTAACGGTATTTTCTATGAAACGTCTTTCCATCTTAATGATACTGCTCCTTGTCGGAGGAGTCAGTTTCGCTCAAAAACCAATTACGATCAACTTTCGAAACGATCGGGCAGATCTTTCTGCCAAGGCCAAACAGACCTTGATCGAATTGGCAAAAAACAACCCCAACTCGACCATTCAACTGACGGGTCACAGCGATCCGAATGGAGATGCTGAGTACAATTTAAAGCTCTCCGAACGCAGGGTGTTGCGGGTTAAGAACTTTTTGGTATCGCAAGGGTTGGATGCTTTTGAAATCAATCAAATTGCCATGGGCGAGTCATTGCCCATTTATTCCGGAGAGGATAACTGGAGAAACAGACGGGTCGAAATCAGGGTTGCGGCATCACCGCCTCCCCGGCCGAAACAAACTGTTGTTGAAAACCGTCCACCCAGCGATGTGGAAGATTACAAAACCAAAGTTTTTACCGACCCCAACAACACCAACCTCGTTGGTGAAAAGTATGGCATGCAGGCCTTCTATTCAAAAGATGCTTTTCCCAACAATGTCAAAGTAGAACTGCAGGAACTCAAATCGATGGCCGACCTGTTGGCCAATGATGTAGCGGCTATTTCGGAAGAAGGTAAAATCCTCAAAACGGCCGGTATGTTTTCACTTTGCGGCACCAGTGGCGGACAAGTGGTTCCAGCCAAAGAGGGTTCAATGGTGACTTTCCGGGTTCCTGCATTGGAATACGACCCAAAAATGGCCTTTTGGGATGAGATAGAAGATGAAAACGGCAACATGAGGTGGGTTGAAAATTCAACTCAAAAAGTGGACTACGACAAACAAACTCAGAGCTATGTGATCACCATGCCTGTGGAATCCTGCTCCAGGAAAAACCTGGATTTCGATTGCCCTACCGGCATCGTGCTGCATACGCCACCAGCCGATTACACAGACCTCACAGCCAGCTATGTTGACGACAAAGGAAGAACGCAAAAGCTCTTTGGCTCTGGCCGGTTGTCAGACACGACCTATGCCTTCTGCCGAAACAGCAACTATGCCGGGGAGCATCCAAACTTTGAAGCCATTGCTTTGGTCAACAATGCCATCGAAGTCAACGTTAGCTACAAAGGTGCGGCATTGAACAACTGGGAAGTCTCCAATTTTGGTCAAATCACCCACCACTACCGTGTCAACGATTTGGATTTCCCCACCCTCAAACAAGACAACAAAAAAGAAGCTCCCAAGCCTTCGTTTTGGCAACGCCTATTCGGTGGTGGAAAGGAAAAAACGGACTAACCACCATGCGTGTCGATAAGTACCTCTGGTCTATTCGGGTGTTCAAAACACGGAGCCTGGCAACTCAGGCCTGTAAAGCCGGTCGTGTAGTCCTTGGCGCAGAAAGTATTAAATCGTCCCGGGAAGTGAAGATTGGCGAGACGCTCAAAATTCGCAAATCATCCATTTGGTACACATTCAAGGTAGTTGACATTCCTAAAAGCCGGGTTGGGGCCAAACTGGTTCCTGACTACTGTGAAGATTTGACAGAAGAATCTCAGTTAATCAAGATTGAGACCATCCGCCTGAGTCGCCTGCAAAACAAAGACCATCAGAAAGGACGCCCCACCAAAAGGGACCGCAGGGACATGGAACGCTTCAGAGACGATCCCTAACCTCAATGGTCAACGGTTCCCTGCAAATCTGGTAAAGCCAAATTCATTGAAAATGAACCCACCTTCAATTGTCCTGTTTTGTGATAGTTGCGTGATATCTATCCACTAATGTTGTAGTATGAAAACAAATCACCTATTGAACCTGCGCTCACTGGCGATCATTTTGTGCGGTGTGACAGCGCTCACAAGCTGCATTGGCACAGACATCGTTGACGATCTGACAGAGAGTGAACCGCGATTGGAATTGGTGGGCAGCAACATCTCCACGATCGACACCATTGAGGTTGGTAGCTCCATCACCTACGGTGCGACCTATTTTGACAACACCAGCCAGGAAACAGACGCCACGTTTGAATGGCTCAGTGCTACCCCGGCCATTGCGACAGTAGATGGAAATGGTGTCGCCACGGGTGTTTCGGGAGGTACCACCACCATCACCGTGTCGGCAAATGGACTTTCAAGTGAACGCCTTTTGTTGGTGCGTCAACTAGAACGCATAGAAGTAACCGGCACCAACACCGGAGTGCTGATTGGTGAAACCATGCAATTAAGCGCGACTTACTTCAATCCGTCCGGAGTGGCCACTCTGACAACGATTTCCTGGACCAGTTCCAACCCCGCAATTGCTTCTGTTGACGCAACAGGCCTGGTAACGGGGGTTACAGCGGGGCAAGTAGCCATTTCGGCATCGGCCAATGGCGTGACTAGTACAGAAAAATTGGTAACAGTGGTAGCAAGCGTTAATGAAGTGGCCCAGGTGACCATCTCCACAACCAGTTCCTCCATTATGGAAGGAACCACATTGCAATACACGGCCACCGCATTGAATGTCAATGGTGATGTTTTGACCGGACAAACATTTAACTGGCAGAGCAGCAACGCATCGGTTGCCTCGATTGATGCGAATGGATTGGCAACGGGCATCACTACTGGTACCAGTCAAATCAGTGTTTCTGCTGATGGCGTTAGCAGTGACCAGCTGGAGTTGTTGGTGACTCCTGCCATGATTACTTCCCGGATGGGAACATTTCAGGGGTCTGGCTCTTACACTGTCAACGGTACAATAACCTTGGAAACCTTGCAGGATGGCACGGTCCAACTGAGTTTTGGTTCAGGCTTTACCAGTTCTACCGGTCCAGGACTTTATGTTTACCTAAGCAATTCAACCACCGGAGGAATCGCTTTGGCTCCTCTGCCCTCTCAATCAGGCCCTTTCACGATGAATGCTCCAGCCGGAACAGGAATCAACGATTTCAACTATGTGTTGATTTGGTGTCAACCCTTTGGAGTCACCTTTGGTTCTGCTCAACTCAACTAATACAGGAAAGATGAAAAAGACATTGCTCGTATTTTCCCTGGCACTTCTTTTCTCAGAAGCAATGGCCGGAGGTTGGACCAAGTCAAAAGGCGAAGGATATTTTAAGTTGGGTCAGACGGTGATTCGTTCAAGCCAATTCTATGAAGCAGACGGCAGTATCATCGACATTTTCACCACCAGCGTTTACATCACCAGCATTTATGGCGAGTATGGTTTGAGTGATCGGGTTACAGGAATCGTGTACGTACCGTTACTTTCCAGAATTACGGTCAACAACGTGGAGTTCACCAGCGGCCGCACACAGGAAGGCGATGCCTATAACTCTCTTGGCGATTCTGATATTGGGTTAAAATTTGGGTTGATTCAAGGCAAACCATTTGTTCTAAGTACCACCGTTATGCTTGGAATCCCCTTAGGCGGCACAGCTGGCGGCAGGAGTCAAGCGCTGCAAACGGGTGACGGAGAGTTTAACCAACTGGTGAAGCTGGAGGCAGGATATGGTTTCAACAAACCTTTTTACGTCACAGGAGGCATTGGTTTTAACAACCGAACCAAAGGATTTTCAGAAGAATTCCGTTACGAATTCGAAGCAGGATACACCTACAAAAAGAACTTATTACTGAGCTTTAAACTCGCTGGTGTTAAGTCATTTAAGAACGGTGATGCAAATGGAAGTATGAATGGCATTTTTTCCAACAACACCGAGTTCCTGGCAGTTGGTCCCGAGATCGCCTATTCGTTCAGTGAGAAGTTTGGGTTCGCGCTTTCAGCCAGCGGAGCTTTATACGGTCAGCGTATTTTGGCGGCCCCATCATACGGTGCAGGTTTGTACATCAAATTTTAGCAGATCCTACCTCCTGTTTCTGGTTTGCATAATGGCGCAAGCTGGCGTAATCACCGGGTTTATCCGTAAACTTGCCGCGTGAAAACAATTTCTACCAGGGAGATCAACCGATTGGCCATTCCAGCTGTGCTGGGTGGGTTATCAGAACCCATCATCTCACTGGCCGACACCGCCATTGTTGGACAATTGGGAGCCTCCTCCCTGGCAGCCGTGGGGCTGGGTGCATCTGTTTTTGCTTTTTTGGTTTGGGTTTTTGCTTCGATGAACAGCGCCATGGCCTCACTCGTTGGCAACTACCTGGGCAAAGATCGGTTGAAGGACATCGAAAGCCTGATTCCGCAATCAGTGCTTTTAGCTGTTCTGATAGGATTGACGCTTTTTGGTGTGACCAGCCAATTCGCAGAACAAATCTTCAACTTGTTCAATGCAAAAGGAACGGTACTGAGCGAATCCATTCAGTACTACAGCATACGATCCTTTGCCTTCCCGATAACCTTGGGTACGATCATCATTTTTGGGGTGTTCAAAGGGTATCAAAACACCTTGTGGACCATGTATATCACCATCAGTGGCGGTTTATTAAACGTGCTGCTGGACTATTTGCTGGTTTATGGTGTGGAGGGCTGGATTCCAACTTTTGGTATCGCAGGTGCCGCTTACGCTTCCATTGCTGCTCAATGTGCCATGTTTGTAGCAGCACTTTCGCTGGTCATTTTCAAAATGCGCGTTAGCCTGCGATTTACCTCACCCAATCCTGAAGTATTTCGTCTCTTGCGCATGAGCGGTAATTTGGTCATACGCACAGTGATACTGGGCACTACCCTGACCATTTTTCCCAACAGGATGGCAACCTCCTACGGAGAATCAGCCATAGCCGCGCATACCATTGCCATGAACCTGTGGTTGTTTGGCGCCTACTTCATTGATGGATATGCCCATGCCGGTACCGCAATAATGGGCAAGCTGCTCGGACAAAACAACAAATTCTCTATGTATCCTTTGGGCATTTGGCTCACCAAAACGGGCATCTTTATGAGCATTGGTTTGGGGGCATTTTACCTGGCAACTTATCAATATATTGGTCACTGGTTTACTTCCGACCCTGAAGTAATTCTTGTTTTTGAGTCCATATTCTGGCTGCTGATACTTTCGCAACCGCTCAACGCCATCGCCTTCATTTTTGACGGTGTATTCATCGGATTGGGAAAAATCACCCTGTTGCGCAACAACCTCTTACTGGCATCTATTATCTTCTTTCTGCCCTGCCTGTACCTCTTCGACTGGCTGGGCTGGCAAATGATTGGAGTTTGGTCTGCCCTTACCGTTTGGATGGCAATTCGGTCACTCCCACTCCTTTGGGTGTTTGTCCGGCAGTATGGCAAACAGTAACTCTGACGTTAAGAATCCACGGTTTTAAACCATTCATTAACCGCACCATTGTTTTTAATGAAAGCGTAACCTATTTTTGATTTTCAATTAAAACCGAACCATGGAGAACCGAGATTTAACACAAGCAGCCGGACATACCGCACAGCTTAGAAGAGACGGTAAGAATGCAGCAGAAATCAAGGACTCACTCGTGAAAGCTGGCTACGTGCAGGATACGGCAGCTCAGGTTATTGCCATGCAAAGGGACGAAACGGAGACAGCGAATCGCAGTCACGGAACCAATACAGCCATGTATGGGTTTACGTGGATCGTAGTGGCTCTGCTTTCCGCATTTAGTTTCTACAAAACCGAAAGTAATCCTTTCTGGTATGGAACAACGGCCATTTTGTTGGCTTTTGGAGGCTGGAAAATAGTGAGTGGCCTTGCCAAGCGCAACCAGCGCTGGTAGACTTGTTAACAATTTTTTACATTTTGTTTAAATAATTGCTTTCCACATCCGGGATATTGATCTACTTTTGTTGCCGGGTGTGTTTTTTGCATATTTTTACACATCCTAGCCCCCATGTTCAGCCGCTCGGTTCGGACGTGGGGTTTTTTTATGCCCTCATTTTTCGCTCCTCTTGTTTATGTACAACCCAGAACTAACAGAAGGTATCCTATCTATTTTAGGCAAAATGGCTCCATCATTTGTCCAGTTATTCGTAAAAACGGCCAGTTACAAATTAGTTTGGGCAGAAAAACCTTTGTGCTGTAGATTCACTTTACATGTAAATGCAAACTCATCTTACTTCATCTATAGTTAATCTTAAAAAAGCAGCTCCGATTTCATTAATTTTGCACCAATTCTTTCAACCCATTAAGTAAGGAAGATAATTGAGACTTGCTCTGCTTTTGACTTTAGCATGAATTACCAGTGCGCTTGCCCCTCAACAATTGACCCCTACCTATGTCCAAAAAATTCCTTCTCCTTTGTTTTTTGATTCAGTCCATTTCGGGATTTGCCCAAATGGCAACGACTAACTTGTTGGGCTACTATCCCTTTACAGGAAATACCAATGATAGCAGTGGCAACGGAAACAATGGCACGCTTATCGGTGCTACGCTTACGACAGATCAATATGGCAATACAAACAGTGCCTGCCATTTTGATGGCAATGATCGCATCGATTGCGGAAATGACGCCAGTGTCAACTTTGCCTCCGGAGACTTTACCATACAGGCATGGTTCAATACCAACACCACTTCGGGAAGACAAGACATTATCAGTAAACAAGCCACTACGCTGGGCATCTTCGGTAGTTATGGTCTGCGATTGGAGACAGGAGTTCCGACTTTTACTATTCGTAAACATTGTTGTAGCAACCACTATACGACCATTGCTGGAAGCAGCGCAATAGCTCCAAACAGCTGGCATCAAATGGTGGGGGTCGGTGATTCTACAGCTGGTGTCATGCGACTTTATATGGATGGAGTTCTATTGGACAGCGCCTCTTGGAATGGAATATTGTATTCTCCGGCAAATTTCAATCTACTCATCGGAGCCTTCTTTAAAGACGATGCCGCAGGAGATTACCTGGGCTATTTCAATGGAGACATCGATGAAGTAAAGATCTACAAGCAAGCTCTTTCCTCTGCAGAAATAGCACAGGGCTTTTATTCGAGCTGTGTGCATGGTACGGTAACAAATTCCCAAAAAATTTCAGATACTCAGGGAGGGTTTGGAGGCACTCTGGACAACAGCGATCGTTTCTTGGGTGCTGTCGGCATTGGCGACCTCAACAACGATGGTGTCATTGACCTGGCAGTTGGAGCGCACGGTGACGATGACGGAAGCAGCAATCGAGGAGCCGTCTGGATTCTTTTTATGAATGCCAACGGAACGGTTGCGAGCGAACAAAAAATTTCTTCCACACAGGGGAATTTAACCGGAGTGCTGGGTGGAAGCGATCAATTTGGAATCAGCCTCGCCCCGCTTGGAGATCTCAACAATGATGGTAATCCGGACCTGGCAGTGGGAGCCTTTGGAGATGATGATGGCGGCAGCGATCACGGAGCAGTTTATATCCTGTTTTTAGACAGTAATGGCACCGTTGGCAGCTTCCAAAAGATTTCCGACACGCAGGGTAACTTTACCGGCACCTTAACCAACAACAACCGATTTGGCGAAAACCTGACGAACCTTGGAGACATCGACAACGATGGTGTCACTGATATTGCTGTAGGCCTAAACAAAGACGTTGATGGTGGTACTGGACGTGGAGCTGTCTGGGTGGTGCGCCTCAACAACAATGGAACAGTTAAAGCGGCTCAAAAAATTTCTGACACACAAGGTGGATTTACTGGTACGCTGGACAACGGTGATGAATTTGGGCGTGTTGCCGGCATTGGAGACATCAATGGCGATGGTTTTTTGGATTTAGCCGTAGGAGCATGCAATGACGATGATGGTGGAACCAACACGGGGGCAGTTTGGTTGCTGCACCTCGACTCTACCGGCCAAGTGCTCTCGCACAACAAAATATCCGACACACAAGGAAATTTCAATGGCACACTGGATGCAGGAGATTGTTTTGGGTTTTCTGTATCGGCCATTGGCGATTTAAACAACGATGGGTACACCGAAATTGCAGTGTGTGCCGATCAGGACGATGATGGTGGAACCGATAAAGGTGCGGTCTGGGTGCTATTTATGGATGCAAATGGCAACATTGACCATCACGAGAAGATTTCAGCGACATCAGGTAACTTATCGGCCACCTTGGACAACGATGACCGTTTTGGTGCTCATGTGCACGGCATAGGTGATTTAAACGGTGACTACATTCCCGATATAGCGGTTGGTGCTCGTTTGGACGATGATGGGGGCAGCGATGTGGGGGCAGTCTATATTTTGAACTTATGTGGTGTTCCAATGCCTCCGGCTGTTGCTGGCAATGCCACTCGCTTTGAACACCTTTGGGGCACTGACAGCTCTGATGTTTCCAGCCACTCATTTCCTTTGCCAGATGGAGGGTTGGGTGTTGTGGGCCGAACAAATGCCGGAGGTAACCGAGATGTCTGGTTCATGCGTTTAAACGAATTGGGAGATACAGTATTTGTCCGCACCTATGGCACTACTGCTGCCGAAAGCGGCACTGCCGGAGCAACCACCAATGATGGTGGTTACATTCTAACGGGCACTAGAAATGGTTCGGGCTTTGGCAATGACGATGCCCTGCTTATCAAGCTCGATAGCAATGGCAACGAACAATGGTCCAAATACTACGGGCACAGCAATCAGGATCGCGGTTTCAAGGTTATTCAAACCAATGATGGAGGTTATGCCTTTGCCGGACAGACCTCTCTTGGGCCAGGCGGTTTGGCCTCTTACCTGGTCAAAACAGATGCTTCAGGAAACATCAGCTGGACCAAAGCTTACGGCCAGAACGGCTTTGATGCGGCATACGACCTGATTGAAACAAGCGACAACGGCATTGTAACCGCTGGCGAGGGCTGGGGAAACAACCTGGGCTTAGGAGTTGCCAACGGATTGATTGTTAAATTTTCATCAACCGGAACAGTACTCTGGCAAAAAGTAATCGGCTCCAATGGCGAGGATTACCTTTTTGCCGTCACGGAAACGAGTGACCAGGGCATTGCAGTAGCAGGTTATTCGCAAAGCTTTGGTGCCGGACTGAAAGATATGTTTGTCAGCAAGCTTTCTGCTTCCGGCACTGTGTTATGGTCCAAAGCCTATGGTGGAACTGGAGGAGAGTCTGCCCTATCGATAAAAGGTCTTTCCGATGGAGGATTGATCATTGCCGGCACAACGGAAAGTTTTGGCCTCAGCAGTTTTGACAATTATGTAGTTCGAACGGATAGCCTGGGAGATACACTCTGGACCCGTACTTTTGGTACCGTTGCGAATAGCGAAGGTGGAGTCTTTGGATTGGGTGCTGCCGGCCCCAGTATCTCCTATAGCACCAATGGTGGTTTTTGGTTGACCAGCCAAAGCTACGGCACCGGTCCAACAGGCGATGATACTTACCTGGTCAAAATGGACGACCAAGGCCATTCTCCAGGTTGTGGCGAACATAACACAACTACTACGGTTACTTCTGTCACCGCTTTGATTGGAACGACTGCCTCCTTTTCCAGTGGGGGAAGTGCTGCCAACTTAACTGTCACCACCAGCTCCCCCCTGTTTGACCGACAGGTTTTCTGCGTTGATTCGACCATTTCTAACGGTTGCCCGGTATCAGCACAAATGAATATACCTTCTGATAAGGCATGTCTTGGAACTACGGTTGTATTCAACGGTTCTTCCAGTGGAGCCTCCGGCTATGCCTGGTTGGTGAATGGATTGCAAGAAACGACCGCAGATAGTTTGACATTCACTCCTACAACTCTTGGAACGTATACTGTTGAGTTGATCGCAACAGACGGTCTTTGCGCAGACACAGTGGACACCATTATTACGGTGCACACATTGCCAACTGCATTCCAGGCAACCTTTGCCAACCAATGCATCGACAACCCTGTTTTGACCTTGACCAATGGTTTCCCCGCTGGCGGAACATACGCTGGAAGTAACGTAACATCTGGGACCTTTGACCCTGCCACAGCCGGTGTAGGAACACACTCCATATATTACACTTATACCGACACCAACAACTGCATGGCAAGTGATACCGTGTCAATCGAAGTTTTTGCCTCGCCTGCTGTGACATTAACCGGAATTGGTCCTTTCTGCTCCGATGCTCCCGCTCAGACTTTGAGCGGCTCTCCTGCCGGTGGCACATACAGTGGCCCAGGAGTGAGCGGAAATAACTTCTATCCTGCTCTAGCTGCCTCCGGCACACATGCAGTACAATATGACTATACCGATGGAAATGGATGCAGCAGCAGCACAACCATCAGTGTGATTGTTAACAGCCTACCGGTAGTTAGTTTGAGTGTGCAATCAGACATTTGTGCAGATGCTTCACCTCAGCCCATTACAGGCGCTAGTCCTGCGGGAGGTGTGTTCAGTGGACCGGGCGTAACGGGTAGCAATTTTGACCCTGCTGTTGCCGGAGTTGGCACACACACCATCACCTACACGGCTACCAACACCAATGGTTGTTCGGATAGCGCAACCGCTGCAATTACTGTCAATGCTTTGCCAGCTCTTCAATTCTTACCCTGGGCCGATGTCTGTGCCGATGCAACTGCCTTCACTGCCACGGGAGGCTTCCCCGCAGGAGGAATCTACAGCGGAAATGGAATGACGGGTACTACATTTACCCCGTCAAATGCTGGGGCGGGACAACATGTCATCACTTACACCGTAACGGATGCTAACGGTTGCAGCAACAACGATTTTACCTCTGTCACGGTCGACAGCATTCCATTTGTGACATTGCCAGCCTTGCCCGATCAATGTATGGCCAATTCGGCCTTCAACTTAAACCAGGGAAATCCTGCTGGCGGTTCGTACAGTGGAAATGGAGTAAGCGGCTCCAACTTCATCCCTTCTGTTGCTGGTATGGGCAACCACCCTATTCTGTATGTATTTACTGATAGCAACGGATGTGCCAGCTCAAGCTTTTCGGCCATTAGCGTCAATGCCCAACCGATGGTTACTTTGGCCGCTCAACCCGACCTTTGTGCTGATGTAACAGCGGTGCAGCCTATCACCGGTGCAACCCCTGGTGGCGGTATGTTCTCGGGCAATGGTGTAGTCAGCAACGGATTTGACCCAGTTATTGCTGGAATTGGCACACATTCCATTATCTATATATTCGTTGACAGCAATGGATGCAGCGGCAGTGACAGTACTTCCGTTACTGTTTATCCATTGCCCGCAGTAGACCTTGGTGCAGACACAACATTCTGTGCAGGAACTAGCCTTGTGCTGGATGCTGGAAATGGCTTCAACAATTATCAATGGTCTGATGGCTCTGCGGCTCCAACTTTATTAGTTGACAGCACCGGCAACTATTCTGTTATAGTTACTGACCCACAACTTTGTGTCAATTCGGATTCCATTCAGGTTACCGTCAATGCGTTACCCCTGCCGTTGCTTGGACCAGACACAACTGTTGTCAACGGAGATTCGATACTGTTGTTTGGAGGCATTTTCCAATCTTACCTATGGACAGGAGGCTCGACCGACTCAACACTGGAAGTCAATACCTCCGGCACATATGCCTTGAACGTGGTTGATGAAAACGGCTGCCGTGGCTCAGACGCTATTGAGGTCACCATTTGGCCGGTCGGTATCGAAGAAACACCAATTCCTGTCAACCTCAAAATTTACCCTAATCCGACACAAGGTCTGTTGCAATTTGAATCAGAGACTTCTTTGCCTGCCAGTTTTGAAGTAATCATCTTCAATGCCAGCGGTCAACGTGTCCCCTCCAGGGTGACGAATCAAACTGGCAATGCTTTCCAGATTGATTTATCTCAGGCAGCCAGAGGAGTCTACTTCATGGAGATGCGGTGGGACGGTCAGAAAATCAGCAGGCGTATCATTCGCTTGTAGTGGTACTTCTTGGCAGCGAAACGACAAAAAAAAGGCATCCGTCAGCTGACGGATGCCTTTTTACTTGGGGTGTATTGGGTAATTACTGAATCTTCATATCGCCCAACGTTGTTGGGTAAAATGTTGCTGTGGCCGTGCACGTACAACTGTAAGAATAGGTGTTTGGTACGCCAGCACAAAGCCGTCCGACTTTGAAAGCTCCACAAACTGGTCCTGGAGCCACTTCGTAGCCTCTATAAGCCACAACGTAAGATCCCAAAGGAAGAGGCACATTAGTCGCGACCATTGGTGGGCAAATAACCGTAAAGAATGTGGCTACAGCACAAGAACCACCACTACCAGTGAACACATCAACGGCATAGGTGCAAGTTGTACCATTCTTAATGGTTGCTTGAGCGGAAACATCCTGAACGCCCATAAAGAGAACGGCCAGCATCAATACTGGAATAAAAAGTAAGTTTTTCATTTTGCATATTTTTTGGTTAATAAAACTTATAGTCTCAAAGATGTTGGAAGCATCAGGGAAACACAAGCGTAGAAATACCCAAAAAAATACGCACGTATTTCTACTTACATTGGTCCGTATTTCGTCCTTATCTAAGCAAAAAAAAATGCCCGTGACTAACGGACATTTTTACTGATTTTTATAATCAGATATGATTATTGGACAATGGGATTGCCTCCTACCCAAGTTAAATTATAACTGTTTAAACTACAGTCGGTAAAAGTGGCCGGCCCAGGTCCAAAGCCGCATGCGCTTCCAACGGTTGCAGGAGGAGGCGGAGTAATACAGGTTGGATCCCAAACCTTTACACCTATCCAGGCATAACTGCTTGGACCACATGGGGTAAAAGCACCAGTGGTGCCGCCTGTTATGACTATCGGGCCACTAATGCATATTGACGATCCCCCACACCCACTTGCTGTATCTTTCGCATAGGCTACCGCCTTAATAGTGGAAGCTGGAGTACTGTTATTAAATGTCATTCCAGATGGCTGGGCAATGACAGTTAATTGAAAAATCATTGCAGCACCAAACAGCACTGCACAAAGCACATTTGTTGTTTTCATAATGTATTGGAATTACTGGTTGTGGGAGCTAGATTAAAGTTAATCAAAAACACCATAATTTGAAACAGATGCTACAGGCCACACACTAACTCAATAGTCGTGTGCACTATCAACAGTCAATTGTCGAAAGTCCAGCCAACATTTCGTATCAATTGTGCTCATTTTTTCGTTAATTAAGTATCCCGCTTCTACAAAACTGATTTATGGAAAAACTAACACTGGATTGGATTACACAGGGCTCGATCGACTTTGAATACAAAAAGTACATCCTCCTTGCCTACCTCAAACAGGTAAAGCATCAATTTGCTACTGGCAAACTTTACCCGCAGTTATCAGAATTGATTACGCACTACCACAACTTGATGGTTATCAAGGAGCAGCGGGAAGGTTTGTTGCGCAATTTTAAGGGCCGTGTCACGGGAATGGACTTTGATCAACTTCAATTGGTGTATGAAGAAATGGTGACCGATGAAGAGGTTATGGCCGAGATACACTCCATTATTAGCTATGCCTTGCCACTGATGCAACAACACATTGAAGAAGGCCGTGAGATTTATGATTTGGTGGAACAAAACCTGAAAATCGATGCCGTTGGGCTGATGCCCATTTACCAGAAGGAAGGGTACTTGTTGATTGCCGAAGAAGTAAAACAGGAATTGGCCGTGTTTCAATACGAGGTGGCCTTATTCGAAAAAGCGGAAGAAAATTACCGGTCCATTCGTACTACTTTTATTTCCCGCGAGATAAAAAGCCTGGCCCGATCGGTGCAACAAATCAAACTGGATTTAATCAAACGGTTCAAGGAGCTGCCTAATCCTGCTACATTTCTGGTTACTTCCAAACTGCATTTTCCAGTTACTGAAACGATTCTACCGGTGGCGAAACGCCATTTGATACGTACGATTGAAATTGATGTTTAAGCCTTAAAACCAACGAGCACGATGTCGTCAATCTGCTCCAATTCTCCCTGCCATGCGTCCAGGGACGCTTTTATGTCCTCTTTTTGAATTTCCATTGGCAATTCTGCAATTGACAACAGCAAATCTTTAAACGCTCTGTATTTCAGCTTCTTTCCCCTTGGTCCACCAAATTGGTCAGCATAACCATCTGAGAAAATGTAGAAGGCATCTTCAGGCTCTATTTGGAATTCGTGGTTTTCAAAAACCAAGTCTTCCTGATTGGCACTTCCGACCGCAAAACGATCTCCTTTAATTTCTATCAATTCTCCTTTGCGGATACAATACAACGGATTGTAAGCTCCGGCAAACTCTAATTTACAAGTGCTCTTGTGGATGGCACACACGGCAATGTCTAACCCGTCTTTGATGTGCTCGTTAACATTGCGGTTAAGTGCCCTGGAGACATAGCCATCAAGGAAATTTAAAATTTCAGAAGGTCGGATTAATCCCTCCTCCATCACAGCCTTGGTCAGACCATTGCTCCCAATGATGCTCATAAATGCACCTGGAACGCCATGCCCCGTGCAATCAGCAGCAGCTACTACCACAACATCACCCACTTCTTCTATCCAATAAAAATCTCCGGACACAATGTCTTTCGGTTGAAACAACACCATCATGTCGGTGAACATTTCCTTGACTTTTGGGGTGTTGGGTAGCAATGCTTCCTGGATGCGTTGGGCATAATTCAAGCTATCCACAAACTCCTGGTTGAGCTCAGCCAGTCTGTCCGATTTCTCCTGAAGTTCTTCATGAGCTTCAAACAATTCCCTGGATTTTTCTTCCAATATTTTCTCGGCCTCTTCTCGGGATTGGCGTTCCCGGGAAGCCTTTCTTTTGTATACTTCAAGTAGTTCCATCGTTGCAGTTTTTAATGGTTGATGCCTCAAATTTACCGCGCTGTTCAGCCATTTTCAGATTCTTTCGGGGAATGGTTGCAAATCCACTTTTTTTGGTCAGAATCGGAAACTTTTCCGTATTTCATCGTATTCCAAACAGACCAAAAAACAACTGCACCTGCAGGAAAGGGGGCTTTCACAACAGGTGCAGTCAAATTTGGAAGAATCAACTTCTACTCATTTGGGGGCTAACACATTTCTACTGCACAATGATTCTTCCGGTAATAGTCTTTTGTGGCAAATGCACCACACAATGGTAAAGGCCAGGCTTCAAGGCTCCCTTGTCAAATTGGAATGACTGAGTACCTGCTTCTACTGGCCATTGACTTTTCTGGTGCAACGTGCCCAGGTTATCCAACAATTCCATTTGAGCCAATCCTGACCCGGTACTGGAAAATTGAATCATGGCGTTTTCAGTTACTGGATTCGGGTAAACTTCCAGCCCTTCCAATTCTACCGCTACTTCTTTTGCAACCTCTTCCTTCTTGGTAAAAACAACGTCTTGAACTGTGTAGTCAAAAGGTTCAGAAGTTTGTCCATTCCCATGGGAATTCAGCACAATTCCGAATGCATGTGTTGGATTCAGTGGCTCTTCCAGGCTTGATGTCATGGCAGAGAAAGGAATGGAATAAGCCGTTTCTTCAGGAGTCAGGACTATCTGATGGCGGTATTGTTCTCCCCAATTATCAATGGTTGACTGGCCAATGATAATTTCCAGCGTGCCAATGCCCGAAGCAGTGAATTCAAGGTGATTGTAAGCAGTCAAGTTGACCGATGCACCACCCGCTTTAAATGTCTTGTACAACGAGAAGTAGTCTTTAACAGCACCACTCACCTGCACACTGCGCTCTAGCAAGTAAACATCAGCACTCGATGTCGGAACAATCCACCCATCGTGGGGTAGCACTTCAAACCTCTCTAACTCAGCTGTAGCAGCGACATAATCAATGCCCCAGGGGCCGTCAGCACTGTAAAGAATATCAATTTGCGCGTCTGCGTCATTGCCCAGGGAGAATCCAAAATCAAAGAAATGACCGGTTTCAACCGACACCATCTCCTGTTGCGCTCCGGAAAGCTCAATCCTGAGCTCAATGTCACTTCTATCAGACGTTTCCGAAGGTGCCATGTTACCAATCAGCACTGCTTCTTTTGCATGGGCGTTGTTGCGAATTTCCAGTTGCAGTTTTCCATCCTTGTAATTGCCATGGCGCACAAAAACTGCTGGAATTGGAGCAAGCTCCGTTTGCACTTCCAATGTGGCAACTCCTTTGGCCAATAGAATGACTTCTTCGGCCAGTTTCTGTGTGTAGGCAGGAGACGCTCCCCAAATTTGGAAATTGTAATAAATCGGTGCTTCCGAATACTGCTCTCCTATCCATTGATTTTCCAGTGACAACTGTCCTGATTCTGGCTGCAACAAGGCAAAGCTCGTCACGTACTCAATGGAACCGTCTGTCTGGCGAATGGTGGAAAGAATCATCGTAGAATTTTCAATAGGCATGTGCCGAATGTCTTCTATCACCGCGCCTTTCAAACGGTCGCAAATCGTTTTGTGGTGGTCATAAGGTTCTTCCAAAGTGGTCATCGCCAACAGAGCACCTTTGCGTTCTTCTCCCTGGTAATAATCTACTGAGAATACTTCCTTCGCATTGGTGATTCCAATGAGATCTGTAGGCGTAGAAATAAATGGGTCACAACCTGTGAGTCCAACCACCGGAGCAAACTCCGACAAATCCAGACAATCGGCCATCAAACCGGTCCTCTTTGCCTTGGTGGGGGTAGCACTGCTGGCATCGGTGTAAGGAACCATCTGCTCTAGTTGATTCCGCTGTAAGCTCCATTTTTCCCGCTGGTAGTTGCGCAACCCAATGGTTGCTGCCAAATTGCCATCGCTTTCCAATCCACCGTTGTTGCCACTGCCTACTGTTGAACTGGCCTGGCTGGTGTTGTTGATGTTGGTGGTAATAATCGCAGTAATCGGATTCGAGCTCACATAAAAGATGGCATCGTTAAAATCATTGTCACAGCCGCCATTGTCTCTTCGAATGTCTTCGAACCCAAGCACGACTTTCTCGTAGACATCATCGTAGAGCAGCACATTGTGGAACCTTAATGTAGAATCGGCTTCCGGGTTAAAATCGGGATTGGAATAGAGTATCCAATTACCATACCCCACGCCAGAACCGTTGTAACCATTAGCAATGAGCACCCAACCTATTCCTGTTCCGGCTGGAAATGTGCCGATTTGCACTTTGTTGCCGGTGACCAGTCCTCCGCCACTTCCCTGTGCCGAAACATTGGGAAAGACGATGGTAATCTCCTCTTCATCTGGTGCTGAGGTTAACGGGTTGGCGACATCATAGGTGTAGAATCCCAACACATTTTTATACCCAGCCCCTTCTTGCACAAAAGTGACCCACACATCGGCTGAATCCTGTAGAATGATGTCCGTTTCGGTGCCGTTGGCAATGTACTGTGGATTGTAAGTTGGCACTGGGTAACTCTCTGGTAAACTGGCGTTGATGGTGTTGAGAAAGGCTGTTGTCACCACATCGCTTTGCACCAGATAGTCAGGTACCCCCTGACTGTTATAAGTACCGAGGTACTGGTAATTTTGGGCACTCACTTTTTGATAGAAACTTCCTACCAGTATAGAGAAGGAAATCAATAGGAGTAAAGTTGTTGTTTTCATTTTTTCCAGTATTGTCTATTCAATTAATTTTTGGATTGTTATTCGACTGTAACTGATTTGGCCAGGTTGCGTGGTTGGTCTACTTCACATCCGCGCATTTCAGCAATGTGGTAAGACAGCAGCTGCAAGGGGACCGATGCAACCAATGGAGCCAACCATGCAGGGCTTTCCGGCACTTCGATGACAAAATCGGCAATGGCTGGTATCACGGTATCTCCGGCTGACACTACGGCTATCACCTGCCCTTTCCGAGCCTTGATTTCCTGCATATTACTCACTACTTTTTCGTAAGCATTTTCGCTGTTGGCAAGCACAACTACTGGCATATGTTCGTCTATCAATGCGATGGGGCCGTGCTTCATTTCTGCTGCCGGGTATCCTTCTGCGTGGATGTAGGATATCTCTTTCAGTTTGAGTGCTCCTTCGAGGGCTATCGGGAAGTTGAGACCACGACCGAGGTACAGGAAGTTGGAGCTGTCCTTAAACAAATCGGCTATTGATTCAGCAGCAGCATTGGACTGAATGGATTGACGCATCAATTGTGGTAAACCTTCCAACTCGTGCAGCAATTTGTTCAATCGTGTTGCACTGATTTTGCCGCGCAATCGACCCAGTTGTAGTGCCATTAAACAGAATACTGTCACCTGTGTGGTGAAAGCCTTGGTGGAAGCCACTCCTACTTCAGGACCAGCGTGTGTGTAAACTCCTGCATCAGACAAGCGCGAAATGGAAGAACCGGCTACGTTGCAAATGCTGAATAGAAAAGCTCCTTTTGCTTTGGCAATGCGCATGGCGGCCAAGGTATCGGCTGTTTCTCCGGATTGACTGACTGCTACAATAATATCTCCAGGGCCAACCAATGGTTTTCGGTACCTGAATTCAGAAGCATACTCTACTTCTACTGGTATTTCAGCAAAGTCTTCCAGCAGGTACTCTCCAACCAGTGCTGCGTGCCAAGAGGTTCCGCAACCCAATAATATGATGCGGTTCGCTTTGCGAAAGACGGCTTCATTGTCGGTAATGCCACTCATGCCGAGAAAACCTTGTTGGGCGTTGATACGGCCACGAAGGCAATTTCCAATGGCCACGGGTTGGTCGTGAATTTCTTTGAGCATGTAGTGGTCAAAATCACCTTTTGTCAAGCTCTCCAATTTCATGTCGAGCTCCTGGATGAAAGGGTCTACCGGCACATTTTCAACTGTGCGGATGGCGAGTTCTCCATTGGAGCGAACCACCGCAATTTCTTCATCGTTGAGGTACAATACATTCTTGGTGTGGCGAACGAGTGGTGTGGCGTCTGAAGCAATGAAAAACTCATTTTCCTTTAACCCTATGACCAACGGGCTGCTTTTGCGCGCTGCCACCAACTTTTCAGGGTCATTCTTTGACATGACCACAATGGCGTATGCTCCTTCTACTTTCTTCAAAGCCAAACGAACTGCGGTTTCCAAATCGTAATTGCCTTCTACCTGAATCTCTTCAATCAGGTGCAACAGCACTTCAGTGTCTGTATCAGAAGCAAACACGTGGCCCCGACTCTGCAATTCTGTTTTTAGCACGGCATAGTTTTCAATGATGCCGTTGTGTACCAAAGACAAATTGTTATTTGGAGTAGTGTGTGGGTGCGCATTTCTATCGCTTGGTTCACCGTGAGTGGCCCATCTTGAGTGGCCAATTCCAATTGTTCCGTTGGTGTTTTTGCCGGCAACGAATTTGCCCAGCTCAGCAACTTTGCCCTTTTTCTTATATAGGTTAAGGTTGTCTGCATCGAGCAATGCAACTCCTGCACTATCGTATCCGCGGTACTCCAACATTTGAAGTCCTTCCATTAAAACTGGGTATGCTTGTTTGTTTCCAAGGTATCCTACTATTCCGCACATGGTGTCTTTTATTTAGTGGCTTAGGTCAAAGGACCGTGCCTGGTTGTTGTTTTGTTTCTTCAAATGTACGGGGACAAACTCCCTGATACCGGGAGTTTTCGGAGTTTGGCAGGTTTCAGCCGATTTTTGGAAGCAGATGCGGGTTAAGCGAAATTGGGGCTTGGAGTCTTTGGTCCAAAAAACTGCCTCATAACCGAGATAGCCCCTTTTCTATTGGTTGAATATCCACCTTAAAAAAATCGATAAATTGAGAATGAAGTTTGGTAAGAATTGAACTCAGGATCAAGTGTCCTTTGGCTGAGAAAAGCCGGCACGTGTCATTTCTCCCCAGCCCTTGTTGGCTCCGGTGAAGAAATCGTAGTTACCTCTGAGCGACCAGGAAACTGTTCGCGGATGGTAAACGAAAGGCTCGATAATGGCGGTTTTCATCAATTGAAGGATGTCGGAGTAAGTGGTATACAACCCGCAAGTGAGTTCTTGCACCAAGATGGCAAAAAAGGAAATGGTCAAAGCAAACACATACACCAAAACCAACAGTGCAAAGAAAAACGGCCAATTGACCATGCCCATAAAGGCCGCCCAAAAAAAGAAGATGAGACCACCTGCTTCCACAAAAGGAGCTGCCCATTCTGCCAGGAGCCAATAGGGATAACTCACCATGCCCAACACACCAAACTTTCGGTTGAACAACATCTTTTTGTGAATGGTCAAACATTCAATGGTGCCTCGGGTCCAGCGGTTGCGCTGTCTCGACAATATGTTGTAGTCAGCAGGAGCTTCTGTCCAACAAAGTGGATCGGGGATGTACTCAATCTTATAAGGTTCTCCCGTTTCACGCATCCGTGCATGCATGCGCATCACCAATTCCATATCTTCTCCTACCGTGTTGTGGTTGTAACCACCCACTTCGATGACCAAATCGCGATCGAAAAGTCCAAATGCACCAGAAATCAGCAACAGTCCGTTGAACTTACTCCACGCTGTTCGTCCCAGTAAAAAAGCCCTGAAATATTCCAGTACCTGAAATTTGGGAACAGCGGTTTTGGGTGTTTTGACCTGAATCAATTTTCCATTGGTAATTTCGGAATCGTTGGTGAGCCAAACAATACCGCCAACGGCTACAATTCTTTCCTCGCCACCTTGCATCACGGGTTTGGCCATTTTCAAAAAGGCGTCTTGTTCGATGATGCAATCCACATCGATGCAAGCAAAATAGGTGCTGTCTGCAACGTTGATGCCTACGTTAATGGCATCGGCCTTGCCTCCATTTTCTTTGTCGACAAAAATCAATTTCCGGAAGGCTGAGTTTTTTGATCGGTAAACGCCTCGCACCTTTTTGGTGGATACCTGTTCATCATAAAAGAAGTCCATCAATTCCAAATCGTAGGAAGCGATGGCTTTGGCCAATGTATCGTCTTTGCTCCCATCGTTGACCACTATCACGGTCAGGTTATCATAGTGCAGCGACAGCAAACTGCGAATGTTGTCGACAATGGTCATCGATTCATTGTAGGCAGGTGCGATGATGGAGATCGATGGCGCCAAAGGTGAGGCCAACAAATGGTTTAAGTTACTCAGGCTGTCTTCGCGCTGGTAGCGCAAAATTTCCCGGGCAGAAACAACTCCAATGACCAGATAAGAGGACATGACTCCGAGGCAATAGAGCAAAATGCCGTATTCAAAGAAACCTGTCAGTATGTTCCACGCTGTCTCCATTACCTGTTTGTTCCTATTACTTGTTCTAAAACGAGTTGGTTGTTGCTCTCAAAGCCTTGTGATAACCGTTCCAATCGGTCGGTTCCATGCTTTGCATCCAACTGACAAATCGCTTTTGCTGCGGCTTTTACCACCGACATATCGGTTTCGCTCAACAGGTCTTCTAACAGATGGGTGTGTTCCGAACTTCCGATGCTCCCGGCTGTGTTGATAGCTGCAATTCGAATGACGGTAGTTTGCTCAAAAAAGTAGGTCTGGACCAGGGACAGGCTTTCTGCCGAACCAATTCTTTGTAACGCTTTTAATCCTGCCAAACAAGACGGTGCGGCCGAACCGGGCAACGCTTGTGCCAGCTGCTTGTCGTTGTGAAACTGGTCAAACAAACCAGCCATACGAAAAGCGAATACTTTTACTGATTCATTTTGATGCTGAAACCATTGGCTAAAATCTGGTGGCAGCGTATCCTGCCAGCTAAGAATTTCACGGTGAATCATCGCTTGCTGCCAATCGTTGAGGTAAAATTGGTAGTCTTTCAAAAAGCTCAAGGGTGTGTTGGTTAATTTCAAACTCGCCAACATGGCTTCCTGGCGCACACGTTCATCCTGGTGCTGCATTAAGTCAATCACCTGCTGGTAGGCATCGCGAATGTCCATTTGAGTCAGTTCCTTGATGGCCAAGGCCTGGGCATACCACGACTTTTTGTGGAGGTTTTTCAAGGCTTCCTGTTTGTAACCGAGCGTGAGGTATACTTCCCGCAACTTGCTGGCGTCTTTTCCCGACAAGTTTCGGTGCAGTATCAAAATTTCTTCCAGGAGCACTTTTCGCTTAAAAGGGTGATGTGTGTCCTCTCGATTCAATGCCAGGGTTGCTTCATTGTCGGCACTCAACAGTTGCAACATATCGTCTTCGTAATCTCCGGAAACCAGTTCAGCAAGGTAGTTGCCGTACTTTTCCTGCAACAGTGCTTTTTCGACAGTTCGTTTCCTTTTTGTTCTTCTGCTAATGAGCATCCATCCTGCAAAGGTGATTGTTAACAGAAGAAACAGACCAATGGTCAGTAGCACATACAGTAAAGCAGGCTGCTGTTCGATGCGCTCTAAAAGAAATGCTCCCGGAGAAGAAAAACCAGGCGTTAAATTGTCCCAAAAGTTAGCAACTGCCGCAGCGACATCATCCCAGGTTGATATGTTGACAGGTGCTTTCAAAATCGATAACTGAGTCCTCCTTCCAATGTGAGGCGCATACCAGTTATGTTTTCCTGATAAAGGGCTTGTTCCAATCCCCCACTTGCCTTAATGCTGAGGGTTGGAGATAAGTTTCGGTTGATTCCAATGGTCGCTCTTTTTGAGCTCAATTGAAAAACTTCGTTGTATGCATTGCTCGCCTGAAAATCGCGGGCGGTGTTTCCTACGCCAAACTCGGCCGAAAAATATCCTTTGCCATTGCGCAGGTACTGCCTGAATTTTAAATGTTGCACATACGCCAGTCCTTCGCTGGTTCGAATGATCATAACCCCGCCATTAATTAAGGTATTTCCTGCATATTTACTCAACGATGCTTTGTGGAACCAAACTTTGGTGGCACCATCAAATTCCATATAAGTGAAACCAAACTCGGTTTCATAATGTCTGGACCATTGGTTAAAAATGGAGATCGCCCCATTTATATCGGGATATATGGGCGAATCGGAATAAGCGATGCTGGCAAAGCTGTATGCTTTTTTACTCCATCTGGGGTAAGCGCTTAGCCCTACCTGAAAACCTTCAATATCAAAACGCTTCGATCGGTTGACAATGCCTAGTACAGGACCAACCTTGGTTTCTCGTTTGTAACTGACCGATGTGCGGTTCCAAAAAGATTTGTCGTAGGTGAACGAATCATAAATATGGGTGACAGTCAAGGCGTTTTTTAATTTGCTCGCTCGTACCTGTCGAATTCTTTGCTGCAACAACCGAGCGGCTGCGGGCGAAGGGGTTGAAATGCTGTCCAGAGATTTTTGAGCGGCTGCCCAATTTTCCTGAGCCAGTTGAATGGAAGCTTTTTTGGTATAAAAAGAATTGGTGGGTAAACCGGACTTGGCACTGAGGGCTAACCATTCATTGGCTTCCTCGTAACGCTCTTGCCAATACATTAGATCAGTCAGGAAGAAGGTGATGGCGGCATCCTCAGGATGGAAGGCTTGCAGAACCAATGCCTCCAACTCTGCCTTTGCCCAATCTCCCTTCCATGCTTTGATGCGGATGAGGTATAATTTGGCAGCTTTTTTGTCCGTGGATGATTCAAGCAACAAAGGCCCTAGCTGCAACGCTTGTTCATATTGTTCTGCCTCGACCAACTGTTGCATCTCCTGCTTCAGTGAATCAACCTGGGCCATAGACCATCCGCTCATGAACAAACAGATAATCAGCACGAAAAGTGGACGCGTCTTCATGGCTGATAGCTTAACGGGAAAGTAGCCTTTTAATACGGGCAGCTAATTCACCGGGAATAAAGGGCTTGGTGACATAATCGTTGGCTCCGAGTGCAAACGACTCCAAGACCGTGTCTTCTATCCCCGTTCGGGACAGCACCAAAACTGGAATTTGACTGTTTCGCTCCTCGCGAATGTGTCGGATGAATTCCAAGCCGGTTGCAAAAGGCATATAGATGTCGGTCAACACCAAATCGGGGTGCTCTTCATCAAATAGTTGAATGGCCTGCAAGCCGTCTACAGCACCGATAATGTCGTATCCGGCCTTCTGTAGTTTTGTGGAAATAGCCTTTAAGATAAGGGGCTGATCGTCTGCTACAAGTATTTTCATTTGGAGTGAATTTTAATGCTTCTTCACTCAAATGTAAGGGCGCTTCAAGGCCTGTGTCGGACTCTTTCGGTAATTGGTAACAAACGCAGGATTTTTGGACAGAATCTTCCGAAATTCAGTTATCTGTGCCTCAAAGCATGTTGATGCGCGCCATCAATGTCGGTCGGTTGGCTCTGCTAATCGGGATGACTTTAGAACCGATGAGCAGGGTAGAATCTTCGATGTCAACAATTTTGGAAAGGTTGACAATGAACGAACGGTGAACTTTTAAAAAGCGAGCGTCTTGCAACCGTTCGTCAATGCTCTTCAGGGTAGAATGCACGATGAACCGCTCGGTGACAGTTTGAAACGTGACGTAATCGCCCATTGTCTCCACGTACAGAATATCATCAAATGGCAACCGGACGTAGCGGCTTTCTACCTTGATGTAAATATCATCGGTTGTGCTGCCCTTTTGCATTTTTGCAACATGTACCTCAAGGGCCCGTTCCACCGATTGCATCAGTCTGGGCAAGGCAACAGGCTTGGTGATGTAATCGGTTACGTTGTATTCGAACGCCTCCACGGCATAATCTTTTCTGGACGTGGTGAACACAATTTGCGGCAGCTCTACTCCACTCTTCACCAGATCGATGCCTGTTAAATCGGGCATTTCAATGTCTAAAAACACGAGGTCTATGGATTCCTTTTTGAGCAAGTTGAGCGCTTCGATGCCGTTTTCACAGCTGGCCACAACCTCCAACGCTTCAATTTTGCCGCACAACCGTTCCAGGGATTTACGTGACATGGCTTCGTCATCAACAATAAGTGTTCTCATGTTCTTTAATTAGATTGTTTGTAGGATGACTTGGAAGTAGTTACTTCTTCTATATGTAGCAATGCCTCGTTGATGTGGGGATAAATGGCCTCTGATTGCTGAGCGAGATCTTGCCACAGTTTTGCACTTTCTTTTTGGGCCATTTCAGAGTCGGATAATGCTTCTATCTTCTCTGCCAAATGCCCGGTTGGGGCAAATCCAACCATTTCGTAAATGGGTTTTATTTTATGGGCAATGGAGCGTGCTTTCCCCCAATCTTTGGTACTTGTCGCTTGCGCAAATTCCTGCATGGAGGCGGGACAAACTTCCAAAAAGGTGGCAAACATATCCATTAAATATTCGGTATCTCCTTCGTAAAAGAGCCTCAGGTGTTTCTTGTCGAATGCTGCATGGAGAACACCCATCACTTGCTCAAACTCCGTTTCTACCGTTTCTTCTGGCTGTTGGTGTTTTTTGCCTTTTACATGCTTGCTCATTTCGCCCCTCAATTGATCGGGCGTAAATGGTTTGGTCAGATAGCCGTTCATTCCAGCTTCTGTTGCCTTCCTTTTTTCGGAAAGTAAGGCAGATGCTGTTAAAGCAATGATGGGTACTGAAGCATTGGTCTTCGCTTCCCTTGCTCGAATGGCGCGTGTTACTTCATAGCCATTCATTTCTGGCATTTGAATGTCCATCAGTATCAAATCAAAAGGCTTCGTTTCCAGCAGTTTCAGCGCTTTTCGCCCTAAATCAACTATTTGAAAGGATACCTCCCATTTTTCAAGCAAACGTCTGATGTATTTTTGATTCATGGGATTGTCCTCGACCACTAATACTTTGGTGGATTGAAACAAGCCTTCCGCTGAAACCTTGGATGCCCTTCCCAAACCGGGTTGTGCCAACCGCCCAGAATCCTGAAAATAGAGCGTGAATCGAAAAGTACTTCCTACACCGGTACTACTTTCAACCTCAATTTCCCCGCCACACATTTCTACTAATTTTCGAGTGATAAACAAGCCCAATCCGCTGCCGCCATACTTTACATGAATATCAGAAGTAGCTTGTTTGAACCGCTTAAAAATCAGCGACTTTTGACTATTACTCATCCCCAGCCCTGTATCAGTCAATTCAAATACCAGCTGTAGGCCTTCTTCCTTTTGAAACACCTGATTGACAGTCAAGTGAATTTGGCCACTTTCAGTAAACTTAATGGCATTGCCAATCAAATTGACCAGTATCTGATTCAACACAACGGTGTCACCAACAACAGTGTTTTTAAGGTTGGAATTGTCGGTTAGCCCCAGGGAAATGCCCTTTTCTTCGGCACGATAAGAAAAGGTAGTTATGATGGAATTTAGTGACTCGCTCAGGTTAAATTCCTGTCGTTTGAGTTCAAATTCTCCAGATTCAATTTTTGCAATATCCAACACATCAGATATCAGGCCTTGCAACATGTTGGCGGCATTTTTGACGGCATCCATGTATTCCAATTGCTCTTTGTCCGGATAGGTGTCGTAGAGCAGATAAGTCATACCAATGATGGAATTCAAAGGCGTACGTATCTCATGGCTCATTTGCGCCAAAAACTGTTTTTCAGAGCGCTGTGCTTCTTCAGCAGTGATGCGGGCATCGTGTAGCTTTTGCTCCAATTCTTTGCGCTGCGTAATGTCGAGGTGGATGCCGATAGTACCTTGCACTTCTCCCAATTCATCGTAAATGGGTGCTCCACTGATGAGCACCCACAAGTACACACCATCCTTTCGTTTCAACCGGGTTTCATAGACTCCTGCCTGGCCTCGTGAACGATTGGCAGTTTGCTCTTCCATCAATTGATGATCATTCGGATGCAAAAAGATTTTGAGGGGGTCCTGCCCCACCAATTCATCTTCTCTATACCCTACCATGTCGCAGAACCAACTATAAGCTTTTAGTATAAGCCCATTGTTGCCCACTTCCAGCAACCCCAGTTCCATATTTTCGATGATGCCGCGGTACTTTTCTTCACTTCTTCGCAGGCGATCTTCCGACTCTTTCACAGCGGTAATGTCGCGCACAATGGCCATCACCTCTTTCAGCTTCCCGTTCTCACCAAAAATGTATTGTAAATTTTGGCCAACCCAAACCTCGCGGCCACTCTTTCCAATGACTGGAAATTCATAATAGCTTTGAGATTTCCCAGACTTGATTTGATCCCGATAGAAGCTAGCCACTTCAACGGCCTTGTCAGGGCGGACCAATTCTGAAAAGTGTTTTCCCAGCAATTCCCCAACCTGAAAACCCAAAACCTTTGTGGCAACGGGATTCACGTAGGTACAAATCCCCACTGAGTTGGCGCGATAAATAATGTCGCTGGCCGATTCCACCAAAGAGCGAAACCGAAACTCACTTTCCTGAAGTTGTTGTGTTTTTTGTGCAACGGTATCTTCCAGGGAAGCATTTAATGCTTGCAATTCCTGGTTGGCACGGTAGAGTTCAAGCGACTTTCGCTCCAGCAAACTTTCTGCCTGCACCCTGGCATTGTCCTCTCGGGCAAGTTTTCTTTTAAGCCGTTCTACTTCGGCTTGGCTCATTTTCTGGTGATGGTAAATTTAACTTCTGATCCGTCTTCGACCAGTGTTTCTCGGTCCACGGTAGCATCGTCCTTGAAATGGTCCAAAGCACGGTGAATCAGCCCTTCGGCAAAGTCGGCCATCTTTCTTTTGGAACGGTAAACCATGATCAACGTTTTTTCATCTGGCTTGGATATTTGAAACTCTGGCAACTCCGCATCTGGATAAAGCTTACGAACCTCCCGGTGTATGTAAGATTCAATTTTTCCCAAGAAATCAAACGAATCATTGATGCCCTCAAACATCTGCGGATAACCCTCATGAAACACACTAAAAATATGATAACCGTAGGTCTTCATCAAATCTTTGGTAGCCAATCCTGATCGTTCGCTGAGCTTGGTGACCAAGGTCATCATTTCACTGTGATCGTAGGTCCCAACCGATGTGTAGGCTCCACCTGATGGTAAATTGGATTCTTCGATAATGGCATCGGCCATTTCTTCTCCAAACTTATCTTCCACCATCTCGAGAAATTCTCTAAAAACTATCCCCTTCATATTTTTGTTTTTTGGTAACCGCAAGGCAGTACAATACCTTTAACGGAAGTGTTCTTAAAACGTTCGGGGACTAAAGAAGAATCTTTTCTTCCAAAATGCAATGATTCAAAAATGCTACGAATGCTGGTCTATAAGGATGGCATTACCATCTGGATCTTGCAGAATCAAAAAACACGGACCAGTAGTATTTTCATCTGCTTCCATCTTTGGCTGGATGCCTTTTGATTTGAGTTCCTTTTGGATGCCTCGTGCATCAGGTGGGTTAAACGTCAGCGTATTGTTGGGAAACATATCCTGATAGAGGCCAAGTTGAATGTCTCCATTTCTTAGAATCAACCACTTGTGTTCAACGCCACCCACATCCGGCACGGCCTGAAAACCTAGATTCTCATAAAATACCTTCGAGGCAGCAATGTCCTTCACTGACAGTGCCGTGTAGTGCTTTCCTAAATCCATATTTTGTTAATCGATTAATCAGTTTGAAGCAGGGAAAGCTAATATAATAGTTTTGGAAAGAACCCCACTGCCTTGGCAATGTATAAAACCAACCTCTTGATGTATCGGGCAAAGAAGTTTTGGCAATTGACCACGTTGCTCATCCGATGGTGGATTCTTTAAGCGAATTACCTGCAAGTCTATGCTTCTTTAAAGTTCAAAGTTTGGATCAGATTCAGGTTCAGAAGTTTGGTTAAGCGATGAGCAATTAAGGAAACAAGGAGTTCAAACCAGTTAGCGTTTGCCTGTCCTTGTTTTTTCATTTTTAGCATGTGTGGCATAGCTGATTGATTCGTAACTTTCATCTGAGCTTCATATAATTCTCACTCCATGCGATTTAGCGTCCTTTTTACTACAGCGTTTTTACTTTCAACAACTTTTTTTTGTCCAACCTTTGGTCAACTGCCAATTTCTGAATGGGCCCAATCCATTGGAAGTGACAGCCAAGCCTCAGCACTTGCCGTAGCTACCGATAAACTCGGCAATGTTTATGCTACGGGCACCTATCAGGGAATCACTGATTTTGATCCAGGGCCTGGTGTAACGAACCTGGAGCCAATTGGACTCGGTGATATATTTATCCTCAAAATGGACAGTGACGGGAACCTACTTTGGGCAAAATCAATTGGAGGTGTGTCAGCCGATGCCGGTAAATCCATCGTTGTTGATGCCAACTTAAATATTTATGTCGCTGGAACTTACCAAGGTACCGCTGATTTTGATCCAGGAACAGGTGTGTCGAATTTTACTTCAGCAGGAGGCACCGATTGCTTCCTGTTAAAAATGGATACCGATGGGAATTTCAACTGGGCCAATTCAATTGGCGGCCCCGGTGCTGAAGAAGGACAATCTGTTGATGTGGATGCCACAGGCCTCGTTTATCTGGCAGGTTCTTTCAGTGGGACAGTGGACATTGATCCTGGTGCCGGACAAACCCAATTCGTTTCTGAAGGGTTTACCGATTTTTTTGTGCAAAAATTGGACGCTGCCGGAAACCTTCTATGGGCTTATGGTATGGGTAGTTTGGCAGCGGATGTCGCCAACGATATTCACGTTGATCCTTCCGGGGCAGTATTGGTAACGGGGCATTTTCAACTCACAATCGACTTTGACCCCAGTCCGGGTGGTATCGAAGAACGAAGTGCATCAACTCAGTCTCAAGACCTGTTTGTGCAAAAATTAGACAGTGACGGTAACTTAATTTGGGTGTACACCTCAGAGGCGTTATTTCAGTCTGGTATCACTGGAGCTTCAGTTGCCTCGGACGCAAGTGACAACGTTTATCTAACAGGCGATTTTTCTACTATAGTGGACTTTGAGCCGGGTTCGGGAATGACACAACTTGAATCTACAGGGGCGAGTGATATTTTCGTTTTAAAATTGGATGCAGCAGGCAACTTAGCCTGGGTCAACCAAATGGGGGGAACGTTTTTTGACAGTGGAAATTCCATTGCTATAGATGCCTCCAATCACGTTTATGTTACCGGTTTCTTTTTTGGAAGTGCCGATTTCGATCCCAGCGCAGGAACCAACAACATCACCTCTTTTGGTCAGTCCGACATCTTTGTCCACAAACTCGATGAATCAGGCAATGTACTCTGGACTTTTCCCATCGGTGATTTTGCTGATGAAACCGGGAATGGCATTGCCATAGATGACAATGATAATGTGGTTGTTGCCGGAAAATTTAGGGGAACTGCCGACTTTGAACCCGGTCCGGGAGTATCTAACCTGGATTCAGGTGTTGAGGACAATATTTTCCTACTTAAACTTTCTTCCTTTCCTGTTTCAGTAGGCACAATTTCCGTTGTACCGAACTCATTTCAAATGGGCCCCAACCCTACTTCGGGAAATACTTATTTGGAAATTCCTGGGGTCAAGAGTATTCAGCATATCTCGGTCATGGATGCTGTGGGCAGAGAAGTATATTCAACGAATAGATTCGCAAATTCAAGGGTCGAATTACCCTTGGCTCATCTACCGGGAGGCCTGTACCTTGTAAGAATTGAAAATGCCTATCAATCTATTACCAGGAAACTAATCAAACAATAGAAAAAGATTCAAACTGAGTGGCGGTTAATCGCCATCCAGCAAATCACCCAATCCTCCGAGTACACTGCCCTCCCCTTTTCTTCTGCCTTTCATTTTGGGAGCAGATGAGATGATGCGATCGGCCAGTCGGCTAAAGGGCAACGACTGTATCCAAACAGTGCCGGGTCCTGTGAGGGAAGCAAAAAACAATCCTTCTCCGCCAAACAATGTGTTGCGGATGCCTCCAACAAACTCGATGTCATAGTCGATGTCTTTGGTAAAGGCGACCATACAACCGGTATCCACCTTTAACTTCTCTCCGGCAGCCAATTCACGTTTGATGATGGTACCACCTGCGTGTACAAAGGCCGTCCCGTCTCCTTCGAGCTTTTGCATGATAAATCCTTCTCCACCAAACAGGCCTGCTCCAATGCGTTTCTGAAACTCAATTCCGATAGACACACCGTGCGCGGCACACAAAAAGGCATCCTTTTGACAAATGATTTTACCGTCCATTTCTGACAAATCCATGGCCAGTACTTTTCCCGGATACGGTGCGGCAAAAGCTGCGTGTTTTTTTCCGGCTCCCACGTTGGTATAAGTGGTCATAAACAAACTCTCACCTGTTAGCACACGCTTTCCTGCGGACAACATCTTGCCAAAGAAACCCGAATCTTGCCCTGAGCCATCTCCAAAGATGGTTTTCATCTGCAAGTCGGTGTCAAAATACATCAAACTTCCTGCTTCCGCGATGACTGTTTCCTGCGGGTCCAGTTCCACTTCTACACATTGCATCTCCTCGCCTATGATGCGGTAATCTATTTCATGGTTGTTCATGTTTACACGTTTTAATGTTGAGGTTTTCAAGATAGTAATTCTGCCAAAAAAAGGCCAACCACCTGTGTGATTGACCTTTGCTGAATATCAATGGTATCCGTTGACAGAACGCCAATAAACCTGGGCTATGTTTCCAAATTACACGCCAATGTGATAGGTCCCGTCAGCACAATTTACCCATACCACACCATTTGCAAACGTTCGTGTAAAGGTCATTCCATTGTTGGAAACGGTCACAGAACCAACTGGAGCACCGGTCACAATGTTATCGTATTGCTCATGGTATTTCCAGCTTACGTCAAACCATCCGCCACCTTCAGGATCCGTTTGCATATCGGAAAACCCAAAGTAGCTGCCCTTGCCCATGCTCACCAGGAAAGCCGCAATTCCAAACTCCAGAAATTCATCTTCGGTAAAGGTTTTGTTCGCCCCATCCAATTGGATGCATCCATCGATACATCCTCCGGTGAAAGGAAAGTAAGGCATGTGTATTATAATCGGAATGCCCAATTCAGTTTCACGAATGGAGTTGCGAATTTGCCTGGCGGCCGTTTCGCCCAGATTCCACATCCAAAATTCATTGTTGCGGGCAAAAGGAATTCCCTGAAGCGCCTGCACGATGGCTTCTTCCGTTTCTGGACAGTCGTTTTCCCAGGGAACCTGCGATCCAATACCAGCGAACCCGTTGGTCGTTGAAAGGATCGGGTATTTATTCTGGCCTATCAAGGTTGAAAAAACTTCCGCATACATGTTCAAAGAACTACGCATAAACGATTTTCTGGCAGCTGGCGACATGTAACTCAATTGGCCAGCCTCATCACAGGCTACGCTTTGCACATTGTCAAAAAACACCCCATCTGTGTTTTCGAGGCTGGCTGCTTTCATCAGTTCCAGGTAGGTATCTTGAGTGGCACATTTTCTAAAATCCCACCGACAAAACTTCAAGTCACTTTGGTAGCCAGACTCGTCCACATCCATGGGATAGCTGATAAAGCCATCACAGTGAACCTTGTCTTTGATGAACAGATCCTGGTTTTGAAGTTCAGCCCAATCCTTTTCGAACATAGAACCTGCCCACATACCGCTGCGGTAAACAAGTACCGGAGGACCATTGGGAAACGTGTTTTTGATTTCGGTGGCCTGCTTTTCCATAAAGCCAGCTAAATCGCCACCGGCCCATTGGCCTGATGTGGACTCCTCAGCCCATTGCCCCATGCGAAATTCCAGGATCGCCAGACTGAACTTCCCTACTTTCTCCACCTGAGCAGCGCTCATGTAGCCTTCGGGTTCTGCTGCAAAATAGAGCGAAGGAAACTTCTCCCATCCCTTCCATTCCCATGGCTGCCAATCAGGAGGTAAATTGGGCCGCACCAGGTTACGCTGACACGTTTCGGAAAGTCGGTGGTCCACGAGATCCAATCTCTGAATGCCTTCATCGTCTTCCTCTTCTTCTTCTCTTTTGCAGGCAAACCAAAAAGAGGCGACTAACAAAAATAGTAATGGGGTGATCAATTGAGCTTTTTTCATGAATGTCCCAGTTTGTAAATGAATGGTAAGCTTGAATAAACTTGATGAAGCTTCGTACGTTTTGCTGCCTTAATACAACGGGGAAATGATGGTTTACATTATAGAAGCTTCCTTCTTTCTCCTACATATAAGCCTGAATAAGAAGCTATTATTGAGTTTAAACAGGTAGTTCCTTGCCGATTTTTGGCGATCATTTTTACAAAAAAAAAGGCCAACCACTGGAGTGATTGACCTTCATACAAGATTGGGATTCGGATAGATTATCTTTTCATAGCGAGTGATGGACTCTACTCTTTGATGACTTTTTTGGTAAACTGTTTGCCGTTTTGGGTGATGAGCAAAAAGTAAACACCGTTGGCTTGCTTGGCAATATCTATTTGTTTGCTGTAGTTGCCTTCGAATTTTTTGAGTGTCTCTTCATAAACAGGACGTCCTTGCATGTCCAGCAAGCGTACATCGGTATCGCCCGACTCTGACAGGAAGAAATTCAAATTGAATTTGCCGGTATTGGGGTTTGGTGAAAATGAAATCTCTCCCAATTCCAGTTCGTTGTCAAATGTCTCTCCTGCTTTGTTGGCGAGGTCCTCTGCTTCGGACTTGCTCACATCCACCAGCTTGATGGTGATGTTTATCTCCTTGTTCGGAAAACTGCTCTGCACCTTGAAAAAGGAATTGCTCAATGCTGCGTTGTGCGCCTCTCTGGACTGAATAGCGCCTGTTTGACTCTTTGATTGACCATCGCGGATATAATCGACCGTCACATCGTCACCCGGCTCTAAATCGCTCAGAGATTCTATCAATTCTTGCACGGTGGTCACTTTCTTCGAATTCACCGCAGTAATGATATCTCCTTCTTCTAATCCAATTTCCTGCGCTGTGGAGTTTTCAAAAACCTTGTTGATGGTCACACCATTCTGCTCATCATTGGATGCTGTTGTAACACCCAGAAAAGCTTTGTTGGTGTTCGCATCTGAATACATGAATTTCATGCGGCTCAGTTCTTTCTCACCTTTTTTCAAGTGTTCGGTCATGTTCTTTTGGAACTCTTCCATCTCCTCAGGAAAATTTTCACTGTTCCAATACACCATGTTAGTTGCAGAACGTTCTCCCAACTCTCCTTTGGCCCTCTTCTTCTTTCCATCCCGCAGGTAGGACACTTCGACTTCTTCACCCACCTTGTTTGCTTTCACTGCTTTCACCAATGATTCGTGGTCTTCTACTACCGCCCCATTGACAGCCGTGATGATGTCGCCTTCTTCCAAACCCATTTTCTTAGCTGCGGACTCATCCACCACAGTAGTTATGCGGGCTCCTTTGACGTCTCCTTCTTCGGCTGTTTCAATGTGAACGCCTAAGAAAGCACCTTTTTTAACATTGAACTTTTCTGGAAAGTGATTGCCATTTCCGTTCCATTTGAAGTAATTGGCCGATTTGTTTTTGCCCAACTCCACTTTGTTCGATGCTTTCTTTCCATCGCGTACATAGGTAACATCAATTTCTTCTCCAGCTTCATTGGCTCGAATCAATTCAATCAACGTCTCTTGGCCAGTCACGGTTTTGCCGTTTACCGAAGTAATGATATCTCCTTCCTGCAACCCCATTTTATCGGCAGCAGATTCGGCCACCACAGAAGTGACAACCGCGCCTTCTTTCACTTTATCTTCCTCTTCTGCATCGCGAATGGTGACTCCTAAAAATCCCTTGTTGCTATTTTGTTCCCATTGAAAATCAAAATCTTCTCCCGGGAAATCCATCTGCATCGAAAAATCTTGTTTCAACAATCCCTGGTAGGACTTTTGAATGTTGATTTCCAATTCTTCTCCAACCTTTCCCAACTCGGTTTCACTCAACACGTTCAGTTCCTTCAACAATTCTTCTACATTTTCAATTCCATCAATCGAAATCTCTTTGACTTCTGTGGTGGTGGTGCCATCTTCTGTGGTGGTGACGGTGATTTGAACAGAGCGCCTGGTCTCCTTCTCATCGGTTTGGCCAATAACTGGATGTGCAGCCATTAACAAGCAGGCCAGCGAAAGGCCAAGGGAAGTAATTTTTTTTGTCATGAGTGTCGGTTTATGAGTTCTCTTCCGAAGGTACAGCATCAAAGGACTGCCGCCCAGGCTGCAATTCCCAATTAAAGTTAAAAAATGTTAAAACAATCACACCGAAAGTTTTGTTATTTTGCTGCTATGTGGTACATCATCAACACCCTACAGTACTTGCTCTTCGCTTTGTGGACGATTGTCTCCATTTTGGTCGCCATGTTTTTCATGATTTTTTTTGGCTCTCCTCCTGCCATGTGGATGGCCAGAAACCTTTGGGCACCTGTCCTGATACTAATTGCCGGTTCGCGGATAACGGTGAAAGGACGTGAGAATCTGGATATCACACAGCCCTCTATCTATGTAGCCAACCATGAATCGCAAATGGATATTGCAGCTATGTTCTATTCGATTCCTGTGCCCATTTACTTCATTGCCAAAAAAGAATTGAAGAAATTGCCGTTTATCGGATGGTTCATCAGCGCTATCGGAATGATATTTGTCGATCGTAAGAACCGAGATAAAGCCCGTCAAAGCTTGCAAGAGGCAGGCAAACTGATCAAGGGAGGAAAAAATGTGATCGCCTTTGCAGAAGGAACACGTTCACTGGATGGAAAGGTTAAAATGTTCAAACGTGGCTCGTTTATCATCGCTCAGGAAGCACAAGTACCGGTTGTTCCGGTTGCCATTGACGGAACCCTGGAAATATGGCCAGCCAAAAAACTCTACATGAGGCCAGGGCGGATACAGGTGGTTTTTGGCAAACCAATCATGCCTGAGGTACACAAAGATTTACCGGTAGAAGAATTTGCCGAGATGGCCCGTGCTCAAATTGTTGCTCTCAAAGAGCAACCATAGCCTTTTCAATACCCACTGCAGTTCTCGCAGTAGGTTTGCTTCAGGTACTCGTTGTTCAGCAATTGAAAGGTAATGCCTCCATTTCCAAACGGATCGAACAACCCACAAAACCTTTTTTCATTTTGGTTGATAGCATTCAACATAATGTTGCGGTAACCGGGACGCTTCACATTTTCTGGGTCAATTACCGTTAGGTTGAGGTAGTAGAATAACAACTCCTCGTCTGCATCAATCTTTTCAGCATGAGGCCGCAACACTAGCTCCGACCAATCCATGCGGTTGTAACTCGAAAAATATTTCGCCAGCCGCAACAGGTCTTCATTGCCCAACTGCAAAATGGAATAGTTGTCATAAATGTATTGCAAGGCCTTGTTCTTTCCTGCGTAATCGCGTTCCTGGTATTTGTATTCACTTTCGATGATGTGGTAGTTGACCAGCAACCTCCTGATGAGTTGATCGCGAATACCCCAACTGCCGAGTCCTTCAATGCTGCGTTTCAAACGGCTGGGCTCCATTGACAGCTGTCCAAACAACCACGCTTTGATGTTTAGGACACTGATGTTGTAGTGCAACTGGTGGTTTTCCGGCAGGATGTCTAATAATTTTCGGAAGGCCATGATAGCACCGTAAATGTCCTCCTCGTTGCGTTCGTAAGAAAACGTGGCCTTGTTCAACAACAGCGGTCCGAATTCCACTTCTTCGGGTACTTCCAATTTATCCGACAAATCATCGGGCAATTGATTCTTGCGTATCCGCATGAAGATCTCCTGTTGCACGGCCAATGCTTCTTCAATGTTGCGTTCAAGCACCGACTTTTGGAAAAAGGACTGAATGGAGGGTCCATCCATTTCGGTGAACCGGCTTTTCTTCCGCAATTCAAATACCATCACGGCCTTGCGGTGATTTTTCAACACCGGCTCCAACTCATCGGCCAGGCCTTTTTCCAACTCTCTTTTGATTTCCTTTTTGGACATCCGGGCCAGGTAACTATGCGGTGTTCCGGCAATGTCACGCAAAAACTCTACCCAGTTTTCTGATACTTTTATGTTTGTTTGAATGGTTTTCTCCTGAAACGATTGTAGCGCTTCCAACATGGTTGCTGCTCTTTGTTCCTGCAAGCGGGCATTGTTTGCGGCACTTCCTTCTACCGAAGAATAGGCATGAATAGAGACCCGATCGATGTGGTAGTCTGTGAGCCGTAACGAATCATACATGGGTTTGATGTCTTCGGGCCTGTACTTTGACTTGTTCTTTTCAAAAGGCACCACAAAACGCAACCGTTTGCTCTGAATGCGTTGACCAAAGGCCCGCTCCTGCTCCAACGGACCAGCGGTACCTGGGCCATTCAAGGTGTCAATGTACAATCCCATTTCGAGCAAATCCCAACGCGATCGGGCGATGTCGTAGAAGTTGTTGTAGTAGCACACGTAATTGTTCTGAATAAACAATACATTGAGCTCATAGTCTTGCCTTACAAAACGATCGGGTAAAGTGCCTACTTTGATGAAGACTTCCCCGGTTGGTGCTTGAAAAACTTCCTCCTTAAAGTCCTTGTACATCGTTGGCGGCAGCATAGTGCCCATGTGAATGGGAGAATTGCCCAACTTGTTTTCAGCCCCGCAAGGAAACTGACTCTTGAGAATGACATCGATGCCTATCCCATCCATGTTGTTTTGAAAGCACTTTTCAAACCATGCTTTGTCGGTCATTACAAAATAGATGTCGTTGTTGGGTTCCAGCTGGAAGCCGTAGGTGACATCCACCGGCATTGAATTTAATAGTTGCTGGAACTCTCCGCATTTTTCGGCCGCGTCTGCACCTGGGTCTTTTAACCCGAATGGCAGGCGCTGGGCGTGTGCCATGACCACCGTAAAGAAGGAGATTATCAACAAAATCAGGGGGCGCTGAAATGTTTTCAAGGTTCAGTTGTTTTGTTTCCTTTCTGCAACCAAATTCCCCAAACCGCACTATAGGGATGCACATTTTTGGTAACACTGTCACCTTGGTAAACGACTTGGTCCTGATTGATCCATTCGAAGATGCCGCCATAAAGGTTTTGAACGTTGGTAAAACCGAGTCCTACTAAACGTTGGGCAATCTTTTCGCTACGGTAACCGATGGAACAGTAGACTATCACCGGTGCGGCTTTGTCCAGGCTGGCAACACGCGTTGAATCAAAATCGTCAAACCCGACCCAAATGGCATTTTTAAGGTGACTCACAGCAAACTCTTCTTTTGAGCGGCTGTCGAGCATGGTGGCGTTGGTATCCACTTTATCTACAGACACTTCCGTTACATCATGGCTCAGTAACGTTTTTAGTACAATGCCATAAAGTTCGCTGTTTACCTGCCCGTTTGCCATCACTGCAAGAAACAAAAATATGATGAAAATGCCCTGTTTCATATTGGTTTTTGAAGTGACAAAAATAAGACTGATTTTTGCCCGCTCGACAATCATGCAAAAGAGACCCACATTATTTTACCGCTGGCTGAAATGGAGCATGGACCTCGTCCTACGGTTTTACCTCCAAAAGCTGCATATCAGTGGCTTGGAACATATTCCAAAGCAAGGGCCGTTTATCCTTGCTTGCAACCATCCCAATTCTTTTCTGGATGCTTGTATCATTGCCACTTTTATCAAGCGACCGGTGCACTTTTTGGTTCGTGGTGATATGTTTATCAACGGGACAGTCAATTGGCTCTTGCGGCAAATGCACCAACTTCCGATACACCGCAGAGAAGAGGGCTTGTCCCAGCTTTCTAAAAACGACCAAACTTTTGCTGAATGTTACCAGTTGTTTCAGCAGAATTCAGGAGTGCTCATCTTTTCTGAAGGTCGCAGTGAATTTGAAAAACGGCTGCGAAAAATCCGGAAAGGAACAGCCCGGCTTGCTCTGGGTGCATTGAATGAATTGGACGAGGCGACCGACATTCCTATCGTACCAGTGGGTGTCAATTATACGTATGGCGACCAATTTAGAACAGAAGCCATTCTTGCTATTGGTCCTGCGTTGAGCACGCTTGCATACGCCCCAAATGCCGATATTCCGCTGCCCAAACGAGTGAACGAACTGACTGCTGCCATTGAAGCTGCCTTGGAAAAACGGGTGATCATTTTGGACAATGATGCAAATGAAAAGGTGGCGGAGTTGTTGTTTCCCATCTTGCGGAACAATGTCCGTTTTACCCACAAATGGAAAATAAAAAGCACGGCCCGCTTCGAGCAAGAAAAGGCTATTGCCACGATGGTAAACGATCTAGCTGCTCACGATTTACCAAAACTGACGGCATTACAAGGAAAAGCAAACGACTATCAGGCGCTTCTGAAATCGGAAAATGTTTCGGATGAACAGTTGACAATTGCCCTAAACGGAAGGATAAACATATTTAATTTAGCCTTGAGTTTCTACCCATTTTTTATTGGTTGGTTGACTTGTTTCCCTCCCCTTCTTCTCGCAAAATGGACCACCGGAAAAAGAGTCAAACTACCAGAATTTTATGCTTCGGTTTTAGTAGCATTGGGCTTTTTCTATTGCCTGCTCTATATTCCATTGCTGGTTGTTTTGTTGCTCTTCATCAACCCTGCTCTTGCCTGGCTCCCATTTTTCTTCCCTTTGTGCCTCGTGATTGGACGCGACTATTGGTATTTGCATAAAAAATGGATGTTTAAAATGGTGTTTAAAATAAAGGAGGTCTTTTCGCCTAAGAAGGTACAAGAGCTACAGTCAAAACGGAAGGAGCTGCTGGATTACATCCACCAACTTACCCACGCACCCGCTTAAAGGCCAGCGCCCTTACAATCCAATTGGGCAACGGTTGGTGAGGATTACGCTTTTGAAGGTTGAGGTACCAATCCCATTTTTTCATCAAGGGCAACCGGTGTGTTTCGACAAATTCAATGAGTGTCCCTGCTGGATCTTCGATATAGGAAAAACAGCCACCTGCTTCGCCCATGTGAAATCCATCCTGGCTGTCAACGGTAAAGGGAAAGCCCCATGCGGCAGCTGCCTTTTTCATCCCATCCATTCCAGAAAGGTCAAAACAAAGGTGCATGAGCCCCAGATCGCCCCAGTACCGGTCCTGATAGATTTTGGTAGAAGCGCGTTCCAAAGGTTCGATCAATTCAATTTGTGTTCTGCCTAGCAGCCTACAAAAACCTCCCTTGGGCCGTTTTGGTTCTTGCAGCAACACCCTTCGGTAACGTTGACTCCCCCCCAGGTAAAAAGGCCAAATCATCAAAGGTTCCCTCTTCATCGTAAATGATCTTGTTGTATCCCAGCAAGCCACAATACAGCTTTTTCGCCAACTCTATGTCTGCCACCCCGATGACAGCCCCTGCAATACCTCCGGTCAATGATTTCTCCTTTTTAAACCAACTCCGACCTTCTACCAGCTGAAACCCGTTTTGAAATGGATCCACCATCCAGCAATGGCTGCTCCCATTGGGACTGACGACCAATTCGCTCACCGTCACCTCCGGAATATTCTGAAAATAGTGATGGGTGGCACGCACATCCCGGCATTTCACCTTCGCGGCAAACACACCACCATCGCCCAGTTGTATATCGAATGAGGCGCTGCGTGGAACACGGTTTTTGAACTGCCAGATTTCGAAGCCAGCACCGCCTTACATATTCATGGCCAACACCGCTTTTCGTTGCTCTGCTTTCCCTCCGGTATATTGCTGCATCAACGTGGCTTCTGCCTCATCCTCAATGATCAGTATGTCCATACCCAGATGTTGACGGTACCATTGAAATGCCTGTTGCACATCTTTGACACCAAAATCAATCTGCTGAATGCCGTTGATGGTAAAGCTCATCACCTGTTTTTAATTCGTCTGGCTGCCCACCAAAACAAGGGCGGACAAAGGCGTTTGAGGTGCACTAAAATGGCTTCCTTCCCGCCAATGTAGCTCTCTCTCTCATCGTATAGATCCAAGGTATAGAATGAAGCGCTTAAACCGCTATAATGCTGGAGGTTCAGGTTTTCCAGTTTGCTCCGCTGTCGTAAGATATTTCGATGTACCCACCATCCAGCAAAGAATCTGTTTGATACTTGTGGTAAAAGGTCAATTCATTGATATGGGCAATCAATGGAATCTCCAATTCAAAATAACTGGTATTGCTGGTATCGTAGGCTACTGTAGAATCTGTCAAAATTGACCGGCTGCCCATTTGAGCATTGTCGAAGAAAGGTTTAGAAGGGGCGCCAATTTGCTAAATCTGTGTGGTATCTGTGGTATCGATTTGAACGATGACACACCCCGTATCAAAAGAGCAGATAACGGAATCTATCATTTGTGCCTGAGTCGCTCCAAGCTGGAAAACCAGGGCAACAATCAACACAAGTAAGGGTCTTTTCACAAGTAGGGATTTACGCGATGTAGCTCCTACAATACGATGGCCTTCGAAATGTGGCAGGGTGTTAAAATGATTCTCCTACGGTCAGGTAGAACCCGCGGGTATTTTTGCCAAATGCTGCATCCAGGCGGAGGTTGATCTTCTTTTTTGGATACACCATGACACGCAATCCAGCTCCAGCGGTGGTGCGCACATGGTCCCATTCAAAGCGGCCTGGATACTTTTCAACGACACCAGAACTGACAAAAGCTACGGCTCCCAATTTCCAAAACAAGGGACTGCGCAATTCGGTTTGCAACACCGCCATGTTACGATCGCGGTAGCGGCCTTTGTAATATCCCCGCATCCGGGAACCTCCGCCCATCAAGGCCATTTCATGAAAAGGTGGATGACCTACCACAAATTCTCCATACGCGTTAAATGCAAGCACATCTCCCCGCTTGTTGGCAATGTATTTACGGGCATCTATCTGGTAGCGTGTAAAATCAAAATCACTGGCAAACTCTGGGCCATGATAATGCGCAAAGGCCTCCACAAAGCTTCCCTTAGAAGGACAAAAAACATTGTCGCGACTATCAAATTGCATCACAATTCCGGGACCAGAAGATAGGCCACCATCAGCACCGGGAATGGTACCTCCTTCCAACAGGCCATCTTTCGCTTGCTCTGTTACCTGATAATCCTGGAACCAGAAGCGTGGACCAACGAACCAATTGGTTCTGAATTTGCGCAAAGCGGTAACCCGAAACCGGGGAAAGGTCACCTGAAAGGATTCATCGAAGTCCGGGTCTACATCGTTTCCTACACCATAAAAGAAATAGGAAAACCGGTAAATACCAACCTCTCCATAGACCGTGTATTTGCGATCTCCCGAAAAAAGTTTAAACGGTGCGTACCAGATGATTTGATTGTTCTGTGTGTAGGCAAAAACCATTTGCACCTGAGAAGGCCTGGAAATGGCTGTTTGTTTACCCAAATGAAAAGCGTACAATCCAGCCACTCCAAATCCCCAACGGGTCTCCGGTCGGAAGAACAAAACGGGCAACGCCAAAAAATTGTTTTTGTCTTCCACCACGGTGGAATCGGTCACAACGGAGTGGGTCTGAGTCCAGGCAGGAACAGACAAAAACAACAAAAGAAGCAGAAGGGGCCACCTCATCCTGCAATTATAATACAAATGGCTGGGTGTTTCACCCTCAGGACAATACGACTGCAAACATGCTCTCTTTTACTTCCCAATGGTCACTACAATTAGGTATAGTCCAATGATTTGAAAATATGTGGCATTTCTGAACGAATTATTTCGTTATTTTTGCCCTTCGAAACCGGACAAAAAAAGCGCTGTTGTGGAAGGAAAATTATTCAATAACAAAGTACTTGAAACGTTAACTAAATCCAGTCCTACAATGATTGGGGTTTGGTATGGTACGATACTTGCCATTTTGGCGACCATCAATTTTTTCACTGATGGCATTGGCATTTTGCCGTACGTATTAACAGTCTTAGGAGGCACCTTGTTCTGGACCTTGTTTGAATACCTCATGCACCGGTATGTGTTTCACCTTCCCAATTGGAATGAGGCTGCAAAAAGGTTTCAGTACATCGCTCACGGAATTCACCACGATTACCCACGTGACAAAGAGCGTTTGTTTATGCCTCCCCTCGCTGGTTTAGGCTTGGTGGTGGCGCTTTACTTGATTTTTATACTCTTGTTGCAAAATTACACCCTGGCATTTGTTTCAGGAATGATTGTGGGATACCTCAGCTACTCTTACGTGCACTTTACCATCCATACGGAAACTCCACCTAAGTTTTTAAAGAAGGTTCAAGTACACCACGCTTTGCATCATTATAAATACCCTAACAAAGCATTTGGTGTGTCTTCTCCCCTTTGGGATTACATTTTCCGCACCATGCCTCCAAAGGAGTCTAAATCAACCGGAACAGTGGTTGGTTCACAAAATTCTTAAGTACTTTCTGATTTCTGGAAAACGGGTAGTGCTGTTTAAAGCTCACTGCCTTTAGCTATGGCATCTTGTAGATGTAAGCGTTGTCGTTCACCCCTTTTAGTTTTGCCATGGCTTGGCGCACTTCCTCGTTTGAATCGAAGGGTCCCAGGTACACTTTGTAAAGTTCCTTGCCTCCAGGCTCTAAATCAGGGATGAAATAATAGTTCGCATTGGAAAATCCTTTTTGCTTGTAGCGCTCTGCCTCCGCCTGCGCATTTGACTCTTTGGACGATGCCGCCAACGACACAATCAATTGTCCACTTAGCTCGGTAGGAACCGTTTTGGTGGAAACCAATTCGGGCTCGGGTTCAATTTCTTCCGCAGCAGTTTCAGCCACCTCAGTCTCTTCCCCAGCAATTCCTTCCTGCTCAGATTCAATGTCTTCACTGGTTTCTTCGGCCGCTGTTTCGGCTTGCTCTTCTTCGACCGCCTCAGCTTCCGCCATCATTTCTTCCATAGCTCCGGCTTCAGCCGCCAGCTGTTGGTGTTCTGTCTGAGCAAAAAAGTCAGTAAACAAATACAAAAGGGCTCCTCCGCCAACAAGCAAGACCATTAGCAGTGTCCAAACGACCCACATCATTCCTGCTTTGGATTTTTTCTTTTTCTTCTTTTCTTTTTTCGAAGTGGGCGCAGCCCTCGGAGCTTCAACCACCGGTGCCACAACTGGTTCAACTTTCTTTTCAGGTGTCGCCTGATCGACTGTTGTCGCTTCTGCCACGACTGGACGTTCAGCAACAACAGGTTTGGCAGGTGTAGGTGTAGCCACAACTACCTTTTTCTCTGGTGCCAGCCGGTTGGCAGCGGTTGTTGGGGACTCTGGCTTCCTTGGTGCAGTAGCAGGAGTCTTCGGAGCAGTAGCTATTGGTTTGGCCGGAGCAGTTTCGGCCACTGGCTTGGCGGGAGTTACTGGTGGGGCCGCCACCGGCTTTTTCTTTTCCGGGGCCAATCGATTTTTAGTCGTAGGGCGTGGGGCAGCTTTACGGGCAGAAGCTGCAGCACTTCTGGCTCTATCTCTATCAGCCGCGCTTCCTGCCGGGCGCGTTGGTCTCTTTTTTGGGTCTGGTGTCTCGGCCATAAAACAAGGGCAATTGTAGGAGTTTAAGATACGCCTAAGAATGAACTTGATGGGCGTACTACAAAAATAATTAACTGAATGAGCCCACAAAATTACATTCGCTGAACCTTGCTAAAAAACGGTGGATGGCTTGAGACCCCAAAAATCAGGGAGGAACAGCAACCTCCCTGATCGGGGCGCACCTAAGTAAAAAACGCTTCCTATTCATCAGGTGCAACTATAAAATAAACGGCAAAAGTCTATACCCGACTATTCTTCTTTGTAATCGTGCAACACCAGCATCGGAACCTTGGTGTGATGAACTAATTTTTTGGTGATACTTTTGTGAAACAATGCTTTGAACAGGCCATAGTCATGAGCAATAACAGCCAGTAATCCGGCCTTTTGCTCAGAAACATATTGATGAATCGTTCCAACGGGGTCATCCCCCTCCTTGAAGTCATAGACGTGCTCTACCTCTTCCAGGTAATTGTGCAACATCATGCCTTCCAGAGAAGACTCCAGAGAAAGTAATTTCTCCCTGGGTTGCACATGCAGGATGGTTACTGCTGATTGATGTTTCTTAGCAATGGCCTTAAAAAAGTCCAGTCCTGCCTCGGAGTTTAGTTCCTTAAAGTCTGTCGCAAAGACCACTTTGTCGAAAGATTCGAATTTGGCCTGCTCAGGCACTGCGAGCAATGGGCATTTTACATGATTCATAGCCGCACTGGTATTACTACCAATCAATGCTTCCTTAAACCCAGATGCTCCGGTTGTACCCATCACCACCAAATCGATTTCTCTTGACTCGGTGAGCTGTTCAATGACCATAACGGCAGAACCATATTCACTTACCCGCTCCACAGTAGAGCCAGGGGGTAAATCAAGACCGTATTGCAGCTTCTCCCATTCCTCTTCCAGCTTCTTTTCCGCTTCGGTTTTCAACACCTCCGAAATAGAAATGGATATATCTGGCGTGGTTGCAGGAACATGGTAACAATGCAGCAGTATAAAATGGCAAGCTTCGTCTCGCATGAGTTGAAAAGCAAACCGCGCTGCATTGTCGGCACCGCTGGAGAAATCAGTTGGAATTAAAATCGTTTTCATCGCTGTTGATAATTGGTTTAATCAAAGGTGGCTGAATCCATCTCATGCCTCTGTGAGCGTGGTCAGACTGAAATATGACATTGATCAATCTCACTTCTCTAAAGGATTATTTCAGCACTTCCTGATGCGCCTATACAAAACTGACGATGATCATTTTTCTACGTGATCTCCTTCATGTGTATACCTTCAAACAAGGAGGATCTTTGTGGTATAAAATCTTTTAACCATGAAAAAAATAGTTGTTCCAATTGATTTTTCTGATTGCTCTATCAATGCCTTACGCATCGCGGCAAACATTGCCAAAAAAAGTGGCGCTGTGTTGCACATGGTACACGTTTATGAGCGACCTGTTTACGGCTTTGTAGATCTGGTTGTCGACAACGGTGAGAACCAAAAGATTAGAGATGCCATTAAAAAGCGTTTCGAAGCTTTGGCTACTTCCGACTTTTTGGAAGGTGTGAAATGCAAAAGATTCCTGCTGGCTGATGTGAATGTAAAAACCATCATCAATCATGAAAAACTGGTGGATGCTGACTTGCTGGTAATGGGCTCTCACGGCCACGAAAAGAAAGACTACTTCTTCATTGGCTCTAACGCAGAGAAAATTGTTCGCCTCTCTCCTGCCCCCGTTTTAGTGGTCAAATCTGACAACAAAGCGTTTCAACTAAACGACATCGTTTTCGCTTCTAACTTTTACGGAGAAGCTGCTGCGTCTTTTGAAAAAATCAAAAACTTCGCGACCCTTTTCAATGCCAAGGTGCATCTTCTTAAGGTCATCACACACGGTGGATTCGAAAATAGCTCCAAAAGTTTTCGGATGATGGAGGATTTTGCGCAGGAAAATGGTTTGACGAACTACACGACCAACACCCATAATCACCAGTACGTGGAAAATGGCATCATCGAATTTGCCAACCAAAAACAGGCTGACCTCATTGCCCTGGAGACACACGGCAGAATTGGATTGTCTCATTTTTTCAACGGCAGTATGGCCGAAGGAGTGGCACTGCAATCTAACATTCCAGTGATGAGTGTGCGCATCAAAGAAGTACCAATTGAATATGGTGTTATCTTCCCTGAGTCCAGGTAATAATAAAAAACGCTTCACAAAAAAGGCCAGTTCGAATTTGAACTGGCCTTTTTTGTTTTGTCCTGTGTTTGACTTTACTGTGGTATCACCCAAAGTGGCACCTTGGTATGAAAAGCTAGTTTTCTGGTCATACTTCTGTGAAACAACCGCTCCAGAAAGCTCCTCTTCAATCTAACCACAAAGAGGTGTTGGATGCCTTTCTCCTCAATAAACTGCTCGATATCCTTTTCGATGTCCGTTGCCACAACGTATTCATATTGTTGGTTGACTCCGGGACCGAAAGAAGTTCTAAGTGCTTGCTCTATTGCTGCTTTATCAACATTGACGGCATCGTTTTCCTGTTGCATATTGATGACGTGCAGCCTGGCGCGAAACCGTATGGCCAATTCCTTTAGCGGTTGGAGCATGTCTGATTGAGCAAGGTGCTCAAAATCTGCGGCAAAGCCCAGATCGGTCGGAGATTCAAACGCGGCATTCTCAGGAATGGCCAACACAGTCGTTGGACAATTGGCAATGATGGCTGCAGCATTACTGCCCATCAACATTTCGCGCACACCGCTGGCTCCCTTTGTGCCCATGACCACCAAATCGATGGAATGGCGAACCACCAATGATCGCACAACATCAGCCAAATCACCGTGCTCACAAGCTGTCGTAATTCGCCATGCTTCTCCTTCCCCTTTTGGCTTCAACCGTGCCTCTTCTACTGCCAAGGCTTCCAGGGAATCTTTTTTCAGAATGTCCAGAATGGAAATGACCATGGCGGCACCAGAATGGGGCTCCTTGTAGGTATTGAGCAAAATGAACTCGCACGGCTCGCCTTTCATCATGGCCAGTGCATAATTGATGGCTTTCTCAGCATTTTCGCTGAAATCTGTGGGTAGTAAAATACGTTTCATGGGTCAGTGCTCATCTATTAAATAAGGTGATTAAATGCCGTTCGTTCGTGGAGCTGAACCTGGTATAATTAAAGTGTATTGAGGCTTAAAATGGGTCGGTCTAAATGGTTCACAACACTCTCGGTTACATTGTTGTTGAGAATGCGTTTCAGTCCTCGGTATCCGTGAATGCTGATGGCGATGATTGGTGTGTCCAACTGAGCGGCAAACGCACCAATCCCCCATTCTACTGTAAAATCGTTGTAAACATTGATGGTGTAGTCTTCCAATCCAAACTTGTGCGCTTGCTTCTCCATCTTAGCCTGGCTTTTACCGGATTCCTCAAAATATCCTGGCGTGTTGACAAATAGTAAATGCAAACGGGCATCAAACAATTGGGCAAACTCCTTCGCTCGCATCAGATTTTGGTTCACATTTTTCTCATCAAAATCAGAGGCATAAATCAGGTTCTTGATGCTAAAATCTGTATCCATTGATTTGACCGATAGTACCGGGCATTTTGCCAACCGAATGACTTGCTGTGTATTCGATCCCATCAGCAGCTCTTTTAAACCGCTAGCTCCATGGGTTCCCATAACGACCAGATCGACCTCTAACCGGTGGGCTAACTCCACGATGTCTTTGTGCGCAATGTTGAAACACAAATGCACCGTACATTCCACCTGAACGCTGCTGGCTTTTTTAGCAATTTGATTCAATTGCTCACGTGCCTTACGGATGCTTTCTTTTACTTCAGGAAACAAATCTTCCTTTTGATTGGATGGTAGCACCTGTGCGGAGGTGGTCATAAATTCTATGTTGTTCCAATCTACCACCGTCTCTACTGAATGCACAAAATGGATATGTGCCCCGGTTTTCTGTGCTAACTGAAGGGCCAGGTTGACCGCATTGTTGGAACAATCCGAAAAATCAACAGGAATCAATAAGGTCGTGAGGTTCATGGCGCTTAGGTTAATCGTGAATGCTCAGCAAAGGTAACTCACAATCCAACGCCAGCTTGTTGGTGAGTCCGGAATGCCATTGTAACTGAAGCAAACTGTGTTCATGTGGTATCACCGCCAACAAATCAATGTCTTTGTCTTCCAAAAAATCGTTGATTCCAGTTTCAGTATCTCCTTTTACCTTAAAATGAAAGGTGTGTTCCACTTCTTTCAGAAAGGCATCCAATTCCTGAGCGTTTTCGGGATTCTCCCACCCTTCCTCCAATTCAGCCATGTTGTGCATCACCATGACTACATTGAGTTTTGCTCCAAACATATTGGCGATTTCGCGCAAGCCAGTCAGGCGTTCCATATGACTAATGGGCCCATTGTCGTAAGCCAAGGCAATCTTTTTGATGGGGCGGAAGGTGGCTTTGTCGGGTATCGCCAACACCGGACACCGGGCCAATTTGATAATGGAGGTGGTAATGTTTTGTAGGATAGATCCGCGCATTTCTTTTGCTCGTCTGCCTTTTGTTCCCAACACAATCATATCAACTTCCCTGGAATTGGCGCATCCAATGATGGCATCAGGCACGCTGCCTAACCGAAGGATGCTACTGTATTCTACTTCATCCAAAGCCGGCAACTCGTTCGGCAATTTGGCCATTTGTTCCCGGGCATTTTTCTCATAAGTATCTTTGGACTCTTTGTAGTGTTCGAAAGTCTGTTTACCTGGGGTAAATGGAATGGGCACGGCATGCAGCAAAATCAACTCAGCTTCGGTTTTTTTTGCCACCTCTATGGCAAAACCAAGAGCGTTTATTGCATGGGCAGAAAAGTCAATTGGGACGAGTATTTTTTTCATGGCTTTGTGATAAACAGTAGACACAGGAGTACCGGTAAAACTGATTAACACAAATATCGACTCACAGACAGGCGTTACGAATGAGGGCGATCAGACAGAAAACTGACTTTGATCAGTTGAAGAAATCAATAATGGTAAAAGTTAGAACTTCAGATTGGCCAATTTCTCTTCGTTGATGATGGTAATCTGGCTTCCTTTGACCTCGATTAACTGCTCCTCTTTAAAGTCAGAAAGGGTTCGGATGACCGTTTCAGTAGCCGTGCCTACGATGCTGGCCAAATCATCCCGTGAGATGGCTATTTTGAAGTTTTCTCCTTCGTTTTCGCGGTAACGTTGCAACAACCGAATGAGTCCATCAGCTACCCGCATGCGCACGGACTTGTAGGCCATGTCGAGTAATTGTTCTTCTTTTTCCACCACGTTGCTCGAAAGCATTTTGATGAAGTGATAGGCCACCTCATGGTTGCGGTGAATGAGGTCTAGGAAATCTTGTCGTGGCACGCGATACAATTCTGTTTCTTCCAGTGCGGTGGCCGTGTCGGTATAATTTGAGTTTTGCAACAGTGCCATGTAACCAAAGAACTCTCCAGCCTTGTACAGGCCGGTGGTAATCTCTTTGGTGTCGTCATTCATCTTGCTTGTTTTTACCTTGCCTTTGTTCACAAAAAACAACCCATTGGGGTAATCGCCTTCGTGAAAAATGACCTCTTTTTTACCGTATTTACGTAGTTTTCGATTTTCAGAAAGCCCCTTGAGTTCTTGCCCGCCACGCGCCTCATTGATAAATGCATCGAGTGAATTGGCATCTCCTTGAAACCCATTCTTGAAAGAGGTGCTTCTTTTAAGCCGACTATCAATGGCAGTGAGTAAATCTGCTTCTTCAAATGGTTTAGTGATGTAATCATCAGCACCCTCATTCATGCCCCTGCGCATGTCGCTTTTCTCTGCTTTAGCGCTCAAAAAAATGAACGGGATACCAGCAGTAGCAGGGTCGCGGCTCAATAGGTATAACACTCCGTAACCATCTAACTCAGGCATCATGATATCGCACACAATCAAATCGGGCAAATGCTCTTTCGCCAAGGCAACTCCTAGTTTGCCATTCTCACCGGCATATACTTCATAGGCTGCCAGCTCCAGAATTTCAGAGATGTTCTCGCGCATCTCCAGGTTGTCTTCAATGACCAGTATCTTCTTCATCTTATGCTGAGGTGTCGTTTATGGGAATGGAAAGAAAAAAGGTGGATCCCATCCCTTCCGTACTTTCGAATCGAATGTCTCCACCCAAAAATTCAACGTATTTTTTTACAATGTTGAGCCCCAAACCAGTGCCTTGAATGTTGATCACATTGTGTCCGCGGAAGAAACGGCTAAACAGGTGCACCTGATCCTCCTGAGGAATTCCCATGCCGTGATCCACTACCTTGATTTCGAGCATTCCAGATTGGATTTCGCCATGCACTTCGATCGTATCTCCCTCTCCGGAATATTTGATGGCATTGGACAACAGGTTGGTGACAATGTTGCGCAGCAATTGCTTGTCGGTTTTTACCAAAATGATATCTCCGTGACAATGGTATTCCAGCACCTGGCCCTGCTTAGCTACACCACGCATCTCATCCACCAGTTCAGTCAAATGAGCCACAATATCCACCTCTTCTGCCCTGTACTCGATGAGGCCTTGTTCCAATTTGTCCAGCGACAAAAAGTCATTCAATACGCTGGTGAGGTTGCCAACGGAAGATTTTATGCGGTTGATGTGTTTCTCCCGCTTTTCCAGCTGCTCCGGCTTTGTATAGCGTGCAATCAATGATGCACTGGACAAAATGGTGCTTAGGGGCGTTCGAAATTCATGAGAAGCCATGGAAACAAACCGTGATTTCAATTCATTGAGTTCGCGCTCCTTGATCAGTGCTTTGCGCACATCTTCCTGCGCTACTCTTTCTTCAGTCACGTTTTGCTCCACTACCAAAATCTGGTTGATGTTGCCTTCGGAATCTTCCAGGGGCACGGCATTCATGATGTAATGCCTCTCCTTGTATTCAAATTCATGGGTGGCTTGATTGCCTTCAAAAACACCATTCAATACTCCTCCTATTTCTTTCGAAATTTCTTCAGAAAGTCGGTCCAGGTAGCACGTGCCAATCAGTTTTTCGCTGGTGATGCCTAGTTTATACAGCTCCTTCCCTTCTACAAAAACATAGTTGAGGTCGCGATCAAATACGTTGATGGTACCTTTGGGATAGTTTCGCGCAATGGCACTATAAAGTCGTTGGCTCTCGCCCAACTCAACCGTTCTTGCCTGCACCCGTTTTTCGAGTTCTGCGTTGAGTTCTCGAATCTCTTTTTCTGCCTGTTTTCGTTGTGTCACATCTGTAATCAGTGCCAAAACAAACATTTCTCCTGACTCCGTAAAATGGTTGAGGCTAACCTCTACTGGAAAACGGGTTTGATCGCGTTTGCAACCATACAATTCTATGGCTTGTCCCATGGAACGTTTCTTGGGGGCTTTGTTGTACTTCTCCCTGTGTTGCCGATGGTTTGCGTGTAATTCGCGGGGTATCAACACTTCTATGGGCTGGCCAATCAGCTCCTCCTTGTCATATCCAAACAGTTCATTGGCCCTCGGGTTGGTCATCTGAATAACCCCTTGCTTGTCAGCTACGACAAATCCTTCGGCCGCTGATTCAAATAATGTCTTGAAAATAGGGTTTTCTGACTGCTTTTTTGTCCGATGGTCCAGTGCGCTCAATTTCTTTGTTATAGTTTGTCTAAATCGGCTTTAAACCGATTGATAATGTCTTGCTCTTCCAATGTGATAGGAGGCATTGCTTTGGCCACCGCTATTATCACATTCATAAACTTTTCCTTCAATTCGGTGGTCAGGTAGTGACTACCCAGGGCCATCGAATCCATTGCCCACTTGTAGGTGGTTTCATAGCTGGGTTTGTCTTTGGACAATACCTCAAAAATGATCATCGAATAATCAAAATCTTCCTGGTGGTTGTCCATTTGCTCCATCACAATACTGTGCAACAGTTCCCGTTCTTCGCTTTGCACCACTCCATCGGCTTTTGCAACGGCATAAGCCAACTGTCCTAAAGCATAATAAAGGTGTTGTTTTGCATCCATCCTAGTGCGATTTTGAGTGAAATAAAAGTAAGTCAAATTTGGGCATTTGCCAATTGTATCAAGAGGTATTACACGGTAAGTATTACACGGTGCTACTAAACATATTTTTCGGGGTTTGCTTGTCGTTGAGGTAACCATCGAAAACCATGCAAATATTGCGCAAAAAGGCTTGCCCTATCCCGGTTACGGCAATGCCTGATGCTGTTAGTTCAATGAGACCATCTGCCTCTAATATACCAAGTTGCTTGAGCATTGGCTCCAACTGCTCGTCCTCATCCCCCCATTCCGGCAATTGTGTTTGGTGACGGCACATGATGTCCAAAATGCGTTTTCGTGTGGTTTGATCTTCTGAGCTAAGGATGTGACCACGCAACAGTGGCAATTGTCCGGCATCGACCATTTGCTGGTACGTTTCAACCGATTTTACATTTTGTGCGTAAGCCGTCCAACTATCGCTGATTGCAGACATGCCAAGCCCCACCGTCAGAGTCGTGCCAAAGGGAGTATACCCCATAAAATTGCGGTGCAAGGTTCCCTGGTTTGCGGCCAGAAACAATTCGTCATTCGGCAAGGCAAAATGATCCATTCCAATATCGTGATAACCTGTTTCCATCAACATCTCTCGCCCTTTCAGGTACAGCTGCAACTTGGCTTCCCCTGTGGGTAAATCAGATTCGGAATAACCTCGTTGTCCCTTGGCTACCCACGGCACATGAGCATAACTGTAAAAGGCTATTCTATCGGGCATCAACAGCGCTGTCTTCTGAATGGTATCGGTGATAGAATCCAGGTTTTGGTGCGGCAACCCATAGATAATGTCGAAGTTGATGGATGTGAATCCGATTTCTCGCGCCAGTTCGGTAATGTTTTCGACCTCTTCAAACGATTGTATCCGATGAATGGCCCGTTGCACCGTTTTATCAAAATCCTGAATGCCCAAACTGAGCCTTTTAAATCCACGCTCAAAAAGCACTTCCAGCTTTTCCGTGGTCGTGCTTTGAGGATGTGCCTCAATGCTCAAAACGGAATCGGATGCAATGATGGCTGTTTGGTGAAATACGTCCATCAGACGTGCCAGATTATCTGCACTAAAAAAGGTCGGAGTACCGCCTCCAAGATGGAGTTCTTTGATTTTAGGCGTCTCTTTAAAGAGCTTCAAATAGAGTTCCCATTCTTTTATAACTGACTCAATGTATGGCATTTCAATACCATGATTGACAGTTATTCTTTTTGTACAACCACAATAAGTACACAGGCTTTCACAAAAGGGTAAATGGATGTAAACGCTGATGCCTTCGTCCGCATTTGTTGCCTTGAAGGCCCTGCATAAATTAGCTTCCCATTGCTGGTTATCAAATGTTTCTGTGTTCCAAAATGGCACTGTTGGGTAGCTGGTATATCGTGGTCCAGGTACGTTGTATTTTTGTGTCAATGCTGTATTCATGGTGTGCATCTTAATGGCAAAGAATAACTTCTTTGGTTTCGTTTATCGCTGGACTGACATAGGGAATATCAAGGCCCAGTCCTCTAATGGTTAACAACATTCCCAAAAGTACGGCTAAATAGGGACCAGCTTTGCGCACCTTGTTGCGCATGGGAACGGTAAAGAAGGCCCGCATCCAGGAAACACCGAGCAGTGCTGGTAAAGTACCCACCCCAAAAAGCCCCATAAAGGCCATGCCTTCCAAAGCATTGCCCATGGCCACTGCTCCGGCCAATCCAAAGTAAACCAGCCCACAAGGCAGCAACCCATTGAGACCGCCTGTTGCAAATAGCAAACCGGGTCGGTTGCCGGTCAGTAACCGGGCAAACAGTTGTTTCAGTCGCAACGTCAATAAGTTCATTCCCGAAGTGGGAACCAATTTGCGGCTGAGTACCGGAAATACAACTGCTGCAATCATGCTCACCCCCATACCGATAGAAAGCCATTGCTGCCAGCCAAAAAAGGAGAATCCCTTCCCGATACTACCAGCAATGGCCCCCAACAACATGTAGGTACTGATTCTTCCGGCTTGGTAAATTCCCATTTTTACCATGCCTTTCGAAGACCGTGCTTCAAAAGGAAGCGCCCAAATCAGCGGACCACACATGCCTACGCAGTGAAAGCTCCCCAAAAAACCCAGGGATAAAGCAGCGATGATTTCAACGGTCCAGAAGCTCATAAAGTATTAGTTGATAACGATGTTTCCTTCTTGAAAATAAGTCACTCCCCCCAGTGACCAGTCCAATTGCAGGCGATACAGCCCTGTTGGCATGCTGGCAAAGGAGATGGTTTGACGGTTTCCTGGTTTCAGTTCCAGCGCTGTAGAGAAATCTTGCTGTTGGTCGGAGGGTCGGTAAAACCGAATGGTTCCAGCCAGATCATCTGTGCTAATAGCGGCCGGATAATGCATGTTTACCTGATTGCCTGTGACTTGCCAGGATATCTTTTCTTTCAGCCGCTTGGCGCGCTCCACCTTGTTGATGTGAGACTGGAACGCCACTTCCCGGGCGTAATAATCTTCTGCGACCAAATCTACCTGCACTTGCGTGCTTCGAATGACCAGGTAGATAATGAATGCTGCAAATAGCGTAAATGCGACAACGATGCCTTTTCCCCAATTCATGGTGTTATTTTTAGTTATCCGACAGGTCCCAGGAAGGTGGTAGAAACGGTTTCCAATAATTCTCCATTGGAATATACGCCCACCTTCACTTTGGTCTTCATCTTCTTAATTTCAGATCGTGGTAAGTAAATGAACATCGCTGCTTCTGCAACTCCTTCTTTGCCCACTTCGAGTCCCGTGCCGACCATTTTGATTTCTCCCTCCTGATTGATGAGTCTCAATTCGACTGGAACGGCTTCGTAGGTTTTGTTGATGAGTTTTACGTTGTAGAGGTTGCTCACCATACCGTTGTCCTGTTCTTGAAACAACATGCCTGGCGTGCGCAAAATGGAGGTTTCTACATCTGCGCGACTTAAGATCAACCCGACAAGTACCCCCATTAGTAGCAACAGCACTCCAGAATAGGCTTTGGTTCGAGTAGTGAAATAGAATTTCTCCCGTTCACTGATTTGCGCTTCGGAAGCATACCGAATCAATCCCCGGTCGAGTCCTACTCCATCCATCATGTGATCGCAGGCATCAATACAGGCGGTGCAGTTGACACATTCCAGTTGGGTGCCGTTTCGAATATCAATACCCGTGGGGCACACATCCACACATTGGTGACAGTCAATGCAGTCTCCTTTGCCGACTTCTTGACGCACCTCGTTTTTACGAAACTTGGCACGGCTTTCTCCCCGCTCGTGATCATAGGCCACAACAACGGAGTGTTTGTCCAATAGAACGCCTTGCAACCGCCCATAAGGACAGGCCACAATGCACACCTGCTCGCGAAAAAAGGCAAAAACTCCGTAGAAAACCCCGGTAAAGATGAGTAGCGTTCCGAGCGTCCCTAATTGGTTCATCGGATTGTCAGTGACGGTGGCAATGAGTTCCCCGGAACCAATGAGGTAGGCAAGAAAAGTGTTCGCGATTAAAAAGGAGATGAGAAAAAACAGCGTATGCTTTAGTCCTTTCTTCCCCACTTTCTCTGCATTCCAGGGCTTTTTGTTGAGTGCCTTTTGTTGCTTGTAGTCCCCTTCTATCCAGTATTCAATCTTTCGGAAAACCATTTCCATAAAGATGGTCTGCGGACATACCCAACCGCAAAAAAGCCGGCCAAAAACAACCGTAAAAAGCACTACGAAGAGCACCATAGTGATCATCGCAAAGGCAAAGATGTAAAAGTCCTGCGGCCAAAAGACCTGACCGAAAAACACAAACTTTCGCTCCAGGATATTTAGCAACAACAGCGGACGGCCATTGATGCGTATAAAGGGTCCAGCGAACAGAAAAGCCAACAACACCACGCTCAAAATAGAGCGGGCGTTGAAGAATCGGCCTTTGGGTTTCTTAGGGTATATCCATTTCCGTTTCCCCTCATCGTCAATTGTTGCGATGCTATCGCGAAACGATTGGTCCATTTCCTGCTTCTCTGTTTTCATCTAACTCATTGCAATCAGCTCTTGTGATATTGATTCAGCTTAGTAGTCGTCTGGCTCCGACTACTATCTCAGCCGTTGTCGGCTGGAGCAACAGCAGTCGTATCCATCTCAACACCTTCCTCTTGCCAAATCTCTCCTTGTGGTTCGCGGGCATTTTCGGGGCTGGTACCTTGCAGTGACAGAATGTAACTGGCCACATCTTGTATCTGAGCTGGACTCAACTGAGCTTCCCAGGCGATCATCCCCTTTTGAGGTATTCCATATTTGATGACGCTGAATACATTCTTGATACCTCCTCCGTGTATCCAATACTGGTCGGTAAAATTGGGTCCGAGACCAGCCATTCCCTGCCCTTCGACTCCGTGGCAAGCCATGCAGTTTTCCATATAAATAGTTTCGCCCAAGGCCAGTTTTGAAGGATCCGTTTGCAATTCAGCCGTTCGCTCATCCACATTTTCAGCTTGCAATTTCATGTACTCTTCTTTTTCGATGGCTGCCAACCGCATTTCCGTTTTGTATTCGTCCGCGCTCAATTCGCCTGCTCCTCCGTGGTAGTAGATGATGTAAATGGGTGCAAACAGAATACTTATGTAAAACATAATTTTCCACCAGGGCGGCAGATTGTTGTCCAGTTCTTTGATACCATCGTAGTCGTGGTCCAACATAATCTCGGCCTCTTGCTCAATGGGCACAGCATCTGTGATGAGTTTTTTACTCAATACTTCAAAGGCATCTGGTTTGATTTCAGCTGCTGCTTTTTTAGCATCTTCAGACTCGCTGTATCGAATTTTAACCAACCACTGAAAAATGTAGTAGAGCGTTATCACGACTCCCAGCAAAAAGCCCACAATGCCATAAAGCACGTAGTATAACTCAGTGGTCATGGTAATCAAGCTACTATCGTTGCTACCAAGTACAGCCGCTTGTGTGTCTTGACTGGCCATCAAAAAGAAAAAACCAACGACCGCTCCTGCTCCCTTTCCATTGATCTTTTTCTTCCAAAGATTTTTGTCGGAAACAATGGCAACAATGGCCCCAGCCTGCGCGGAGATAACTATCAGCAAAAAAGCGATGATGATAATAAATAGCGAAAAAATTTCGGTATCGTTGAGTTCAACTATTCCATCGACTGACACCGCAAACAGTTGCGGAGACAGCAACAAACCGGTTACTAAAAGCAGGATTCTACTGAGAAATTGAAAAGCACGTTTATCCGTTTTCATGGCGTGTTATTTTGCAGTTGGTACGATTGGGTTGTTTTCTTCACCCTCTTTGTCAAGCGGGATGTTTTTTAGCATGGCGATGTACCCCTTGTCGACTTTGAAGGTCCAAACAAGAAGTACCAGAAAAAAGAGGAAGAAGATGCCAAACGAAATGAGCGGATAAACCTCAATTCCTGCGATGGAATCCATGTGGTTTTTTACAAATTTGAGCATGGTTCTTTGATTTTAAGGTTGTGCCGTTTCGGTGGCATGAATATCTGTTCCAAGTCTTTGCAGGTAAGCGATGAGTGCAATGATCTCTTTGTCGCTGCCAATAATCACATTGCCACTTTTGAGGCCCTCTGCAATGCCATCGGCCTGCTTGGTCAAAAGGGCGTTTCCATTGACCACCTCTGCCTCTGTATAGGGAACTCCCAATGTTACCATGGCTTCCAGCTTGGGTCGAGTAGAAGCTGTGTCTAACACATCTTCAAACAACCAGGGATAAGCGGGCATAATGGACCCTGGAGACATGGAAGTAGGTTCCAGCATGTGATTGTAGTGCCAGGAATCCTGGTACTTGCCTCCTATTCGATGCAAATCTGGCCCGGTGCGCTTAGAGCCCCATTGGAAGGGATGATCGTAAACAAACTCTCCAGCTTTGGAGTATTCTCCGTAACGTTCGGTCTCGGCCCTGAAGGGACGAATCATTTGGGAGTGACAGGTATAACAACCTTCGCGGATGTATATGTCGCGACCTTGAAGTTCCAATGGCGTGTAAGGTTTTACAGAGGCGATGGTGGGCACATTGCTCTTGATGAGGAAGGTGGGCACCATCTCCACCACGCCACCAATGAGAATGACAATTAAACTCAGGGCCAATAACTGAATCGGCTTGCGCTCAATGGCTCGGTGCCAGTGGTCTCCTTTGTGGGCGACAAACGCTTTGGTCAATGCAGGTGCTTCTGCGGCCTCGTTGGCCAATAGTTTACCAGACCTTGCAGTTGCGATAAGGTTGTAGGTCATTACGATGGCTCCAGTCAGATAAAGCACACCTCCCACTGCCCGCAAGGCATACATTGGAATGATGCGGGTCACCGTTTCAAGGAAGTTGGGATACGCGAGGTAACCAGCATCCGTGAACTCTCCCCACATTTGGCTTTGAGCAAAACCTGCCCAATACAGCGGCAATGCGTAGAAGATGATGCCCAAGGTTCCTAACCAGAAATGCAGGTTGGCCAGTTTCTCAGAATGTAATTTGGTCTCATAGAGTTTTGGTACCAGCCAGTAGAGCATTCCAAAGGTGAGGAAGCCGTTCCAGCCGAGTCCACCGATGTGCACGTGGGCGATGATCCAGTCAGTAAAGTGAGCAATTGCATTCACACTCTTCAACGACATCATGGGGCCTTCGAAGGTGGCCATACCGTAGCAAGTAATCGCTACAACCATAAATTTCAGGATGGCACTTTCACGCACTTTATCCCAGGCTCCCCGCAAGGTGAGCAATCCGTTGATCATACCTCCCCAGGAAGGCGCTATCAGCATGATGGAAAATACAACACCAAGAGATTGTGCCCAGTCGGGCAAGGCAGTATACAGCAAGTGATGTGGTCCTGCCCAGATGTAGATAAAGATGAGTGCCCAAAAGTGAATGATGGACAAGCGGTAAGAGAAAACAGGTCTGTTGGCCGCTTTGGGAACGAAGTAGTACATCAGTCCCAGGTAAGGCGTGGTCAAGAAAAACGCTACAGCATTGTGTCCGTACCACCACTGTACCAGTGCATCTTGCACTCCGGCATACCAGGAGTAACTCTTCATGAAAGAAACCGGCAATTCAAAGGAGTTGACGAGGTGCAATACAGCAACTGTCACAAAGGTGGCGATGTAGAACCAAATGGCTACGTATAAGTGACGCTCTCTCCGCTTCAGGATGGTGGCAAACATGTTCCAACCAAAAACGATCCAAATCAACGTGATAGCAATGTCAATGGGCCATTCCAGTTCCGCGTATTCTTTACCGGTGGTATATCCCATGGGTAAACTAATAGCAGCAGCTGCAATGATGGCCTGCCATCCCCAGAAGTTGATGGCACTCAGCGTGTCGCTATACATCCGGGTTTTCAGCAACCGTTGCAGGGAGTAATAAACACCTGCAAAAATACCGTTGCCTACAAAGGCAAAAATGATGGCATTGGTGTGTAAGGGTCGTAATCGCCCAAACGACAGCTCCGCAAAGGATAAGTAGGTGTTAAAGAAATCGGGAAAGACAAATTGCAGGGCCACCGTGAGCCCAACCGTCATGCCCACCAATCCGAAGACGGTGGTGGCTACCAGAAAATTTCTGACAATGCGGTTATCATAGGAAAATTGCTCCATTTCCATAAGTTCCAGTTAAGATTGTTTGGTGGTGGGTTTAGTTTGTTTCGGGTCGTCAAAGAGCATGCGCACCGATGGTGTGTAATCATCCTCGTATTGTCCATCGCGAATGGCCCAGAGAAAAGCCGCCAGAAATACAATGGCTACAACTAAGCTGATTCCGATTAAAATGTAAATAGCGCTCATAAGTCATGTTTAGGTGACTCAAAAGAACAGCGAAACGGATGGGATACTAATGAGGGTGATCAGGGGTAAAACTGACTTTGATCAGTTTTATTGAGTTGAAGGAGTTTGCAGTTGAAGGAGTTTGCAGTTAAAACGAGTTTGGAGTTGAAGACGTTTGAAGAGTTGAAAAACGCACGGCTGGTGGAGTAATTTAGTCGCAGGCTGAGGCTTGTTGCTGAACACAGTCGAAGCACTCGAAGTCTGCGGCTAAATTGTATCGAGAGCTGATGAGGTTAGGAGTTGGAAAAGAGTTATTGAGTTAAAGGAGTTTGCAATTCGAATGTCAGTTCGAGCCTGCGCCTGTTCGGCAGACAGGTGGCGAATGGGACGCAACAGCGGAGCATTCGTTGTATCGAGAACTGACCTGTGCTGAGCCACTTGACCTGTGCTTAGTTGAAGTCAGCCGAAGTATTAGTAGCAAGAATACAGGAGGGTGAAGTTCGTTTAATCTATGCCCGCATCATTGGTGAAGGCAAGCACTACTTTCTGGTGCTGAACAACGTGGCCAGCAAACTACTTAGCCTCATTTATGCGGTAGTAAAATCTGGCTTACCTTATGACCCTCTGTTTTTAGCTATGGACCCTGGAAATTAATTCCTGTTGGGCTTGGTTTTCTTAGAGTAAGCATAATGTTGAAAGAACCTACTTTTACTAAGTCTATTTACTTCTTGGCATTACCATCTTTACCCTTGGGAATTAATGGAACCTGATCAGATTCTCCATCGTGTTGAATCCCAATCACGCTTATGAACCCATCCATTAGGTGTAGATTTTGGTATAAAGGAAAATACGGAGCAATTTCCTCGTAGTTGCCAATCCGGTCTGTGAGGTATTTGGCCAATAATTTAACCGGAAGAATTAGCGTTCCTCCAATTATCTCTCCTTGAATTATGCCAACGGCAATTTTGTTTAATGCCCTATGTGATGAGGAAATGTTGCCTGTCTCCCATTCCACTGCATACTTACCCAGTTTTGTAGTTTTTACAACGTCTATTGGGCCAGGATTCATCCCCTTAGCCAAACTCATACTAACTTCATCCTCCCAACCGAAGGTTTTGAGTTTAGCTATAAATTTGCTTTTTATCGGAACAACTCCATTGCCCCTTCTAACAGGATTTATAATGAAATATGATCGCTCATTAGAAGTCACCGCATTGATTGCATTAACCAATTCCTTTTGAATTTCGGCACATTCATTTGATTTAGAAAAAGTGCCCACAGAAACTAAATGCTCATCGCGGATTATCTTCATATTTGTCAAGTATCTTTCTGATAAACTCGTCAGGAGAAATATCCAATGCCGCAGATAACTTGAATAATGTCGCAATCGTTGGCTGTCGTAATCCACGTTCAAGCAGGGAGATATACGTTCGATCTAACTGGCACTCATGTGCTAATTTTTCCTGCGTAAGCCCCTTATTGACTCTTATTTCTTTTAATATTTCAGCAAATATTCCTTCAAGCATTTTGTGACTTTAGTACTCACAAAGGATTAAAAAAAGGCAATGATGAGCAACGGACTATAGTCTGAATATTGTACCTTTGATAAAATTCATTAAGCATGGCAAAATCTCTTTTTGAAACTCTTGGTTTTTTAGTTCCTGACCGAGAAGGAATCAAAAAATTTGGGCGAAAGTCTGGTATCAAGTTGAGCAAGCTTGACTATTATAATCAGAATCATATCCTTCCAGAGTCTGACGACCTAAACAAAATTTCTGAGTATTCGGGCCTCTCAAAAGTGTCAGTAATGTTGCAAATGGGTATTCTCGATGCGCAATTATTGGATCTTATTTCTGACAATGCGGATATGTTGGAAGCGCAAATCCTGCCGGCTACTAGGCAAGAAAAGAAGGGGAAAATTACTCTTGAATTGGAAACGGATTTAGGCAAACTATACAAAGGAGATTGCCTTGACTTACTCAAAGAAATTCCTGATAACTCAGTTGATCTGGTGTTTGCTGACCCTCCGTTTAACCTAAACAAATTCTACCTCTCGGATATAGATGATAATTTGTCCGGTCAAGACTATTTGAACTGGTGCTATCAATGGATAGATGAATGTATAAGAGTTGTTAAGGAAGGCGGTAGTCTATTCATCTGGAATATTCCTAAGTGGAATACTTTCCTGTCAAAATACCTAAACGACAGATTGTATTTTCGGCACTGGGTTGCTGCCGATATAAAGTTCTCTTTACCAATTTCGGGTAGACTATATCCATCTCATTATTCCCTTTTGTACTACACCAAAGGCAACAAAGTAAACGTATTTCATCCAGACCGTCTTCCGATGGAGACTTGTCCAAAATGTTTTAAGGAGTTAAAGGATTATGGTGGGTACAAAGACAAAATGAACCCTCTTGGTGTTAACATCACTGACGTTTGGTATGATATTCCCCCGGTTAGGCATAAGAAATATAAAAATCGTGACGAGGCCAATGAACTATCCGTTAAACTTTTGGACCGAGTTATCGAAATGGCGACCAATCCGGGAGATTTAGTCTTTGACCCTTTTGGCGGTGCAGGGACTACTTATGTTGTAGCTGAAATAAAACAACGTAGATGGATAGGTGTTGAATTGGGACCTGTTCAAGATATTGTAGAGCGGTTCAAGAACATTAACGATGATGAAAAATTGATTTTGAAATATCGCGCAAACTATAACCAACTTTTTCCAAAACACATAAAAGCTAGAAGGCAGCAACTTGACCTTTGGACAGATGAGAGCTTTCAACGCAATGGTAAATCCGTTGAGTTAACGGAATCAAAAAATTAGCGCAGGAATGAACGTTCGGCTTAGCAATGAACAAAGAATTCGAGTTCTAAATTCAGCAGATGTTTATACCATAATACAGCAGATTCTTTTGCGTGAAAACAAAATCCGCAGAAATCAGGAACACTTTTGGGTCGTTGGATTGGACAACAAGAACAAGATTCTCTTCATTGAGTTAATTGGTCTTGGGGCTGTTAATCGTGTTGCTGCCGATCCTTCTGATATTTTTAGAATGGCCATTTACAAATTGGCGGTAAACATGGTTTTGGTTCATAATCACCCAAGCGGTTCAGTTGAACCATCGCAAGCCGATTTGGATATGACCGACCGAATGTTGAAAGTTGGAAAACTCATCAACATTGAAGTAATCGACCACCTTGTTATTTCTGAAAAGAACTACACCAGTTTTGAAGATGAGGCAATAATGGTCAAACTTCGCAAGTCAGGTTTGTTTGAAATTGTAGAGCGCGATAAGGTTGAGTTGAAACAATGGAAAATTGATGTTGAAAAAGACAAGGCAAAACATCTTGAAAAGAAGGCCATTGCCAAAAATATGAAAGAAGCAGGCATGGATGAAAAGACCATCAAGAAAATGACGGGTCTTTATATGCATGAGATAAGGAAATTATGACAGCCACATTTGACATAGAATTGGATGGGAACTTTAACACCTCGAAAACATTTGATGAACTTGGTGTTGTTTCCGAAACTATTGAAGTGCTTCAAATCGTAGCTGATTCTCACGAAGCATTATTCAACACCTTTAGAGTTGTTTATACTAATGGTATTGAAGTTCCAGTATCCTTTGTGCCAAGTACCTTTTTGACGGAAGATGAAAGGAAAACAAAGGTGATGTATGTGAACATTGATGGTAGGCAAATACTCAATTGTTCTGATGCAAAAATCGAGATTGACGGAAATGCAATTAAACCTTCAAAATACACAGTAAAGTATAACATACCAGAAGGTGGTTTTATACCTTAAAAAAGAATGTTTTTTTTCTCTCTCCCCTTTTGGTCGGGCCGCTATGCCCTCCCCTAAAAAAAAGAAATACGTCATTACCTTACCCTGTTTTAAAGTGACTCACTCCCCTACTCTTCGATACTGGGAATCACCAATTTAACCAAAGCAAAGAAACATAACGCTTGCAGCATTATAGGACAAAACAACTGCTTGTCACCATAATTCGAGTTATGTTACATTGCTTCCAACAACAAGCTTGAACGGGTATGCTAGTTTCCAACACACTGGCTCACTTAAAAAAGAGGCTTAACTTAAGTCTTTATATGGCAAGGCTTCTAACAGAATCGGACCGGCCTCTTTTTCGCTCTGTGGCAACACTTTCATGAATGAAATGGCCATCGAACACATGTTTGAGGTCAGCCACCCTGAAAACTCGGGGCTAGTGGCGTTTCCGAGTTTGGGTGAGATAATGAAATGAATCCCGGTTCGGTTGCTGAGTTTTTACCCTGAGTTCTTGCCGAAGTCTGTCGAAGTGAGTCGAAGGGTATCGAAGGACGATCGGGCTTCTTTGCCTTCTTAAATGGCTTTGAAAGGGTAAAAGTGAAAGACCACTCTTTATTGTTATTTGTGGACCCTACGGGACGCAGTTGGAACCGTTTTCTTGAATTCGCTTCTAAAAATGAGTGTGTTAGGAATTAGTGGACGGTTCTAACTCAATTTTATTGTGGGCCCTATGGTCGAAACCTGACTGCCGTTAGGCACGTTTTCAAACTTTTTGGAGGGAGGATGTTACAATGATTCGTTGTTGATTGATTCTTCCAATTGATGAATTAGCGATTGTGTTCGTTTTCCCATCATCCCCAAGAGTTTTAGCCCCTGTTCAGGATGATTTAAAAACCGGTTGTGAAATGCGGCTTTTGGCAACACCATCACTTGTATATTCGTTTTGGCAACAACATCTGCCGATCGGGGTTCATCCGTAAGCAATGCGAGTTCACCAAAGACCTCCCCTTGCCCTAATTCTGAAAGAACCTGATCCGTCCCAGCTAATTTAACCTGAACCGTCCCTTCAATAATAAGGAAGGCCTCTTTCCCAGTTGTACCTGCACGGATGATCTCCTCGCCAGCCTTAAAATACCAATTCTCATAATCCTGCAAAAAATCCTGAAGCTGATTGTTCTTGATATAACGAAGGAAAAAATCGTTCACCTGATTCATATCTAGCAGTAATGGCATCATGGCTGCTCCTGTATGAGCATCAATAAATTCTTCACCGATGACTTTGAACCCAACTCTTTCGGCCAATCGTACTATTGGAGGATTGATAGGGGCAAAAACATGAGTCACCCCATTGGATGCAGCAAAATAGGTCGACATCATCATCAATCCCATTGTCAGTCCAACGCCTCGATAAGGCTCGGATACACAGAAAAGACCCACATGGAGTATGCAGCTGTTTTCGGGAACGTGTTTTCGAAAATCATAATATTCATCGGCAGGCACACCTTCTGTAGAATCCAGGGCCAGGCGAAGAGCGCCCACGACCTTGTCTTCACTCACTACAACAAATGAATTGGATGTAGGATACGCATCAAAACGGTCTATTAATCTGCCGTCTGCTGTGGCCTTAAGTATGCCTTCCTGCTCAACAAAGACTTGATGACGAAGTTTGAACACTTGTTCGATCAAGTCAGGAGTATTTGCACGCATTATTTTATATGCCATAATTCTTTTTAGTTAGATGAATGCCAACCCTGTTCTGATACTGCAATGTATTCCCCATCATGAATAAATCCTTTGTAATCGGAAGGCAGAAAATGGTTCTTAAATTCTTGTGCGCCTGCAAGTTGCCTTAGGTCGTAATGAACAGCTTGTAAAAACTCTTCAAGTTTTTCCTTCTCACAGGTCCATTTGAGAGGTTCCTTTTTTATTTTCAAATACACCTTCAGGAGAGGTCCATAAGAATTGGAGCTTTGAGCGGCAGGTTTGACAGCGGTAAAAATGACACGCCTTCCTGCATGGAGGAACAACGATAACGATTCAAACAGGTGTTGAACCTGCGGTTTAGTGAGGTACATCAATACGCCTTCCACAATAATCAGAGTGGGTGAATTTGGTTGGACCAGAGGCGAATGTTTAAGCACATCTTCCAAGCGCTGCGTGGTAAAATCAACGGGAACAAAATGAAGGTTTTTACTCTTTGTTGCTGATCCTTGCAGTGCTTGTTGCTTAACTTCATGTGTTGCAGGATGATCCACCTCTATAAAATTCACATTTGGATACTGTTTTGAAAGGCGAAATGCAACCGTGTCAAACCCAGCTCCGAGGTTGATTACTTGTGTGGCTCCTTCCTGAATGGACTTTAGAACATAGTTCTCTATGAAACGTTTCCGCAAGACATAGTGAAGTGTAATCCCCGGCATCATAAGCTTTTCCAATAAAGGGATCAAGGGGCGGAAGAACCACGAATTAAGTTGGCCAAGTCGTTTTCGTCCTTCTTGAGAGTCGGATAAAATTTGAACAGAGGCCTCTTGCATCTCATCTGAAACAAGATCGGCATGCTGGGGGTGACCTGCTATATACACAACACCTTGTAAGACTGTGAATGCTGTGGAACTTGCTTGATGTTTTTTCACAAGAAGTTATTGATTTTTCAAAAGAATGATGACTACTGTATCCACTTCATTTGATCACTTAGTAAGAACAGTGCCGTTGTTTAAAGGAGCGCAATCTGTTTGTAGTGGATGGAATAGCTCCGAAAATAGGGTTTAATAACAATACCAGCTGGAAAGTGAGAGGTATTGTTTCCTATCGATGGGGAATCCTCGTCACTCGCAGAAGCTCCGATAATTATCGGAGCTTTGCTCACCTCCTCAAAACTGCAAAAGCCTTCGCAAAATTTGCGAAGGCTTTTGCCTGTGGGGAGTGGTAGGATTCGAACCTACTCAGCCGAAGCACCAGATTTACAGTCTGGCCCAACTCTCCAACGTTGGCGCACTCCCAAAGAGAACATGGCGGGACTCGAACCCGAACTGAGAGGTTTTGCAGACCTCCGCCTTATCCGCAACTGGCGGACTACATGTTCATTTGCGGAGGCAAAGGGAATCGAACCCCCGAGGCCGTTACGCCCAACAGTTTTCAAGACTGCGTCCTCGACCAACCGGACTACCTCCATAATTAGCGGAGAGCAAAGGAATTGAACCTTCATTCCGCCAGCTGGCGGAAACTTACTTAGCAGGTAAGCGCAGCAAACCAATATCTGCCTACTCTCCATTTGTTGGCTTGCCGAGAATTGAACTCGGAACCTTCACCTTATAAGAGTGCTGCTCTCACCATTGAGCTACAAGCCACATTCTTCTGGTCGGGTGTCTTCGGGACTCGAACCCTGTTCTCCTCATTCACAGAGAGGTATTCTACCTGTTAAACTAAAAACACCATTTGTACTCCGTAGGGGAATCGAACCCCTATCCCTCGATAGAAAGTCGAGTGCACTAAACCATTATGCTAACGGAGCTTTTGAGCAGTGCCGGTGGGAATCGAACCCACAACCGCTCGAGAGACAGTCGAGCACTTTAACCAATTCAGTTACGGCATTTTCAATAACTTTTTGACACAAAAAAAGCATCCCATTTCAGTGAGATGCTTCTTTATTCTTAGCTATATAACTATCTACAATCAAGTCATATTTATCTCCCACATAAACTGTTCTTTTCCTCGCTCACAAGCGTAACTGGATCGCTCCGAGGACGGATATATAAGTTCTATATGGTGATATATGAATTTCATTATTTCTATTCTTTTTTCGTTTATCGGTGATGCAAATATGAATATAGATTTTTATAAAAGCAAATAATAAATTGAATTAAAACCCTGAATATCAACACGTTATACCAACATTTAGGCAATGATCTCCCACCCCACTTTCAGTGAGTTTTGTTGAATTTTTCAACTGCCTGTCTCTCAATTGTTTCTTCTTCAATGCTTGCTCAATATGTTATTTTAGCCTATCAATATTTTCTTTAAAATTTGACATAAAAAAAGCGTCCAACTTTCGAAGGACGCTTGCTTTTATTGTATAATATCTTGATTAGAATCTTTACATCATCAACATTTAGTCAAAGCATATGCGTCCCTGCACCATTCCTCTGAATGTGAATAATGGCAACTGGAGTCTATATATATGCTTTGTACTGTTGTGTTCATACGCTGCAAAACTAAGCATTTTAGACTGAGCGGACCTGTGGTGAGCAGGGTCGAACCAGTCGAAGTCTGTCGAAGTCTGTCGAAGGGTGACGGCCATCTTATCAAAGAGATCCGCCAGACTTGGAGTGAGCACAGTCGAACTCTGGCGGATCGAACCATTTTCCTTTTCCATTTCCTACCGGAGAATCAAGAGATTGCTCACTCCCATGATTTATTGAAATTGGTGTTCGCGAACTCCGCTGAAGCTCCGTTTCCAGAAATGGAAAGACAAAACATTGTCACGGTGTTGAGTAAGATCGAAGACTCCTTGAGACTTACTTCAAACGACAGGGTTATGAAGTTGTGAGGTTCTCTTAGGGTCATTAAAGGGAGTCTGAACTTTAGAACAGACTCCCTTTATTTACAAGAGTTTATTAAGGTTCCTTTGTGAGTTTTACTTACTCTTTACTAGCTGCTTCACCATTACCTTATTTCCGATTCCGATATGCAGAAAATAAATACCGTTGCTGTGACTTGAGAAGTCCAGCACCGTTTTCTGTTGACCGCCCGCCATCGTTTTTTTCATCAGTAAATTGCCAGTAACATCCACCAACTTTATCTCAACCGGGCCTTTTCGCTTGCCTGAGTTGGCAATTGTAACTAAACCTGCATGTGGGTTGGGGTAAATGCTTATTTCCAGTTCATCCATTTGTTCATCTACACCAACACAGATCTGAACCACGATTGTTGTCGTATCGCTAACGGTATAACAAGCATTTGTATCGTTGAAGGTGTAGCTAATGTTATGAGTTCCGAGCCCTGCCGCGAAGGGCTCAAAGTTTCCAGTGACGATGCTAGGGCCCGAATAGGTACCTCCTGCGGGAGTAGCATTCGGCAAAGCCATCGGAGGACCATTGACACAAACGGTATCTGGATCAAATGGAAGGATGGAAACAACAGGTCGTTCGTAAAACGACAGCACTTGCATTATTAAGCTATCTTCTGCGATAGCATTCTGTAGCGTATCATAGTAATTGCCCTCATTTTTTCTGTACGTGCCAAAAATCAGGGCACTATCTCCTTCGCAAACTTTAATTGTATCCAACTGTGTGAATAGATCATTGTCAGCAAGTTTCAATACCAACGCATCTCCAAACCAAGGAATTATTGAGTCTTGATTAAAATGAAATGGGAAGTCAATTCGAGCCGTGAATATGATTTTATTGTTCTGATTGTCAAGTGATGAAGGCCTCTTGTCCATATTGGGTAAAAATTTTGCCCATTTTACATGGTGTGCGCTATCAAACTTAAGGATGAAATTGTTGTGACCAGCAACATGATAAATGGTATCTCCTACATCTAAATCGTCCTGAAAATAACCGGAAACATAATACCCGTCATCTGAATTAAATGCTATTCCATAGATATTACTTAATTCAGTTGAGTGTGCGTTTACGGTATTGACAGAATTCCCATTCAGGTCATAAATACTTACAAAGGAAGAGCCATTCGTGTTCCCAAGAGTGTGATGGCCTGCAATACCAATATTCCCCATTGGAGAGATGTCCATGGATCTGACAAATCGATAATTTAGAGATTCAAGTCCTTTTACCCATATTTCGTTTCCGGCAGTGTCATATTTTGCTAGGTAGACTGCGCGTACACTTAAAGGGATCAGCGTATCGGTATCAAAGTTGGCCGATACTCCCAAATTGCCAGTAGTAAAAATTGAATCGCCAGTTGCATTGACTACAACATCAACCCCTCTATTAAGGTACCCTCCAACAGTTTTTACCCACGATAGGGATCCAGATGACGATAACTTCGCAAGTAAAATGCCTGAACTGTAAAGCGTGTTAGGGTTTGGCAGTGATTGACCGCCTATACTGCCACCGTTATAATAGTATCCAGTGAGATAAATGTTGCCATCATTATCTGTATCCATGCCTGCAAACACCTCTACGTTTTCATGCTCAAACCAAAGAAGATTTCCATCAGAATCTAATTTCAACAAAGCCCCTTCTCCTAAACCGCCAGCATAAAATCCAGAAACAATTACATTGTTAAAATGAAAATTTGAACCCAACACTACAGTTGCGATATAACAGTCTCCATTGTCGTCAACATGAACATCATAGGTTGCATCATGGTAGGCGGTGTTATCCGCACCAAAGGGCCTGATCCAAATTAGGTTCCCGTTCTTGTCATGCTTAGCTACAAAAGCATCTCCATTGGGAGTTGAACTGATGATAGTAGTATCAATTTGAATTGTCTCGGTAGACCATCCAACAGAATAGACGTTTCCGTCTTCATCAATATCTGATTTCACCCCAATCTCATACCCATTTCCAGATACTGTTTTGGCCCATTCAATATCTTGAGCCGTAGCCTTCACAACAAAGAGAAAGCCAAGTGCTATTGCCAAGAATATTCTCATTTTAAAATAATTCATTCTTGCGAAAGTAAACCAAAAAGACAATTGTTAATCGCTTATTAAGTGAGACAATGTTTTAATCCAAACTATTTTTGCAATCATGCACATCCGCAAAAAAGCGAAAGAGCATTCCATATCAAGATCAAAGATTGGCCCACCCAGAAAAAATTGATTCCCACAAGCTGGCCTAAATAGTACACGCTCATCTCCTTATGCAGAAATTCAGGAATGATTTAAACATCCTCCCGTGCATCCCATAACTAGCGTTATAGGACAAGCTGCCGGTGGCTGTTTGGGCCAGTCTCCGCGCAAGGCCTTTTGCGCCCCACGCATCCGCTAACGCTTACAATCAATTTTTGCCAGTGCGCAGAGAAATACGTAGTATTCACGAACACCTTTGAACACTTACACACTGGTGCGCAAAAATTCACCTGTGCTCGGAATTGCCCACGGCAAATCCCGGTCACTCCCTGGGCTGATCAACGGCAAAACCCGCGATGACACAAGTCATTGTTTTACAGGTCACAGAGTCGAATCTTTACAACCAAAACGTCAATAACCTGACATCATGAAACCAAACGACAGCTACGGCATATGGGCAGGCACTGCAGCCGAAGGATTGATGGCCCTATACAACAAGTACAACCCTTTTTTTAATGGTTCAAATGACACCGGCACAGCCGGGTGGGACTCGGCCGTGGCACTCGAAGCCATGATCGATTACATGACCCTCACCGGAAAAGATGACGATGCCTGGATCATTGACAGGACCTATGAACAGGGAAAAGGAAGCTATCCCGATCACGATTTCACCAATGCTTATTATGACGACAACGGTTGGTGGGCCATTACCTGGATGAAAGCGGCCGATTATTACGAGAAGAAGGACAAAAAACTGCACGACAAATACCTTCAAGCGGCCGTCACGATCTTTAAGAAACAAATTGGCGGGTGGGATGATCTTTGCGGAGGTGGCCTCTACTGGCAGCAAGGCTCCCCGCCACACTACAAGGCCGCCATCCAAAACGAATTGTTCCTGGTCACCTGCGCCCGCCTGTACCGGCATTCGCAAGAAGAGCTGTACCGCACCTGGGCGGAAAAAGTGTGGTATTGGTTCCAAGGCACCGGCATGATCGGAAGCAACAACCTTGTGCAGAACGGATTAAGCCCACAAACCGGAGATTATACCAAAAGCTGCTCGGTGCAAACCCCGGGCGACATGGCTACCTGGACCTACAACCAGGGCGTGATTTTGGGCGGCCTAACCGACCTCTATCAGATCTCAACCTCGAAAGACCATGGCCTAATGTTCAAAGCTATGGACATTGCCAACGCGGCCATCGACAACCTGCATTATGCTGACAGTAGCATCCTGAAAGAACCCTGCGAAGACGTCACCAACGACCAGCGTGACACGAGCGGCAACCTGTCCGACCCAAGCCACGGCAGCACAGCTTGCGGTGGAGACGGCAAGTGCTTCAAAGGCATTTTCATGCGCTACCTGGCGTATTTTTACCACAACCTGTCTGACAACATTGGCAAGACACAAGACGAAAAGAACCTGATCAACAACAACAAAACGAAGTACCTGAACTTCATGCTGCGTAATGCGGAAAGCGTATGGGCCAATGCCAAAGATCCGAATTCCGACTGGTTCAGCACCCGCTGGGTGGGACCCTTTGATGCTGCTGAGGTTACAGACGGAACGCAGATGTCGGCCCTCGACACCTTCAATGCTGTGCTGTTGGCGCAAAAACCGGCCACGACCCCGATGCCGGAAGCTGTCGGTTCAGCCTGAAGAAAAGACCAATTAGCCGCAACGGCCGACAAGGAACAACCCTTGTAAACAAAATGACCTGAATAAAGCAAAGAAAATTCGGGAGCAATTTTTTCAATAACCCATGCAGCATTATGGGACACAACAAGCATGGTTGCTTAGTGGGAATCAGTACCAATTCTATCTCTGGAATGTCAGTACTCTTCATCCAGGTCGTCATAAATTAGCGTTATGTTAAATTGCCGCACAGGCCTTGAATCAGAGCTCCCGCTTAAATCGATTACAATGACTGAACGACTGGCCTTTGGAAATTTTGTGTAGTGTTCTCCGACTTCAACTGGGCGTTGGCCATGCGCCAAGCTATCCTTGAAGCACTGTATTGGCAAATGGACTCTTCCTGCTGGTACCTCAATCTTTCTTTCCGCAAAGCCCCGACCTCTCAGGGCTTGGGTAGCGCGAAAAGTTGAAGTTGGTTAAGAACACTGGAAAATTTCCAGAAGCCTTGATTTTTGGTTCTTTTCATCCAAGGAAAAGAACATTCAATAAGCTAAGGCGGGCCTTTTTATCCTAAAACTACATTATCATGTTAAACCCATTAGTTGGGGAGGACTTCACTCCCCTAGCCGATTACGTCAACGAAGTTTTTGACGGCCATCTTATCAAAGTGATCCGCCAGACTTGGAGTGAGCACAGTCGAACTCTGGCGGATCGCACCATTTTTCTCTTTCACTTCCTGCCAGAGAATCAAGAGATTCCAGAATTGGAGAGACAGAACATTGTAACCGTGTTGAGTAAGATCAAAGATTCTATGATGGAATCATATTTTAAGCAACAGGGTTATACCGTCACTCGGTTCTCTTAGAAGCCAAATCCTTCGCACCTATCTCCTACCCACTGGCTGGCTCATTTGTCCACAGGACAAATGCCCTTTCAAAAGACAAGGTTATAGTGTTACTAGATTCTCCTAAAAGTAAAAGGAAGCCCGGTTCGGTTCCTGAGTGTGTCGAAGGACGATCGGGCTTCTTTGCTTTCTTAAACAAAGAACAAATTCCTTCTTTCCCCCAACGGGCCCGCCCTGAGCATTCTTGTGGTGAGCTTAGTCGAACCAGTCGAAGGGTCGGGCGCATCTCATCCTTCGCACTACCTGGCTCAGTTGTCCGCTGGACAACTGCCCTCCTCGAAAACAACAATCTCATCAAATATTTCTGTCACAGCCTGCCCCGTCCTTTCGGGGATTTGAGTTGTTCGCACTTGGAGTGAGCACTCGTGCTGAGCCAGGTCGAAGTACGGTCGAACACTGGCGAACCCGCCTGCCGGACGGGCAGGAAATCGCGCCAGAAACCCTATCAACACTAAGCCAATTGGAACGCAGTGGAAATCGCGAAGACATTTGAAAATTACTTGAACTGAGCAAAGCAAATTAACACCTGTCCGACCACTGGCGGATACCGCACAATTATAGGACGGAACAACTACTTGTTACCATAATTCGAGTTATGCCTGCCCGACCTTTGGCGGGCTAAATTGCTTCTAACAATCATTTAAGCAGCTATTCCAGTTTCCTAGCACGGGGCACACTTAGAAAGAGATGTTTAAGACCGGCCTATTTTTCACTCTGTAGCAGCACTTTCATGAACGGAATGGCCTAGCAAGGAATTTGTTCACTTATTCGATTCAAAGACTGCACGACCCCAAAGTGGTTATTTCAGAATGCAATTATTTTATCAGGCATGGAGTTTCGTATCTTTCATTTTCATGAGGTACAAGGAATACAACCGGAATGCGGTGCTGGAAAAGGCAATTCTGCTCTTTTGGCAAAGGGGATTTAACGGATGTTCAATCAAAGAGCTGGTTGAAGCGACAGGTGTCAACCGCTTTTCGCTGTATCATGAGTTCAACAACAAAGAAGGTATCCTCTATGCATCGCTGGAGCTATACAAGGAACGTTATGCCGGAGACAAGTTGGATTTACTTCGAAATTCGGACGGTGCGCCACACGATGTTCTCATGCGCTTCTACATGTCCTTCCTGGAAGACGATCTGCCGGTAGCTGGTTGTTACTTCGTTCATGTAGGAACAGAGATGGCCGACAGCGATGAACAGATTCGCGAAAGCCTGGACCAATACCTACAGGAGATCCAAGCGCTGATAAGTGGTTTATTAGCCCGGAAAGGTGTCGATGAGGATGTGGAACATTATGCCAGGCACCTTACGGGATTGTATTGCACGGCCATGAGTTTTTGCCTGGTACACTCACCGGAAGAACGTCAAAATTATATTTCAAACGGAATTCATATCATATTATCGAATTATGCCGAGAGTATTGAACAGTAGTTATGAGGAACTGATAGAAAAAGCTCAGGAGATTTTTTGGCTGAAAGGGTTCAAAGGGATCTCCGTGAAAGACCTTTCCGCTGAGTTGGATATAAGTCCAACCGTACTTTACAACAAGTATTCAAAAGACATGCTCTTTTTGGATTCGTTGCATTACTACACCAGCAACTACTCTGATCCGTTCTTAAAAGAACTACGCGAATCGACAGAGGGCCTCGACTCGCTCAAGGAATTTTTCTACAAGCTGATCGATGCCCTTCTGGACAAGACCTTTCCGCGAAGCTGCCTGATGGTGAATACGGTGGTGGAATTACGCAACGAGAACAAGGAGGTGGTGCGCAAATACAATGACTACCTGAAAGTATTAAAAGACAGCTACCTTGTAGTACTTGAAAAAGCAGTCGAACTGGGTCAGATTAAAGACGAGGCCCGATTGAATGAATACGCTGATTTCCTGTTAGGGATTATTTTTACCATGAGCATCCTCTATAAGATTCGTTCCATGGAAGAATTGCGCCATTACATTGACGAACAGCTTACCTTCATCCGCTAGTTGCCATAGCTGAACGCATTTTTTTTATCATCATTTCTCCTGCTCTACCTTCGTTCTATAACCAATTAAAATTAGAATTATGAACGAAGTAGTCGTCAATAAATCGATCAATGTTCCAGCTGAAAAGGCATGGGAAGCACTTTCATCTTTCAGCGGTATTGAGAATTATTCCCCCATCGAAAAATCAGTGACCACAGGTATCGGATCGGGAGCAACAAGAACCTGTTATTTACCCGATGGAGCGGCCATTTTTGAAGAACTGAACTTTGCCAATGTTGATGCCATGGAAATGCAGTACAAGATCAACAAAAGTCCCTTTCCTATTCAAAAGTATGTGAGTGACATTAAAGTCAGCCCAACCGGAGACAATAGCTGTAAGGTTACATGGGGATGTACGTTTGATTCTGCCGAAGAAGTAAAATCCGACATGGAAAACCTATTCGGTGGTTTCTATAACACCATTATCGGTGAACTGGAAGGATATCTGAAAAACTGAAACTGAACGGCAAAACACAGTTAGTGCATTGAATGGCATTAAAGACTCTTTGATGGAGACTTACTTCAAACGACAAGGTTATGAAGTTGTGAGGTTCTCCTAATAGAATTGAAGGCCCGGCTCTTTTGAGCCGGGCTTTTTTTATCACGAATGAATTCATTGACAAGAATATTACAATTCAATCACTGGTTTGATCAATTAGATTATCAATAGCTTCTCCATAATAGTTTTTCACATCTAATATTTTCGCTTGACGAAGAATGTTGTTTCCATCCTCGCTCTCACCTTTAACTCTTTTTAGGAAAATTGCATATAGAATCATGGCTTTCACATAACCCTGTTTAACAGCTATTTTGTAATGTTTTTCGGCTAATTCTATATCCTCAAGCTCTTCGGTCAAATATGCATTTCCGAGATTTGAGTGGGCTTTCACATTATTCTCATCGAATTCTAATATTTGATGATATTGCTCTACTGCTCCCTTGACATCATTAAATTCATCACTCAATAATACCCCAAGGTTTAGTCTAGGTATCGCCTCCTTTGGTTGAACCTGAATTGCCATCCGGTAACATTTTTTTGCTTCAGGGTAGTTGTGTACGTTGTGTTCATAAATTCGTCCAAGGTTGTTCCAAGCCGCGAAGTTGGTATCATCCAAATCAAGTGACTTCTTGTAGGCTCTTATGGCCTTAGGATATTGTTTCAAATCCCGATAACTTGATGCCAAAATTGACACAGACAAAGAATGCTCGGTTGGGGTTTCTTTAATGAATTTGGAAATAGCCTTTAATCTAATTGCTGGGTCTTTGATAGTAGACACGTTTATCAAATGCCAATACTTTTCAAACTCTGGTTCAATCCCTAGTTTGTCAGTGAGTGGCTTATAAAACTCACCAACTAGGTCCTTATCGCTAACACTCAAATGGTCCTTTAGATTGACCAAAAACGAATCTATATTTTGTGTGATCTGTTGCAGTTTTTTCAATTCGTTGAGACTACTTGTAGCATTTATCGCTTGCACTTCGTTCAATGCTTCTTCAACTTTAGCCGATTTATTCTCCCAATACTTTATATACCTGATTCGGTCTATTGGGTCATAAAATTTTGTATCGGTACTTACAACGGGCAGGATTTTTTTCCAAATGCCTTCGTCCTTTGATAACTCCATAACCTCGGTCATACAGTTAACGGATTTCAAATAGCTATCAGAGACAAGTATCAAAGCAAAATCCGATTCTCGGATTCGTTTCATGAATTCAGAAATCTTGTCCGTGTATTTTATGGAATGATCATCCTTCACTATGGTCAATTCCGCCAAGGACAGATCATAGAATATTTTGTCAGCTAACTTCTTATCGTTCCAAGAATAGGATAAGAATATTTTTAAATCACTAAGTGCCATTATGTTCAATTTGTACCACCTAATTGGTAGAATACTTAAAGATATTATTCTCATTCGGCAGGGAGGCGTCTAACATATCAACTGTGAAGAACTCTAGTCATAGAAGACTCCATAGGAAAGGCTACAGATATTATCAAAAAATATACTTTCCTGTGCTGCCTTATTTGATAATTGGTCTCCCAATCCAGAAACGGCAGCGCTGAAATCATTCATCGTTGCAGAAAGTGCTGGGTAGATACCTCCTGACCATACTGCCCAACTTTTATTTAGCTGCTGTTTATTTCCATTTGAAGGGGGATTTCCGTGACGCTTCAATACAGCTCCAAAATCCTCACGACTCAGCTCAACCTTCATCAACTCCAACTTCAACGAATCCGGATTGTACTTCCGCATAAGCTCACTTTCCTGGCTCATAATCTCATCAATCTTTATCAGATATTTTTTGGCTACTTTGGGCTTGTATTCTCTTTTGTTTATTGCCCGATTATAATTGGATATTTTAATATTTAATTCTTTTATATGAAAATTCACCTTTATGCGTTGTCTCTGAAAATCAGTCATCTGAGCCTTTAACTCATTTTCAAATTGAATAAGTTCCGGTATTGCTTTTGTTGACAATTTTATAGTTTCCTTTAAAATGCCGAGAATAACAGTCGATGAATCTACATTCGGTTTGGCCAGAGTTTCCAATCGGAGTTGTACCCGAGTAATGAGATCTGTTATATCTGAAGCCTTCTGTTTCAAGTTTTGAGTTGCATATACAAGGTTTTTCTGCAATTCCATATAGTACCGAATGTCATTTACAGTCTCGTCTACTAGAGACCGATTTTGGTCGATGGCTCCATTGGAGAGTGATCTGGTAGTACCTTTAAAAGCACTTTTATAAAGGCTCAGTGTTTTCCAATATGTCCCACCAATTGGAGTATCGATGGGTTTAATAATATCCAAATAACTGATAGGAATTGCCCACCCAATGGAACGTCCGTTTTGCTGACTGCCAGAAACGATGCCAATAACTTTCCCAGTGCTTTCCTGGATCAGAGGAGAGCCACTCATACCAGCAATTATCGTGGCATCAATGGAATAAATGTCAATTGTCTTTTTAAATGGGGATGTTTTAAATTTAACATTTAGCGTATTTGACTTTATTGTAGCTTCATTTGTTAGCGATCCTTCGAATTCCTGATTAATGGTGCCAAAAGGGTTGCCAACGATTCTAATGTTACGATTTGCAAAGGTATTAGGGGTAGCGTCCGTTTGGTAAAAGCTCTTTGCAAAAGGCTTGTTCAATCATATAATCGCCAAATCAAACTTCCCAGAAATCTTATGTATAGTAAATTCCGGATTTTCAACCTTAAGTGCCGAGCCACTGGTGATTTCCAGTTTATGTGCATTGGCAATAACGTGATATGCCGTAACAATATCAGTGGAGTTAATGAAAAAGCCGGTGCCTTGAGAACATTCGTTGGCGGCTGTAGTTTTATATATGGAAACTGTTGACTGTGCCCAACATTCTATGGAAAATACTACAATACAAAATACTATGCTACTAATTTTCATCGGTGGCTATTACTTGTCTTAGTTCATCATAAGCTTCCTCGCAGGTTAGTGACCCTTGACGTAACATATTGTCAACCTTCTCTATCTGAGTCCATTCTCCACTTTTTAATACGGATTGTTCCGTGGCCTCAACAGGTCCCTTTCCGACTAAAAATCGTTGTTGCTTAACAACTATACCGGCTACCAGAAATGGCATGCACATAAGAGAGAATGATAGTATCATCCCCCCTGCCAGAATGCGATCTTTTGTGCTCACCTTTTGGATAAATGCAATGACCGAACCTCCGGCTAGCCCGAATATCATGCCCAAAAGAGGAAGTGTTACTTCAGCACTTGTAAGTCCAGAAATGAAACCTGTTAATGCTCCTAAAGAACCAAAACCAAGATATAATGAGGTATTTTTCATAAGTCAATCACTTCTCACGTGGATTTTGAAAGAATTAGAAAAATATATAATGAATCAACAATTCACTAGAGTATAAATACCTGAATTTAAGAGTCATGCACATTTTGCTCCGCGAACTCCGCAAAAAGAGCATTCAGATCAAGATCAAGGATTGGCCGCCCCAGAAAAAATTGATTGCACCCAAGCTGCACTCTCCTTAGAGGAAACCACCCCTACCCGCTTAAAATTTCGAAATGAAGAGAAAGACTTTACTTCGATTCCCGCTATACGCGGAAATCGAAGCAAAGAAACATAACGCTTGCAGCATTATGAGACACAACTAGCATTGTCATTTAGCGATAAGCAGTATCAATTCTAGCTCTGGAATGTTACAACCCTTCATCTAGGTCGTCATAATTAGCGTTATGTTAAATTGCCGTTCAGGCCTTCAATCACGGCCCTGAATGACTGGCCTTGGGAAATTTTACATAGCGTTCTCCAACTTCAACTGTGCGTTGGCCTCCCGATTTTTATCGGGAGCTAAGCTATCCTTGAACCTCTGTACTGGCAAATGGATTCTTCTGCTGGTACCTCAATCTTCCTTTCCGCATAGCCCGACTTTCCCAGGGCTTGGATAGCGTGAAAAGTTGATGTTGGTTTAGAACTCTGGAAAATTTCCAGAAGCCTTGATTTTTGGTTCTTTTCATCTAAGGAAAAGAACATACACTAAGCTAAGGCGGGCCTTTTTATCCTAAAACCGTACTATTATGTTAAACCCTTTAGTTGGGGAGGACTTCACTCCCCTAGCCGATTACGTCAACGAAGTATTTGACGGTCATTTAATCAAAGTGATTCACTACCTGAATCGCACTATTTTTCTTTTCCACTTCTTACCGGAGAATCAAGAGATTCCAGAATTGGAGCGGCAGAACATTGTCACCGTGCTAAGTCGAATCAAAGACTCTATGATGGAGACTTACTTCAAAAGGCAGGGATATACTGTCACTAGATTCTCTTAAATGAAAAGGAAGCCCGGTTCGGTTCCTGAGTGTGTCGAAGGACGATCGGGCTTCTTTTTTAGTCCACGGTGTGGAGTTGCATATCCTTGCTTCATACCTTACTTTTATCCCAAACTCAATCAAATACTCGGACTATGTCTCGTTTCAGCCTATTGGCCTTTTTGTTTCTTCTATATACTCCTCTATTCAGTCAGACCGTTACGGTGAATGTGGACAATTTAACGCATGCCTCTTGCTACGGAGGGAGTGATGGTAGTATAACTGTATCTGGAAGCGGTGGTATGCCACCTTATAGCTATAATTGGTCATCGGGCGGCACTATTACTCCCACAAAAGTGGTTTGCCTGCGGATACATACACGGTCACTGTAACTGATGATTCTGGTAGCACTGGATCCAATACTATCACTGTTGATGAACCGGATGAACTGGCTCAAAACCTTTCAAAAACAGGTGTTACATGCGCGGGCGATTCCGATGGTACAGCTTCAACTGTCGTCTCGGGAGGCACTCCACCATATTCATAATATTTGGGACGATCCTAATATGCAGACAACCCCAATTGCTACAGGGTTAGTGGAGGGACCAATATATGTCACTGTCACGGACGCAAATGGATGTGATGTAATCGGACTTTTAACCGTTGGTGCACAAAATGATCTTCCCAGTGTAGTTATCACCGCCAACGGTGACACCAATTGCTTCGATTCCTTCATTACATTAGATGCCGGATCGGGTATGACAAGTTACTCATGGTCAACCGGAGCAATTACCCAAGATATTACAGTGGATGCTTCAGGTACTTATGTAGTGACCGTTACTAACAACAAAGGATGTCAAAATTTGGACTCTATTACAGTAGTGAAGGGACCTTGTGTTGGTTTGGACGAGAAATTAGGGAGAGCGACAATTCGTTATTATCCCAATCCAACCAAAGGTGAAATGCAAATCGTATTGACCGACCATCAGGAAACGGAGGGGCAATTAACTGTGTTCAACCTACAAGGGCAAGTGGTATTGAAACAATGGTTAATCAAAGTTGCTGGCACAAACTCTTATGAGTTTACCTTGGCAGGTCAATCACTAGGTATCTATTTGGTATAGTTTACCACTAGTGTCCACCTAAAACAAGCTGATAGACAGTTGGTTATGGTTTAGTTCTTTGATGTCTTTGTAATCTACCTTTGTAAACAGCTCATTTACAGGAGTTTTGTCAAGTAGTGATATCCCTAAAAT
>Ga0316204_10000800_pt1 | contig 102032 bp, 82 predicted proteins | sample 6monrhotite_MG_2_FD_205661 | JGI IMG/M metagenome (GOLD analysis project Ga0316204, IMG submission 205661) | Microbial mat bacterial communities from mineral coupon in-situ incubated in ocean water Damariscotta River, Maine, United States -... | ecosystem: Environmental > Aquatic > Marine >... | reverse complement strand
ACTTCTAGAACAAAATATTCTAGCAACTGTGACTGAACTTTCTTGCTTAATTTACAACGACTTAACTTCATAAAAGTACACTAACATATTTGCTAATCTACTACAGCCCCAATATTGTGGTATTTGTTGGCCTCTATGTATTTAGTATTTCTAACGCTTGGGAGTGAACTCGGCGATCGCCACAGGCTAAAACTTTACCGTCTGACTCTAATGTTAGACTATTGCCCTGCCAGTCAGTGATAATACCTCCTGATCCCTCAATAATTGGGCGTAAAGCACAAAAGTCATAAGGTTTTAACTGTGTTTCAACAACAATATCAACGGTTCCTCTTGCAATAAGTCCGTAAGAATAGCAGTCTCCTCCATAGACAACATACTGCGTTGATTTGCGAATCTGTTCGAATTTTTCTCGATCACCATCATTAAATAAGTTAGGTGAAGTGGTGCAGAATACAGCATGCTTAATATCTGGGCACATGCGGCTGCGGGTTGGGTCATAATTGAAGTTGGTGGCAAACCCTTTTACCCCTGTCCATCGTTCGCCAAGAATAGGTTGATCAATAATGCCTAAGACTGGGGTGTTATGGTGCAGTAAGGATATCATTGTGCCAAAAATGGGTCGACCAATCATAAAAGATTTAGTGCCATCAATTGGATCAATGATCCATTTTATATCAGCATTCTCATTTACAGGCTCATATTCTTCGCCGATTATTCCATGTTCTGGATAGGTGTTGTGAATAGTCGCACGTAAATTTCGTTCAATTTCACGATCAACAATGGTAACAGGGCTAGAGTCTGCTTTAATGTCATATTTAATTGGTTTGCCATAATGCTGTCGTACAATTTCACCGGCTATGGTGGCAAGTTGTTCAGCAAAGGGGATGTATAATTCAGTCTGTAGTGTCATAAAGGCTGCTTTATATTCGTCATTTGTAGAAAGTATTTACATAAATAATAGCACAAAAATGATAATTGTGCATGGTGGTGTGGTTTGTGTTTATAATATATTAAAGCAATAATCATCCGTTATTTTTTATATTGGGTTTTGGGTCTATGAAAATTATTGTCCTAGGGGGAGGTGTAGTAGGTATAACAACTGCATGGTTCTTGCGGCAGGATGGTCACGATGTTACGGTAGTCGATCGACAGTCTGCTGCTGCGTTGGAATGTAGCTTTGCAAATGGCGGACAGCTTTCATATAGTCATGCGGAGCCTTGGGCTAGTCCTACCTCGCTTAAAAATGCAATCCGTTGGTTGGGTAAAAAAGATGCTCCTTTGCGTTTGCCTTTGCGTCCAGATCCAGAAATGTGGCAGTGGGTGTTTAAGTTTATTCGTGAATGTAATGCCTCTAGTGTAAAAAAGAATACGGAAACACTGATAAAATTAGGTCTATATTCGCGGTTTGTATTAGAGAATTTTCAGCAAACATATAATCTGCAATTTTATCAACAACAACGCGGAATACTTCATATTTTTCGTGATCCTAAGTCGCTATCAGGGGCCTTAAAGCAGGCGGATTTTCAGGCGGATATGAAAGTGCCTTATGAGAAGATGTCTGCTAAAAACTGCATTGATCATGAGCCTGCTTTGGAATCGTTAAGGGCTAAACTGATAGGTGGCATTTATTATCCGTTGGATGAAACGGGTGATATGCATTTATTTGTGATGGCGCTAGAGCAATTATGCCGTCAACATGGGGTGAATTTCCGCTATGATATGACACTGACATCGCTTGTGCATGAAAACGGAGAGGTTGTCGCAGCAAGGATGGGTAGTGGTGAGGATTTAGAGGCTGATGCTTATGTTATGGCGTTGGGGGCATATAGTAAATTTTTTTTACAAGAGTTAGATATTGATCTGCCAATATATCCAATGAAAGGATATAGTATCACTGTTCCTTTGGGTGGAGATAATGAAGGAGGAGAGGGGGTAAGTGGTGGAGATATTGAAAGTGCTAACGCACCGTTGGTAAGTATTACCGATCAGTCAGAGAAAACCGTTTACAGTAGGTTAGGAAACATTTTGCGTGTAGCAGGAACAGCAGAATTTGCAGGTTATAATCACCAGATTGACCCATATCGTATTGCATTGTTGCGGCTTGCAGTTAAGCGGAATTTTCCGCACTGTATTGGGATTGATAAATCTAAGCCTTGGGCGTGTTTGCGGCCTTCAACACCCGATGGTTTGCCGGTGTTGGGTAAAAGTCCAATCAAAAATTTATTCCTGAATTGTGGTCATGGGACTTTGGGGTGGACGCAGGCAATGGGTAGTGCGGTGATTCTAAGTGATATAATAAACAGTCGTAAACCAAAAATTAATCTCAGTGGCATGAGTTTTTCTAGGTTTCAGAAAGCAAAATAATGTCTAGAAAAATGACACTTAAAATATTTTGTATCTTCCTTAGGGGTATTTGGTCTGGCAGTCTAAGTTGGTCCTAATCTGTTTTATTAACAGATAAAAGACCGTTCTATGAAAATATTTATTTATTATTCTTTCCGTAATTTACAAATCCATCCATGCTTTCGCGTAATGTTTTCATTGCATGTGGTGCAATGTCTACCACAGCATCAGCAGCAGCTTGTGCTGAGCAGCGAATATCTTGCATATCCGTGTTTTTGGCTTTTTCTACACCATCACCAATTGAGCGCCCAACATAATCAAATAAGCTGCGCATGGCTTTTTTGTTATTGCCTTGTTCCATATATCGTTCCATTGTTGAAACAGCTTTCTCGGCTTCGCGCATCATTTTGTCGGTATTTATGTTGGTGGTTGGACAATTTTGTGCAGATACTTGAGAAGGAAGTAATAGTAAAATTGCTAGAAAAAAGGCTGTTAGCGATGCGCGCCCATGTTTGTTAAAGCAGCGATATGTCATACTTTTAGTCTCCAGTGATTTTAGTGTGCCACACAGGGCTTATTCATTGTTTATTTGCAATGTGTTGCTAAGCTTATCATATAATAAGCATAAAGTGTAGTATGTAGGGTAATAAAATGGCTGAGTTCTTTGGTATAAAGTGGATGCATGGATTAGGGGGGCTGATGCATGTTCGTCACGATTCCGGAATCATCAAGTGAATATAGGCCTTTAGAGCATAATTATAGAAAGAAATATTTACAAAGATGGTTTAATACTTTATTAGATAAAGAGCTCTGTGTGTTGGAGTGGGGATGTGTGTTTAAAGTGGAATTTGGTTGGGTTTAGCTATGAAAAAGCGTTTTCATCTTACTTTTTCGGTGGTAACTCTGTGTGCCTCTGCACTTTCGGGTGAGGCGCTTGCAAGTGATCTATTGAGTCAGCAAGCACAGTTTTCTAATGGGGAGAGAATAGGGCAGGCGTCGGTGCCTGGTTTCGCGGAGCCTCTTGTCGCTGCGGCAGACAAGGGTGATCTTGCCATGGTTCGTTCGCTCTTGGTTCAGGGGGAAAACCCTGATGTGCGAGATCGGTTCGAAGTTACTCCTTTGATGCGTGCTTCTCAGCATGGTTATATATCTGTAGTTCAGGCATTGATTGAGGCAAAGGCTGATGTTAATGCTGCTGATGTTGCTGGGGTTCGTCCTTTGCATGCCGCCGCACGAGGTGGTTATACAAAAGTTGTGGCTAAATTGCTTGCTTCTGGGGCTGAGGTGAATGCTCGAGATGGAGAGGGTTGGACCGCATTGATGCGATCAGCGAGCCGAAAAGATAAGGACATTACAAAACTTCTTTTAGAAAATAAATCTTCAGTTAATCTGGCTAATTATCGTGGCGAGACAGCACTAATTAAAGCCGTTGAACATGGTGCTGATAATTTAGTTGAAATTCTTTTACTTGCTGGTGCTGATGTGGGTCGTGAGGCTAATACTGGTAAAACAGCACTGAATCTTGCTCATGATTTAGGTAATAAAAAAATAGCTGCATTGCTGGCTTCTTATGCCGGACGAACATTGCCTGACCCCGTAGTGCCTGAAGTTGAGCATCCTGTAAATACAGATAATTTAGAGCAGGAGCAGAGAAAGCTCCTTGCATTACGTCAAGAACTAGAATTATTGGAAGAAGCTCGTCGCTTGGCGGGGGAAGAAGCCGCTGACTTAAAGGAAGTGCGTCGTCTAGCGATGGAAGAAGTAGCTCGTGCTGAGGAGGTTCGTTCTAAGTCCGTTGTTTCCAATGAGAAATTAGAGGCGGACCTTGCTGCACAAGAGGCCCAAGAAGCCTTGCTTGAAGCTGAACGTGTAAGAATATCACAGCAAGATTCTTTGATGGCAGCGCAGCGGGCGCAAGAAGAAATTCGTCGCCTTGAAGCGGAACAAGATGCACTAGCTCAGCAAGAAGAAGTATACAATAATAACCAATTCGAGTCGTTAACTCCTACACTAGGTGAGCCTGTAGCGCTTGAAGAAATAGATCTTCCTCATCCAGATGAACTAACGAATTTGGATAATGTAAATGAGGCTGATGTTGTAGAAGAAAGTTCTGTTGTAAATGCAGAAGATTTTGAATTAATGGAAGATGACGGTCCCGTTGCTGTTATTGGTGAGCTGCAAGCAGTTCCCATTATTGCAGATGAAGTGCTAGATACAGATATTCTTAATGTAACGCCTGAAGTGGAAGAAGTAGGTGATATTGAAGATCAGTATCAGGTAGATGAAGAATTAATTGATGCTGCAAATGCAATAGAATTAATGAATGATGCTGAGGAAGGTGATTCTATCTCCGCCGCAGAAGCCGCCGCCGCAGCTTCTGCCGCCGCAGAAGCTGCCGCCGCAGAAGCTGCCGCCGCAGAAGCTGCCGCCGCAGAAGCTGCCGCCGCAGAAGCCGCCGCCGCAGAAGCTGCCGCCGCAGAAGCTGCCGCCGCAGAAGCTGCCGCCGCAGAAGCCGCCGCCGCAGAAGCCGCCGCCGCAGAAGCCGCCGCCGCAGAAGCTGCCGCCGCAGAAGCCGCCGCCGCAGAAGCCGCCGCCGCAGAAGCTGCCGCCGCAGAAGCCGCTGCCGCAGAAGCTGAAAGAGCTAATTTTGTTGAGAATGTTCGACTTGAGGCAGAAATTGCCCTTAGAGAAGTGGAAGAATTGCGTGCAGAAAAAAGAAAAATAGAAGAAGAGATTCGTCAGGAAAAGGAGAAGTCTCAACAGCGTAGGCCGGTTCAACGTAGGGCTCCTTTAGAAAACATGCGCCACTTTAATTATGATACTGGTGTAGATACTTCAGGTAAGGTTCCTGGTAGGTCTTGGTGGAAAGATCGTCAGGACAGCAAGAAAAATAATCCGCTAATCCAAATAGAAAAGAATTTGTTAGAAGCTGAAGAAAAGGCTGAAGAAAGATTGAAAGAGCTTAGGGAATTGTTGGAGGTTCCAGAGGCATCTTTACAAAATAAAGAAGTAAAACAGGATAAAGAAGCAGCATTGCGCAGGTTGGGTGCGCTTGCTAGTGCCAAGGAGCAGTTGCGTTTAAGTGCACTGAATCCAGCAGCCGGAGTTTCTGTATCTGTCGGGGGTGAATTATCAGACGTGGGGGGAATCACGAAAGATAAAGAACTGCAGATAGTACAGAAGCAGAATGGGCAGCTGGAGCGTGCTCAAAGAAAAAAGGACGTATCTTCCGCTCTTGATAAAGGAGAGGAAGGTAAACTAAATAGATCAACTGAAATTTCGGAAGATAATAACCTTAGTGACTTAAATAAAAAGCGCGAACGGTATACGCGTGATTTAATGTCTGCCAGTGAAGCATTGCGGGTTGCTGAAGATATTACTGAGCGTGAGCAGAAAAGACTAACTTATCTAAATCGTCAAATGAAAGGTTTAGATAAGGCAACTAGGAAAGCTGAGCAAGAACTTAGGTTGCGCAAGAGATACCAAGCTAAAGCTGATGACAAATATGCTGAAGATCTGTCCGATAAGAGTGTAGATGCGCATACTATTAGTAGAAGTAAAGTTGCTAGCAAAGTAGCCCGTGCCGAAGCCGAAGCTGCTCGAATGACGTTAAATCGGATTAGTCAGGCACGCCGTTTGATGGTTGATCAAATGGTAAAAACTGCAAAACGCACAAGTAGTATTCAAGAAAAACGTAATACTATACTAGCCGAAGTGCAAATGCTGCAACAAAAGCAAAAATGGGCTGATCAACAGCTTATTTTTGCTAATGACAAGAAAAATCAGATTGAAGCTCAGGAGCTATCTAATATTCAGCCTGCGGCAGGAATGGTGGCACCAACAAAAATAAACGGTGGATCTGAATATAAAACGCAGCAAATGGCAATTTCTTCTAAAAATAAGAGAGATAAATTACAGGCGCTGGATAAAAAAATAAAAGCCTCAAAAGAGAGTATGGCTAAATTGCAGGGGAGAATTGAAAAACTGCATAAGAAAGAACAGCACTTAATACAAACTAAACAAAATGCTTCTTCAAATGCGGAAGAGATGATTGCACGGGCGCAGGCTGCAAAGAATTATATCAATAAGGCAAAAGCTGAATATAGTAAGCTTTATAATTTAGTTGAGCAGGCTAACAAGCAGACTAGAGTAGCACAAAATCGCTATAATCTTGCGCAAAAGCGTTTGGCTGATATTGAGAAAGAAATTGTATCTAAGCGCAGTAAGGCTGAAAAACTGCTAACAGTTGCTTATGGTCGTGCAGGGCAAATTACAAAAGAAGCTGAAGAACGTGGTCGTAAAGAAGTGGCCCTTCTCCGTAAATTGGCTTTGAAGGAAGCCGTCGCAGCAAAAGAGCTTAAACGAACTATGTTAGCAGAGGCTAAAGCATTTGATGCGCGTCGCCAAGCTGAAGAGCAGAATAGTCGACGTATAATTGCTGCACGAGTGCAAGCTGCAGAGATGGAAGCTGCAGAGCAGGCTAGACTTGTTAAACAAAAGGCTAGTTTAGAAGCAAGGCAGCAACTTGCCTTAGCAAAAGCAAAGCTATCAGCAGCAAAAGAAGAAGCAAATCGCCTGCATGAAATGAGTGAAAAGCGTGAGAAGGAAGCTAGTCGTGTAGCAATGGCGATGATTGATCTTGCACGAAAAGAGGCAAGTCTTGCATCCGCATCCGCATCAGTAAGTGGATTAAAGGATTCTGCTTCAGCTAGCTCTATGCCACAAGGAATAAGCCGGAAAGAAAAGATGGCTTATATGGAACACCGCCTGGAACAGGCCAGAAAACGTGCCGCACAAGCAAGCTATCAGGCAAAAGAAATGAGCCAAGTATTGGCGAAGGCGGAAAAGAAAGCTCGTGCTAGTACTGAGAAATATGAAAGAAAACTCGCTAAAATAAATGATAATACTGCGGTTATTAAGTCTGTTAATTACGCGCAGGGTCCTGCAAGTGTTACGCTTAAAAGTGATGAAATGAGTGTATTGGATGCTATTGATGCAGCATCAACACGAGCCCAAATGAAAAACATGGCGATGAAAACTAATTCTGGTCATAAAAAAGGAAATACAAATATGCGCCAAGGGCGTGTTCAGGTGGCAGAAGCAATTCGAGTTCCTGTAACTGCAAAGCGTACACCTATAGCTGATATTGCGCCTGCCGCTGGTAACCTGAATTCAGGGAATGCCATGCATGGACATTATTGGTTAAAACTAGGGGATTTTAGTAATAAAAATGCAGCATTTGCCCATTTCCATAGAGTTACTGTTGGTAAAGGTTTGACTAATCTTAAGTTTAAGACCTTAGCTGGTGCAGGGCTTGATAATCAAGGTGTAGCGTTGCAAATTGGTCCATTAACAAGTGCTGATAAGGTGTCGGAGCTTTGCTTGTCATTTAAAGCTGCGCATTTGGGCTGTTCAGCGATTCGCGAATAACATCTGTATTTAATATGTTATTACTTTCTTAACTCTATGCAGTGAGCGAGCATTTTTTTAGAAATACTCAAACTGTTAAGTTATAGAAGTTTTCGACGGTTGCTGTTCCATAGTCGAAGAAATATTGCTAAGGGTAGTGTGCTTCTGGTTTGTGTTAGAACATCATAATCTTGTTTTTTAATATTTTGCAGATGGTTTTTTGCAATAATAGCAGGCAGTACAACAGGGGATAGTTTTTTTCGTTCATATCGTTCAATATGATTCCAAGCCGTTATATTCTTCTGCATAATGACACTTGCTTGTGCATGAATGGCTTTTACTACACGTTGGCTTGCAGTTAAAAATGCTGGAGACCCTAGCCGGTCCATCTTTAGGCTATGCTGGGACATTAAGTCAGCAGGAAAAAAGTGGTAGCCCTGCTGAATATAAAAATGGCTGGCTTGTAGCAAGCCCACCATACAACATGCTTTGGCGATGCCTTCTAAAGCCTCCTTAGTTACTTTGTCAGGAGTTGTTTGTTTGGTTATCAGTTGCCAGTGCAATAAAAATAGTGGTAGAGAAAGTTGTGTGCAATGCTCCTCTAATGCATTGAGTGTCGGGAGTGTTGGGGTGGAAAATTCATTCTCGCGAGCGGATATTATATTGTGTAAAAGTGGAAGGCTTTCTTTAGTTAATATATTATGTTGCTGGAGAGTGGATAATTCAGCTAATAATATATGTTTGTGGGATGTTAACGATAGAGAGGATGGCGCTTTATCATCGTTAAAACAATCATTTAGTTCGTCTTTCCACCATTTAAGACGTATCATTCCTAACGTTGGGTCGCTAACCTGATCACGAATTGATGCTATTTCATGATAAAAGCTAATAATAACATGAAGCGCATGTTGAGTATGAGCAGGAGAAAATAGGCTGCATAGATAGCGGTTGTAATCAAGGCTTCGGATTGTAGCCGGCGTTATATGATGTGGTTCAATATAAGAAGTAGTAGTCATGATATGTTTTGTGATAATCAATTATGTTAAAAGCGCTTGTACGCTACATAGCATAAGATATCAAATAATGCAGGGTAAATGTCAGAAATAGACATACATATTATTGGGGCAGGAATTGCAGGTTTAACGGTTGCAGTTGAACTTTCTAATGCTGGGAAGACGGTTAAGCTATGGGAGGCATCTGCTTATGCCGGTGGGCGTTGTAGGTCTTTTTATGATGCTAAGTTAGGGATGGAAATTGATAATGGTAATCATTTACTGCTTGGTGTGAATAAATCAGCACTAGAATTGATTAAAAAAATTGGTTCTCAAGACCAGCTTTATACAAGTAGTAACCCCTCTTTTCAGTTTATGGATATGGAAAGTAAAGAAGAGTGGGATATTTTTCCAGGTAAAACATTTTCTTCTAGAAGTCGTGTGCCTGGTGCGAGTTGGTATAGTTATTTACGAAGTGTTTGTCGTTTAGTATTATCCAAAAAGCATGCTGTTGTTTCGGACGTATTGAATGGCTCAGGAACACAAATATTATATGAGCGATTATGGCAGCCTTTGGCCGTTAGTATGCTTAATACTCCAGATTCATTGGCGTCTGCTCGTATGTTTCGTTCAATTTTATACCAATCATTTATTAGCGGCTATCAAGGCCTTCTTCCTTATAGCCCTCTTAATTCGTGGGGGAAAACGTTAATTGAACCTGCGTTAGATTATATTTCTCAACGCAACGCTTCTATAGAATATAAGGCGCGTATAAAGAAAATATCTGTAACAGATGGGTATGTATCACATATTGTAATGGCGGACAGGGAAGTGCCTATTCTTCCGAATCAGCACGTTATTCTTGCTGTGCCACAACGAGAGTATATACGACTTATGCCGAACCTAAACGAGGAGGAGGGAATAAAAGAATCTTCTGATAAGGAAGCGGAATTAGTTACGCACCAAGAGAAAGTTCTAGAAACGCATGCGATTGTGAATGTACATTTTTCTTGTCAAGCAAAGTCAGATACATACCATAAGGAGGTTCCTTTTATGGGTATTGTTGGTGGTACTGCTGAGTGGTTGTTTTTTCGCTCTGATCTTATTTCTTCAACGACTAGTGCCGCTGATGATTTGGCAAAAAAGGGTGATGAGATAATTGCTGAGGCAGTTTGGAAGGATGTTTGCCTTCAGCAGGGGTGGAATAGTGATAGGCCGCTGCCGCCTTATAGAGTTATTCGTGAAAAGCAGGCTACATTTTCGTGCTCTCCAGAAAATATAGCGCTAAGAGCTACTGTTCATACTCAGATATGCAATTTAAAAATTGCAGGAGATCACACTCAGACAGGACTTCCTGCGACTATTGAAGGTGCCGTGCAATCAGGAAATGCGGCAGCATCAGCCGTTATGGCAATGAAGCTATAGGAATGAATCTATAATAAAAACTAGGGGGAATGCTTAGGGTATTATTATGCTGTACGGCTAGCGAGCTGTTCGTGATCTTCAGTTTGAGGAAATGACAACTGACCATATTCCCTTAAGGCCCCTAGCAATGGAATTAAAGGCATGCCTAATATGGTTTCGTAAGCTCCTGAAATGGCGGTGAATAGGTGTTTCCCGTGCTCTTCTAATTTATATGCCCCTGCACAATTGTAAGGTGAGTCAAGTTGTAGGTAGGTTTCAATCTCAATATCGCTCAATTTGCGCATGGTGAGGCTGGCAATGTCAATATGTTCAAATAGGCACTCTTGTCCACGATATAGACATACGGCGCTATGTTGTTGATGCATTTTGCCGGATAAATTATGTAAGTGTTCAATAGCTTTTTTATGTGATCCGGGTTTATGTAATATGTTGTTTTCTAATGCACATATTTGGTCCGAACCAATAATTAACGCTTCAGGATAAAGATAAGCGACACTCTTTGCTTTTGCTTTGGCGAGAGCAATTGCCTGTTGTGAAACAGAAAGGTTTAGAATTTCTTGCCTAACAATTTCTTCATCTATTTTGGGAGTAACTGCGTCAAATGGCAGGTTCGCTGATTCTAAAATTTGCTTACGTGATGGTGAAGCTGAAGCTAAAATTAGCGGTGCTGATAACGTCATCGTAATATGCATAACAATTCTCCTTTTAGGGTAATTTCCTTCAAGTTGGAAATCGTACCTGCAGAAGCATGACACGATGAGTAACTATTGTCAAAATATGACTATATTGCACCGCATATAAAATAATACAAAGCTATAGCCATCCAATGAGTCTTAAATATCTACGAAAATATTTTTTATACGCTTATAGAAAACATATACCATCTTAGCCTTGTATATAGATAAGGCTAAGATTTTTTAAGTTGTCTTTGAAAAATGAAAAGCTTAGGATTAAGCAACTTCTCGTTCATCATGAAGAAGGCTAGTATAATATTCTATTTCTTCACGTAACTGTAGTCTCTGTTTTTTAAGTTTTGCAATCGTTTGGTCATGTGCATGGTGCAGGAAAGATTCTTGAATCTTACGTTCAATGAATGCATGCTTTTCAGCAAGAGAATCAAGACGGGACTGAATGGTCATAGTTAGGCCTCCTTAATAATCAAAACTTGAGTAATAAAAAATCCATTTTTTTACTTTCGCAGATGCTACAACAATAAATTGAAAAATGGTAGAATAAAAGTTTTTGCACTGCACAAAAAATATTCCCTAGGGTATTTATGTTATGTTGTATAAATGCCTTTATGAAGCGTAATAATTTTTATAGTCATTTAAAAAATTATAAATAAAAGTTATTATTCAGTCTGTTAAATGTATATATTTGTTAATATGCCTTATGCTCAAATGCAACTACTACGCTCTTAATGTGTTGTATATTCTATTGTGCGACGCACAATAATTTGTAGTAAAAATATTAGATGTTAAGGCATGCCTTAAATGATAATTTAATGTTTAGTCCTATATTGAGTCATCTTTAAATATGAAAGAACTTTACCAATTGGAAGTTACGCTATAGGTTCCATCCGATAAAACGTATTATAAATACTGTAGTTATAAGCAGGTAATATCTGGAATGAGTGATTCTGCATCAGATTTAGATGCCTTGATGCGAAAAGCCTTATCTGGTGATAAGGCTTCATATAATGCATTGTTGCGTGGAATAACGCCAGTGGTTCGTGGTTTTTTGTATAAGCGTATGGCGGTAGCTGCGGATGTTGAGGATGTATTACAGGAGATATTAATTTCAGTACATAGATCATTACATACGCATGATGGCCGCCGTGCTGCATTGCCATGGGTGATGGCAATAGCGCATTATAGGTTAACAGATTACTTGCGCCGACAATATAGAATAATGGCTCGTGAAAAGGTGGATTATGATTCAATTGCATCGCAATTAGCAGATCCTAACAGTGATGTAACTTTTTTAGGTAGCGAAAACGAATTACTTCATAATGCTCTAGCAGCATTGCCGGAACGACAAAGAGATATTGTAACACGTTTGAAGTTAGAGGGTAACTCGGTTAAAGAGGTGGCAAAATTATTGGATATGTCAGAATCTGCTGTGAAAGTAGCTGCACATAGAGCCTATAAACTGCTTAAGCAAAACATGCAGGCAGAGGAAAAGCAATGAAAACAGATGAATTAATTCAGAATTTAACAGAGCAAGCAAAACCTGTAAAACCAATGAAAATAGGGATTTATTTATTGGTGTGGCTAGTGTTCTCGATAGTTACAATGGTTGCAATGATGTTTGTAACAGGGCCACGTATGGATGCTCATGTGCATTTAGAGAACGTCAACTTTTATATTGAAGGAATTTTAGCTGTATTAATGGCAGGTAGTGGATTATATGCGGCAGGATTATTGTTCATGCCGGATGTTGGGCAGAAAAAGAAAGCGGTTTGGTTACCTTTCTTGCCTCTTTCTGCATTTGCGGGTCTTGCAATATTTTCACTGATAACAGAGCCTGTATCTTCTCAAGAAATGCAGTGGAACATTACTTGCTTTGGAGATATCGCCACGTTAGTTATTCCTTCATTGGTATTACTATTTTTTATGGTGGTTCGTGCATCATGCACGCATTGGCATCTCTTATGCATGACAGCATCACTTGGGGTTGGTGGGTTAGCGTATATAATATCTCGTATGATGTGTAGCGAGGATAGTTTGGGCCATGTGATTTGGTTTCATTTTGTTCCAGCTTTAGTGATTAGTTATGTTGTGACATGTATTGGGCAGTTCTTAGTGCGTAAACGTTGTTGCTAGTTGTATCTTTTATGATGCTTTGGCGGTTAAAATGTGGAGCTAGGGCAACGTTTGGTAATAATTCATGCTTTATCAGAAAAATATCTTTGAGAAGTGTAACATTTCTTTCTACTGTTCGAATTGAAAAGCACAAGCTCTCTTTTGAAGAGGGTACGTTAGGTAAAGTAACATAACATAACAATAAAGGTACATTTATGGAAAAGAATATGATCTCTCGTAAAATGGCAACTGCTGCTATTGCTGGCTTAGTAGCAGTTGGTGGTTTAGCTGCTTGTAAAGGTGATACTTCAAGCAAGGAAGAGGCATCTTCTGCGCAAAATGGTTGTAGCGGTAAATCTGGCTGTAAAGGTGCTTCCGGCTGCAAAGGTGAGTCTGGCTGTAAAGGCGCTTCTAGCTGTAAAGGTAGTAAGTAATACAGATAGCGCTTAAGGAGTTGCAGTAGCATTCCTTTACGCTGCTAAAAGCCCTTCGTTTAGCTAATATGCTGCGGAGGGCTTTTTTGTAATAACCATCAAATATGTCTTATAACTACTGCAATATTCAGAGCAGTTACTTATAGTAATTTTAAAAAATCTAAAAGCCATATCAACATAATGTTAATGTATTTTCATTACTTAAGTATGAGTAAAATAAGTTATATGATGGGCTATAAAATGAAGAGTTAGACATGATTTCTAATAAGAATAATATATTTGGACTGCCGCATTTAGGTTATGGAATGGGATTGCGTCCACAACATTATGCAGAAATCATGGATAAATGGCCGGCAGTGGACTGGTTTGAGATTATTTCTGAAAATTTTATGGATACTGGTGGCAGACCGGTGCGAATGCTAGAAAAAATACGGGAAAAATACCCAGTAGTAATGCATGGCGTATCGCTATCTATTGGTACAACTGATCCGCATAATTCAGACTATCTAGAAAAGCTTAAGGCGTTAACTACATGGCTAGATCCTGTTTGGGTATCGGATCATTTATGCTGGACTGGCGTGGCGCATAAACAACTACATGATTTATTACCGGTTCCTTATACTGAGGAATCCTTAGCGCATATGATTGCAAGAGTGAAGGAGGTTCAAGATTTCTTAGAACGTCCTATTTTGTTGGAGAATCCTTCGACCTATATGGAGTTTATATCATCGCACATGCCAGAGCAGGAGTTTTTGGCTAGGTTAGCAGAAGATTCAGGGTGTGGATTGCTGCTGGACGCGAATAATGTTTATGTTAGTTGTTTTAATCACCGCTTAAATTGTAGAGAATATATTGATGCACTGCCTTTAGAGAGAGTGGTACAAATTCATTTAGCAGGGCACGAAAACCATAAAACTCATATTATAGATACCCACAATGATCATGTGGTAAATGAGGTATGGGATATTTATCGTTATATTATTGCACAGGCTGGCAGAGAAATAAGCACAATGGTAGAGTGGGATGATGATATACCCGCTTTTGATGTGGTGTGGAGTGAGGTAAAGAAAGCGCAAAACATAGCACAAAATATATTACAGAATAATGCGAGTCAGGATGTGTGCAAACTGGCTGATTTCAGTCAGAAACAGATAACATTAGAGAACAAAACATCTGATATTAATCATGATCAAGCATTAAAAATAATACAGAAGGCAATATTAGAGGGTAATGAGGCAATTATAGAAGCCGAACAGTGGGTTCTGTCTAAAGATGGGTTCTTAGCAAGTGAGCAGTTGCAGGCATATATAAATGGCTATCGTTATAGGTTGTTTGATATTAATAGTGAAGAATACCCTGTATTAAGAGTGTTTTTAGGTGATCAAGTGATGGATGGGCTATTACAAAGCTATGTAGAGTCTTGTCCGTCGGAGCATTTTAATGTTGCTCGTCATGTAGAGAAATTTCCGCAATATATTACAAACTTTACTGCACCAGATCATGCCTCAAAGGATAAGTGGAAATTCGCATGTGAAATTGCTCAATTGGAAACGGATCTCTCAGAGTTATTCCATGCTTTAGAAAGTGAGGTCCTTACAACAGATAGCATTGCAGAAATTGATCCTGATATATTTTTATCTAAGACATTGAAGCTAAGAACAGCTCTAAGAGTACGATATTATAGTTATCGGGTGAATGATTATTATAATCAGGTTATGGAAGGTAAGGATTTAAAAGGTCCAATTAAGGGGGGGTGCTGGTTAGTAACCTGGCGGCATGATGATATATTATATCGATTAGAGTTAGAGAAAGAGGAATATCAAATATTAAAGGCTATAGGTGATGGTCAGTCTTTGGGTGATGCTCTTGCGTTTTTATCTGATGCTGCTAGAGTGACAGAAGAGGATTTGGGGGAGCAAGAGGGAGCAGAACAAAAAATAATGCGTTGGTTTAGCCGTTGGATGGAAAATCAACTATTAGCAGGGGTAGAATGATAATAGGAAAGCAATATTTTCATAGACGTAGTTTTCATGCTTACGGTATAATTTTATCTTGTGGTTTGCTGACGGTTCTTCCCGTCATGTCAATGGCAAGGCCTGGGGAGGTAGATTTATCCCCCAAAATAGAGGTAAAATTAGGCGATCAAGAAATATATAAAGAGGATATATCTATATCCAGTGATGAGTCTGATGGTGCATTAGACGATGACTCTGATAATAAATCAAGAAATAATAATGCCCCCGTTCCGGTAAGTAAAATACATATTGATGGAAGCAGAATAGGGCGTGATGGAATTGTCTTAGAAATACCATTAGAAATTGATGGCATAAATAATACAGGTGTGAAGGCTGCTCCTATAGCGAAGGCTGCGCCTAAAGCTCCTGTAGCTAAGGTTGCTCCTGTGGCAAAATCTTATTCATCTCATTCAGTGGTAAAACCTCATCCTTCTGCTAGGGGCTTGAATGAGCTTAAGGAGTCTATTGCTCCGGAGCCTGCAACGGGGTTTTATGCGAAGTCTCAAGTGACAGCTAAACGCTATATGGTAGTTGCAGGGCATGATAAAGCAACAAAAGCTGGGTTGTCAGTGCTTAAAGATGGAGGGAGTGCTGTAGATGCTGTAATTGCAGCACAAATGGTTTTAAATGTAGTAGAACCACAGTCTTCAGGCATTGGAGGAGGTGGGTTTTTACTGCATTATGATGCTCGTACAAAAGGAGTAACTAGCTATGACGGCCGAGAAACTGCTCCTAAATCTATGCCTATTAATGCTTTCCTAGATAGCCAAGATAATCCGCTTCCTTTTTTAGAAGCCTTGAAGGGGGGAAGGTCCGTTGGTACACCTGGCTTACTGAGGATGTTAGAATTATCGCATAAGAAATATGGAAAATTGCCGTGGAAAAGATTGTTTAGGGATGCAATTATTTTGGCTGATAATGGATTTTCATTTTCTCCACGTTTGCGTAAAATGATGGAAGAAGTGCCGCATTATCAACAAATTTCGGAAACTGCTCCGCTCTATCAGGATAGTGCAGGAAAATTACTGCCGGCAGGTACAATTATCCGCAATCCTCAGTTAGCAGAAATATTATCGCAAATAGCATCATACGGTAGTGATGTGTTTTATAGAGGAAAAATTGCCCAGGATATTGTTGATGCTGTGCAGAATAATGAGGTTTCGTCTGGCACCTTAAGTTTAGGAGATATGGCTGAATATAAGGTGATTGAAAGAGATCCTGTTTGTATTGATTATCGAATATATAAAATTTGCAGCATGGGCCCGCCAAGCTCGGGTGGTGTTACTATATTGCAGTCATTAAAAATGCTTGAATCGTTTGACTTGCATAAATTATCACCATTTTCGGTACAGGCCATCCATCGTATCGCTAGCGCCAGCCGGTTGGCGTATGCGGATCGTAATCGTTATTTGGCAGATAGTGACTTTGTTCCTGTGCCATTAAATGTTCTGTTGGATGATAAGTATCTTAGCCGTCGTGGTGAAATGCTAAAGTCTAGTGAGGCGATGCCAGAAGTGGAGCCCGGAGAAATTATTGCACAGAAGGATGTGGCAACAGTTTGGGAAGAAACCGAACGTCCATCGACAACACATATTAGTGTAGTAGATGGTGATGGTAATGCGGTGGCAATGACAAGCAGTATTGAATATGCATTTGGTTCTGGCGTAAGTGTGCACGGATTTTTGTTAAATAACCAACTAACAGATTTTTCCTTTTTAGCAGAGCATGAAGGAGCGCCTGTAGTTAACCGTATTGAGGGGGGGAAAAGGCCGCGCAGTTCAATGTCACCAACTATTGTATTAGATGATCAAGGGAAATTACGGTTAGTAGTGGGTTCACCAGGTGGAGCACGGATTATCGGATATGTACTACATACGGTGATTGCCGTGTTGGATTGGAAAAAGAGTGTTCAAGAAGCGATTAATCTGCCTCGATTTGTGGCTATGCGGAAAGAAGCCAGATTAGAGTTAGAAGATGGTCATAAGCAAGAATATATTGCTGAGGCACTTAAGCTTAAGGGTTATGAAGTGACAATTCGTGATCTTACAAGTGGTCTGCATGCTATTGAAGTTAGGGCTGATGGACTTCTTGTTGGCGGAGCCGATCCTCGTCGTGAAGGAGAAGCTGCAGGTAAATAGATATAAATACCGCAATCATTCAAGTGATCAGAACATTGTATTAATCAATGTGAAACCTGATTTTTTAGGCACAGAAATATGCTCCTATATTAAATAATTTCCTAATTATTTGTTTAAATATTATTCTATATCATGTCATTATAATGACGGAATGATTACAGCATTTTTCCTGGGTTCATAATGTTTTTAGGGTCAATTGCAGTTTTAATACTGCGCATTAATTCTAGTGAATTTTCTTCCCGAACATCTTGTAAATCATTGCGCCTATCTTGGCCGATTCCATGTTCAGCACTTATGCTGCCATCAAATTCTCCTAACGATTGATAAATAATATTTTTTAGTTTTTTCTTACATGCTTCATACCAAACATTAGAGCTGTCTTTAGGTAGTAATACATTATAGTGGATATTGCCGTCACCCATGTGTCCAAAAGCGATTATTTGAGCCTCTTCTAGATTTTTACTAATCATCGCATCAGTTTGAGTAATAAAGTTTGCCACACAAGCAATTGGTACTGAAATATCAAAATGAATTCCGCGACCAGACTTAGATTCTGCTTCGGAAATATTTTCTCGTATTTTGCGGAAATTTTTGGTTTGTGTAAGGGACTGTGCGATAGATGCATCATTAATCATTCCATCATTAAATGACACCTCTAAAATACCTTCACATGCTGTTCGTAAATAATCACCAGCTATTGGTGAGGCTAATTCCACCAAAACATAATAGGGCGTAAAGGAGGTAAGTGGCGCTTGAGTGTTGGGTATATTATCGAGTACTAACTGTTGCGCATGGTCTGATATTAGCTCAAACATTGTTACAGCATCCCCGCAAGCTTCTTTAAAGCGGACCAAAAGATGTTGAGCGCTTATAATGTTTGGGACAGCAATATATGCTGTAACAGTTTGTTTAGGTTGAGGGGCTAGCGTTAAGCATGCAGCGGTAACAATTCCAAGTGTGCCCTCTGCACCAATAAAAAACTGCTTTAAATCATAACCTGTATTGTCTTTGCGTAAAGATTTTAACTCGCTTAGAATAGTTCCATCAGGGAGGATAACCTCTAATCCAAGCACTAGATGGCGTGTGTTGCCGTAACGAATAACCGCTGTTCCGCCAGCATTTGTAGAAACAAATCCTCCGACTTGACAGCTTCCTTCTGATGCCATGCTTAATGGAAATAGTCGGTTATTCTTCTCAGCTTCAGTTTGTAAGGTGGCTAAACTGCATCCTGCTTCTGCAATGATACAGTCATTTTCAATATCAACAGAGCGAATTTTTTGCATACGCTTCATGCAAATAACAATTTGAGGGCGTTCTTCTTTTTGGGTGGTGGGGATAGCTCCAGATACTAAACCTGTATTACCACCTTGCGGTACGATAGCAATGTTATGTTTGTTGCATAAAACAACAAGTTGAGATGTTTGTTTAGTAGAATTAGGCAGTGCTATCAGTATAGCTTTTCCGGTGCGACCACCCCTCCAAGATTTTAGGTAAGGCTCCATCGCATCGGCATCATTAATATAGCCGCGCTCTCCTAGTAGCTTTTGGATATCCTCTAGGGCCTCATCGACATTATTCTTATTTGTTTTTTTACTAGTTTTTGTCATGATAGTAATGTGATATCTCCACCAATTGCAGCACTGTTTTCTGTCCAAGTTCGTTCATGCATAAATCTTAATAAATAATGCGGTCCTCCGGCTTTGAATCCGGTGCCAGATAATCCCATACCGCCAAATGGTTGTACGCCAACAACAGCACCAGTCATGCTGCGATTTGCGTAATGGTTTCCAGCCTGTACTTTACGGTGAGCATAATCAATACGTTGTTGTAGGCGGCTATGCATACCGAAAGTTAAACCATAACCTGTCTGGTTAATGCGGTCTATAACATTATCTAACTGTGCGCCGTTAAATCGAATAACATGCAGAACAGGACCAAATACTTCACGTTCTAATAAGCTAATATCAGCTATTTCAATGATATGTGGTGCTACAAAACATGGGTGGTCTTCATAAGCTGGGGTGAGGGAAGATTTCCCAACTAGTTTTACGCCGGATGCTTCTTGTATAGTTTTAATATGATCACGTAATATTTGGGCTGAAGTATTATCAATCACTGGTCCAATATCAGTATCCCAGTTTAGTGGCGAGCCAACGGTTAGTTTAGCTACTGCGCCTTGTAGTAAGGTCAGTAACGTATCAGCAATTTCATTTTGAACAAAGAGCACACGTAATGCAGAGCAGCGTTGGCCAGCGCTACCAAAAGCACTAATAATAATATCATCAACAGCTTGCTCGGGTAGGGCGCTACTATCAACTATCATGGCATTTAATCCGCCAGTTTCTGCTATTAGCGTAGCTATTGCTCCATCACGTTTGGCAAGTGATCGGTTTATATGGTGAGCAGTTTCTGTTGACCCCGTGAAGGCAACCCCTGTTGTTAGGTTGGATGCGGTAAGCATAGGGCCAATTTCGCTTCCTTGTCCGATAAGTAATTGCAATACATCGCTGGGAACTCCAGCTTTGTGCAAAATACATACGGAAAAATGTGCAATAAGTGGAGTCTGTGCTGCTGGCTTGGCTATTACGCTATTTCCTGATGCTAGTGCAGCGGTAATTTGGCCGATAAAAATGGCTAGTGGAAAATTCCATGGGCTAATACAGGTAAAAACACCTTTTCCATCCAGCGCTAATGTATTTATTTCACCAACTGGGCTAGGAAGTGTTACAGGATTGCTCATTAATCGTTCGCATTCTGCAGCATAATAACGGCAGAAATCAATTGTTTCACGCACTTCTGATATCGCGTCCTCAATTGTTTTTCCTCCTTCACGTTGCAAAAGAGAAATGGTCTTACTTTCTTCATCGCTAAATAAATCAGCTGCTTTGCGTAATATTGTAGCGCGGTGCTCGGGAGAAGTCTGACTCCAAGAATGAAAGGCCTTTGTTGCTGATGTAAGTGCTGTATCAACATCTTGTTGATTAGCAAAATAGACACTTCCAATCGGATTTTTTTCGTGCTTATCAGCAAACGGGCTGTAGACATCATGATGCGTATTTACATCCCCTGAGGCAACGCCATTTATTACAGAAAAAGCATGGTATAATTGTTTATTTTCTTCTTGGCATTCCTTCCATAATTTCTTAACTTCAGATCGGTTTCCTAAATCTATACCTTCGCTATTAAGGCGTTGATTGCCATATAAGTCCTTAGGGAGTGGTATATTTTCGTGAGGCCTTCCTCCAGTGTCTTCAGCGCGTATTATAGGATTGCGCAATAATATATTAGGTTCAATCTCTTTATCAGCTACAAGATTTACAAAAGATGCATTCGCACCATTTTCTAACAAGCGGCGTATTAAATAAGGTAATAACTCTCTATGCTGTCCAACAGGGGCATAAATTCGGCACGGATGGCGGTGAACTACCTGATCATGCAGGCTTTCTCCCATGCCGTATAGGCGTTGAAATTCCATATCTTTTGTGCCGTATGTTTCAATGATAGCAGCAATAGATAGGGCGTTGTGAGTTGCAAATTGTGGATAGAAAGCAGTTTGGTTATCCAAAAGTTTAGAAGCACACGCAAGATATGATACGTCTGTATGGCTTTTGCGAGTAAATACAGGATAATTTTTAAGGCCGTTGGTCTGTGCTTGTTTAATTTCGCTATCCCAATAAGCTCCTTTAACAAGCCTTACAGGAATGCGGCGTTTATAACGTTTAGATATTTCTTCTATAAAGTCAATGATAGGAAGGGCACGTTTTTGATAGGCTTGTAATACAAAACCAATACCATCATAACCATCAAAGGCAGTGTCTGAATGTAGGGCATTATATATTTCTAGTGATAAATCTAGTCGTGTTGCTTCTTCCGCGTCAATGGCTACAGCAATATTATGCTCCATTGCTAGCATCAATAGTGATTTTATTCTTGGAACTAATTCATCCATTATTTGTTGCTTTTGCAGCCATTGATAACGTGGGTGCAAGGCAGATAACTTAATTGACATGCTTGGACGGTGAAAGAGGGAGGATTTAGGTAGGTGATATTCTGCTGGTGGTGTAATAGCTAGTGCATCAGCTTGTTGCCCTGTTGTAATGATAGCATGGCGGTAAAGTTCATAAAATTGTTCAGCTTGTTGATCTGTGCGCGCTCCTTCCCCAAGCATATCAAATGAAAATAGGTAGAATTGATCGCGTAATGATTTTCCTTGATTTATAGCCTGTTCAATTGTGTTAGCTAGAACAAACTGAGACCCCATGAGTCCCATTGCTTTTTTAAGAGCATTGCGGATAACAGGTTCACCAGCTCGACTGATGAGGCGGCCTAATAAATTGGATGGTTTATCATCATGGTCTTTTCCCATATGTAGTACATGCCCAGTTAGCATTAAGCTCCATACGGATGCGTTCATAAACAAAGAATCCCCATTACCTAGATGCTCATCCCAGTGAGTTCCAGAGAACTTGTCATGAATAAGGGCGTTGGCGGTATGGGCATCAGGAATGCGTAATAATGCTTCTGCAATGCACATAATGGCAATGCCTTCTTTATTATTAAGGCCAAACTCATGAATAAACCCTTCCATGCCGTTATGGTCTAACTCTTTACGAATGCCGTGGACGTATTTTTGGGCAAGTAATAAGATATTATCTGATTCTTTATTGTAACATTGGCATAAAGGCAGTAGTCGCTTTATGGCTTCTGGTTCGGTTAAAAAAGCATCATCACTAATGAGTTGTAAAAACTCATGAGGGAAAGAGGGTGATGTATTATAATCAGGCATGGGTGTTATATTCCGTTAATCAAAAGCAATTAATCAAAGGCAACTAGTCAAAGGAAATGCCTTGAGCAAGCTCGGGTTTTTCTATGCCAAAATAAGTGGTGCTGGTTTGTCGGCGCATATAATTTTTCCATGCGTCTGAACCAGATTCTCTACCGCCTCCAGTTTCTTTTTCTCCTCCAAAAGCGCCGCCTATTTCCGCACCACTTGTGCCGATATTGACATTAGCAATGCCGCAATCGCTAGTATATTTGAAATATTCTGCTTCGCGTAAGTCTGTTGTAAAGATCGCGGATGATAGCCCTTGCGGAACTGCATTATGCTCAATCATAACGTCGCTTAATTCATTATAAGGCATCACATAAAGGATGGGCGCAAATGTTTCTTGTTTTACAATTGAAGTTTGTTCTGGCATGCGTACTAACGCAGGGTGGACATAGGTTCCTGAATCAGGAATCATTTCCGGAATATCACCAAAAATTACGGTTCCATTTTCTGCCTCGGCCTGCTTAATAGTGTGTTGCATGGTAATGCGTGCTTCTTTGTCGATTAATGGACCAAGAAGGGTGCTTTCATGCATGGGGTTGCCAATGTGATTGTCAATTATGTTTTGGTAAGCCTTTGTTAGCTGTTCTGAAGCATCTTCTATTAACGTTTGGTGGACAAATAATCTCCTCGTTGTAGTGCAGCGCTGACCGCATGTACCAACTGCACCAAAAACAACGGCAGGAATAGCAATATCAAGGTCTGCTGATGGGGTAATAATTACCGCGTTATTCCCACCAAGCTCAAGCAAAGATTTGCCAAACCTATTTGCAACTTTAGGCCCTACATCGCGGCCCATGTTGCTGCTACCTGTTGCGCTCACCAATGCTATATCTTTATCTTCTACTAATAGATTACCAATGTCTCTATCACCAATGAGTATTTGGCTGAGATGCTTGGGAGCAAGGATGTAATCATCAATTATCCGCTGTAAAAGATTCTGGCAAATAATAGCAGTAAGTGGTGTTTTTTCTGATGGCTTCCATATGATTGAATTGCCACAAACTAGAGCTAATGCTGCGTTCCAAGCCCATACCGCCACTGGGAAATTAAATGCACTGATGATAGCTGTAGGACCTAGCGGATGCCAAGTTTCCTGCATGGTATGTGTGGTTCGCTCAGAACTAATTGTAAGGCCGTGTAATTGTCTTGAAAGACCCGTAGCAAAATCACAGATATCAATCATTTCCTGTACTTCGCCACGGCTTTCTTCTAGAATTTTCCCGCATTCTATTGTGACTAGCCGGGCTAATGGTTCTTTATATTTGCGTAATATATTGCCAAAGCGACGGACTAATTCCCCGCGTTTTGGGGCTGGAACATTACGCCATTTTGCAAATGATTCTTTGGCAGAATCAATAGTGTTTTGGCACTCAATACGATTGTTAATAGCAAGTGTGGCAAGGGTAGTGCTGTCAATAGGAGTTGTAACGGTTAATGAGGACCCAAAATAAGGACTTAAATCAATATCTGTTTCAACAAGAATTTCAGATAACACATCAGTAAATAACACAGCACCCCCAGTCAGAAAATTTTATCTGTTAATTTGTTGCTTGAATATGCTCCCCAGCTATTACTGCAACGTAATGTAGAATTGGCCATTATAGCACGAACTAAGAAGCAAACAAAGCCTGATACTGAGATAAAATATCATTTTCTTGATCTTCTACTTGTCCGCCATGCATGGTTATGTCGGAGATGATAGATAAGAATTTCTTTTTTAACCGCGAAGTGGTGTCAGTTTGGTTTTCATCATCATATTTCATAGCGAATAATATGCTATCTGGGATAGCGGGAGTTAAAGGGATCAGGGGGTGATCATGTAGTAATTCTTTGAAAATAGATTCAGAACGCTTATGGAAGATTTCGGCCTTTTGATCATCCGCACCATGTTGGTCCATAAGTAATGGCATGTCTAGACCATCACCTTCATATAAATCAATAAATGCAATAATATCAGATAATAAAATAAGCTCAGAATGATTGCCTAAATGATCAATATTACTTACTGCATAGCTGATACGAATAAAATCCGTACGAATAAAATCCCTCAATGTAGTGCGAACAGCCTCAGGGCTTTCTTCAAAAGGGTGCTGCATTAAGGTGATAATATCAGCAACAGTACCGGCAATACGTTTATGTAGCATATAACAATCCTTTACTAGTACTCGGCTTATGTCGCCATATTTGTTTATTGTACTGCTCTGAAAGTGAATATCAACTAATACATTACATTAGGTGCATTTAGGTGAGTAGCTATGATGAAGTATATTGTCTATTCTAGGTGAAATAGACAATATATTAGAAAAATAGTATAATGACAGAAATAGAGGGTGTTTTTGTAGGGAGTATACTATGCCAGAAATTATACAAACTGCTGAAGGATGGACTGTCACCGCAGATTTTGAAGATGGAACAGTGGGAGAAGTTGCGTCTGGAGGAAGTGGTTTTCATTCTGCAGGTGACCGGACTATATATTCTAACGTTCAAGCAAATACAGGTAATCAGTCTGTTCGGTTGGACTGGTTAACAGGTGATGATGGATTTTCAAATAATCGTGGAGAGATTAACTTTCCAGAAACAGTAGGCGTTGGCGGTGAAATGTGGATGCGGGCATATTTTTACTTTGAAGCTGGTTGGGATTGGGGCTCTGCCAACACAAGTGCAGGCATTATAAAAATGATGCGTTTCCATAAACAGACAAGTGATGGAGGGCATGCAGGATATACCTCAATGATGGGAACAAGCTCTGGTGCACCACGGGGGAGTAATGAGGGGTATCAAGATGTATCATGGATAGATCAGAATCAGGCGGGGCAGTATATTGCACCTAATGATGAAAGAATTGGTGCAGAAAATGATGTAATATTAGGAGCTGGTCAATGGTATTCTCTTGAAATATATACCAAATTAGAGGTATCTGGTGGTGTTTATCGTATGTGGGCTGATGGGCAATTAATAGCAGAAAATACAGATTTAGATATTATGCACCCAGGAGGAATGGCGGATTTTGCTTTTATTATGAGTACGTGGAATGGGGGCGCTCCGCAAGATCAAACTCAGTTTATTGATGACTTTATGGTCACAACGATCCGGCCAGATAATCAGGATAGTAATGGTAACTATATGATTGGTATGCTTGAGGGTAGCGGCAATGCAGGGGGTGGAGAATCTGGCCAAGGAAGTGAATCAGGTTCTGGTAGTGGAGAAGAGGTGGTTGGAAATGGAGAAGAACAAGGCGGTGAGGGTGGAACATCAGGTGAATCAGAACTTGTAAAAGGACGTGTGATAGATGGTGAATCTATTGACTTAACAAATATTAGTGCAGAATCTAGTAGGGTAACCGGTAGTGCGCAGGGCGACCATTATAAGCTTGGTAGTGGTAATGACACTGTTTCTGGCTTTGATGGTGCAGATGTGATTAATGGAAGTCACGGTGCTGACCTGGTTAATGGTAATCGTGGTAATGATTATGTTGCTGGAGGAAGTGGAGATGATCGTGTATTGGGAGGAAGGGGTCATGATGAAGTGCGTGGTGGTAGGGATCAAGATTTTGTAAATGGCAATCGCGGCCATGATGTTGTGCACGGAGATCTTGGTAATGATATTTTGCATGGAGGTCAGCATAATGATTCCATTTTTGGTGGAGAGGGTAATGATATAATTTTTGGAGATCGAGGAGATGATGTGCTGCACGGTGGAGCTGGCAATGATGTCTTTACGTTTTCTTCTGGAGGAGGAAGGGACATTATATCAGACTTTACAATTGGCCAAGACCGTATTGATTTAGTTAGGTTAGGTTTTGCCTCACGGGAGGAGGCGTTATTAAATACATCCTTTGCGCAAGGTAACACTTTAATCAATTTAGGTGATGTTAATGGAACTATTGAATTGGTAGGAATTGATGCTTCTACCCTGAATATTGTTGGAATAATAATCTAGATTAAACACTATAATCTACTAACGAGATGTTAGGACATATTTATATATCTCGTAAATCCAATAATGTTAAGTGATTATAGAAATGATGAAAGTAATTCAGGGTGTTGAGTCAGGTAGTTCTTGCCTGACTTCGTTTGAAGGAAGAGATTTAAATTAATGTCCTCTTGTTTAACAAAGCCTTGTTGTGGCAAATGCCCTTGGCGTACCATATCAATAACGCCGACAATGGCACAAGCTGTTGTCCATATGATTGATGTACGTCGTTTTCCACATAATTCAATAGGTAAATAATCAGCAACTATTTCCTTTGTTTGTAGCCGGTCATTAATATTTCCTTGCACAGATGCGTGGATTAATACTCGGTCCTGGTCGTCCGGTGGCAGCGCCCAAGCAAGTCGTTTTACAAGTTCATCAGGACTTTCTCTAAAGCGTAATTCATTAATGAGTAGGTTCATACCCGTAAAATGGCCTGGATATCGAATGGATTTATAATTTAGAGTTTCTACTTTCCCTTCAAAGGTTTCGGTCATTGTGCCTAATCCGCCTGAAGTAGTGAAGGCCTCATATTCAATGCCGTTAATACGTATTGTTTCAATGTTTTTAAGTGCGGGTATCTTTTGTCTTGTCCCTTCGATAATGGCGTCACAAGGTGCGATACACTCATGCACTAATCCTTCAAGTGACCAATTTCCAGCATAGCCCAACTGACCAATTGGGTGTTGAGGGAGTGCGCCAACACGTAATTTTATATGGCGTAGACCTGTTGCATCAAATTGATGTGCAATGGCGGAGCCAAGAATACCAATAAAACCAGGCGCTAGTCCATTTTGAGGAATCATAACGCCACGAGAGTCTTTAGCCATTTGACGAATTGCATTTGTGGTGGTTACATCTTCTGTTGGGTCAAAATAATGTATGCCAGCTTTATATGCGGCCTGTGCAACAGGCAAAGTTAGGTTCCAAGGTAGGCAAGAAACAACAGCATCGTGCTGTGCAAAGAGCTTATTTAGCGTATCCACTTGGTTTATATCGGTTTCTACAAACGCTATTTTTTCGGGTGTGAAGGCTGTTTTGATTCGGTCCGCACCGGTAACCTGCAATCCATTATCATGGAGTAGAGTTGCAACTAAACTACCAACTCCGCCCATGCCTAGCACTAGAATTTTTTCTATGCTCATGGCTTTCCTCCTTGTGTTAACCCCACTTCAATTGTAGCATATAGGCTATTAGGAGTCACATGTAATTATAGAAAAATATATTAACTTCAGTCGATTGAAAAATAATTAAACGTTGAAAGAGAATCAATATGCAGAAACATAAAATAATTATACTGACATTGATGGTTTTGGTATTTACAGGGTTTTCAGTTGATAGCTCAGCTCGAAAAGTAAGGTTTGGCTCTGATCAGGGTGAAGAAATTCTAAGTGAGCGGGAAGAACGTAATCATAAATTTGATGTTATGATTGAGGAGCTAAGATCTATACGTGTGGCTGCAGAAGCAAATAATTTGCGTCTGAAGGAGTTAACTGAGAAGGTTGATTATAATCAGAAGATGATGGTTGGTGCGCTCAAACGCTTAAGAGAAGCGTTAGAAAACATGAATTCCTCGGGTAAAAAAGAAAGGACTAGTAAAAAATCGGAATAATGGTTGTTCTAAAGTAGTTGTGAGCAGGTAAAGTGCTTGAGTTATTTGTTGTTTTTTATGTTGTAAAACCTAGCAATAAATCTAAAAATAACGTGCAAATTGGATGCGAATGTGATCATCGTTTCTGAGACCATTTGCTAAATTATTTTGATCTACGTTAGTAAATAGATATGCACTAACTTCTAACTTCCAGCTATCTCCTATGCGAGTTTCAGCTTCAAATAAAAATGTTGATGTGCCGTCATTAGCATCAATTACCCCGCCGGCAAGTATGGCGGTATCTTGTACATTATTAAATGTCATACGTCCGCCAATAAATAGATCATTATCAGCAAGAGTAGCCGGCGCAAAATCACTACGGTCATCCCACTGATATTCAATAAGTGTGCCTATATCGTAACCACTTTCTGCAACGTCATAGAATGTATATTCAACTCCGCCTGTTGCAGCAGCAAATGACCTTCCGTGTCCACTACGATATATAGCTTCTATCTTCCAGAGCCAACTTTCATATGTTGCCTGTAAGTCTAATCCTGTTTGATCAATAATATCATAATGTGGGCTAAGCTCTATGCTAGATGTTGTCTCATTTAGTGATGGAACAAGGCGAGGTTCTCGTGATGTTCCATGAAAGTGATACAGTCCAACATCCCATTCATTGAATGTATGACTATAGCGTCCTAGCCAGTCTAGGCGATGATTTTCTGCGCCTGATTCATATTCGGTGTTGTTGGTATTTACCACGACATCTCCACGTAATCTTCCGCGCTGTCCTGCAAAAGTACGTTCTCTGAATCCTGGTAGAGCAAATAACCTAACGGTTCCCCAGTCTTGGAATGTGCCGTATTCTATTGCGGGTTGACCTAGTTTTTCTTCTTGATCAATGGATTCAATGCTATCTGTTTGGTTAAGGATATCAATCAGATGGTTTGACTCTGCAACTCCCCAAAAACGATTAATCATACCAGCTCTAAGTTCCCAATCATCACCTACATGTAGCCAGTTAAGTTCACGAAAATCAACATGACTACGGCGGTCATCATGTTGGTCAATGCGAAAAAAAGGTGTGAATGTTAATGTGTTATCGCCTTTAGCAAAGGGAAGTTCAAAATCATAAAATAGTTGAATTTTTCCAGATAGAGAAGTGTTAGCAGATGACTGGCCTATATAGTCAGAATCATGAAGGAAAAAGGTCGATTCTGACTCAAGATATCCTGACCATTGTAGGGCGTGTGCCGGCAATGGGAGACTAATTGCCGGCACACTAAGAGCGCATATCAATGCTATGAGGTGCCGCCGCGCTGCATTGTCAGGTATTTGGTAGTCGCGGCTAGATATGCGTCCCTGTTTCATTGTCATTTTTATATTCGTCTTAGATGGTAAAAAAGTTTCATAAGTTTAAAAAATTATTTCATTCTTTGTAGTGCCGCCTTGGTAAAGTCAGAAGAGTCTAATTGGTTATTAAAAGTAATAGTATGAGTGGTGAGTCTAGTGGATTTTTCTGTAATATGGTTTTTCATATATAAATCATGGGCACGCCAGTATTTAGTAAGATATTGACGGTAGTCATTCATTTCTAATGTTTTTAGAAGTGCATTTTTGCGGTCATAAAATTCAACTTTTTGAATGCGGAACTCTTCATGATCAATCCAGCCGATTTGACGGGTATATCCAGAATGTTTGTAGAGTGGTGTGCGCTCTACCACGAAGCATTGGAGTGTTCCGCATGATTCACTACGCAGGTATGTATAATCATACTTCATCATTTCAGTAGCAGTCATATCTTCAAAGGCAAACTCACTGCCAACAAAAGGTCCCGACTTGTTACGAGAGGCAATACGTTTGATTTTACGATTTCCTGTTAGGGCTGGTAGGCGTAGCCATTGGTCATCTGAATCTAAAAAATGTGCGTGTGATAGCAATGCAGTTCCACGTACATCTTTGGGGGTGTCAAAAATGACGATAGACTTATCTCCATCGTCAGGGTCTATATTTTCTAAGGTGCTAATTCGGATGCGACGAGTGCTGGTATCACCTGCAGAGTTTTTAAGAACCATCTCCATATCAGCCTTAGAGTCACCAAAGCCTAAATCGCGTGCATCAGATTCTTTTGCAATTGCTAAACCTATTTCTTTAGGAGTACCGTTGCTGCTGAGTATTTCATCTGCTGTACGGGCTAACGCTGGTGAAGATATGGCTGCGGTTAAGGCAAAAATAGAAATTGCTGCAATTGTTTTCATGATAGTGTCCTTTTTAATAGAAGGTTTTGAATCTTTTTTCTGAAGCGCGGATCGGCGGCAGAAAAACATCAATAATGCAGGTAGCATAAGGAAATCAATTACTAAAGCACTAGTAATTATAACTGCATTTAATAGGCCCATATGAGAATTTACTTTAAATGCAGATGTGCCAAGAATGATAAATCCAGCAACAATGATAACTGATGTAACCACTAGTGCAACCCCTGCTGAAGAAAAGGCGTAACGAATTGCATCTGCGCTATCCAAATTTTTCTCACGCATTCCGCGCGCATATTTACTTAGGAAATGCACCGTATCGTCAACAATAATTCCTAAGCACATGGCAACTACAACAGAAACTCCCATACCAATTTGGTTTACAGTTAGACTCCATAATCCAAATGCGGCAACAGCAGGAATTAAGTTAGGAACTAAGCTGATTAGTCCAAGACGGAGGCTGCGTAGGGCGAAAATAAGGATTAATGAAATTATTACTAAAGAAATTCCGGTTCCAGTCAGCATACCATTGATGTTACGCTGTGATATATAAGAGAACATCATGGTTGGTCCGGTTCCTCCATCGCTTTCTAAATGATGGTCTTTTAACCAAACTTCGGCTTCAGCATTGAATTTACGCATTTCTGCAGTAGAAATATCTTTCAATGTTACTGCAACACGAGTGGCAGATTTGGAAACATTTATTTGATTGGTAAGATCTAAGCCATAAGGTAGACTCATTTCATAAAGTAATAAATATTGTGCAGCTAACTCACGGTTTTCTGGTAATAAATATTGTTCAGAGTCATCGCCATGCATGTTCATATTTAGGCGTTTTAGGGTGTCGGTAATGCTTAAAACGTGATCAGTCCAATGATGATTGCGTAACCAGTAAGTAAAATTATCAACTTTTCTAATAAATTCAGGGTCACTCACTCCATTTTCTATGCCGGACTCAAGTGCAAATTCTACAATATATGGGCCTGAAAGATTCTTGGTAGCAAAATCAGAATCACGACGGAATTCAATAGAGTTATCAAAATATTCAATCCACCTATCATCCAAGATTAAGTTAGGGATGGTGGTAGCTAATGCTGCTATAATTAGCGCAGAAATAACAAATATCTTACGGAAGCGGGCAAGAACCCAGTTGCCAAAAGCTTGCATCATTCTAGCCGGTCTATCAGAAGTGCTGTCATTAGTTGTGCTAGTCACTTTGATACGCATAGGGAGTATAGAAATCATTGCTGGTAAGAAAATAACAGAATAAGCAAAAGCAACCATAACCCCAATGGCAGATATATTGCCTAAATCATGAAATGGAGGGGCATCGCTTGCGTTAAGTGATAAAAAACCAATTGCTGTTGTAATTGAGGTTAGGAAAATTGGTTGAAAATTAACGCGCATTGATTCCGCTAATGCATCTTGCTTGCTACTACCAGATCTCATTTCTCTTAGCATAGTAACAAAAACATGGATACTATCAGCTACAGCTAATGTTAAAATAATAGTTGGTGCAATGGCGGATGCCGGTGTAAGGGCAACGCCCATCCATCCTGCGATTCCCATTGCAAATGCTGTTGAAAATGCAATCACTAACAATAAGGTGAAAGTGGTAGCAATTGAGCGTAATATAAGTAGTGATACTAGTAAAATAACAATATACATTAATGGTGTTAATGTAGACATATCCTGCATGCTGGCTTCAAAAAATGCAACATTAAGCGGAATCATGCCGGACATAGCGATGTGAAGTTCAGGGTATTTTGCTTGTATTTCATCGGCAAGGTTTCTCGCAAACATCATAATTTCTGCAGATTCCGCAGGGTCTTTTTGAGGAAGTTGTACGGTAACATTGACTCCGGTGGTGGTGCTATCAGGGCTAATGAGGCGGTTGGCAAGCATAGGTTCGGTTAATGCAACGCGCTTAAGTTCTTCTAAGGCATTAGTATCTAGCGAATTGGGGTCTTCAACAAGGTCAATAACGGTGAGATCGTCATCTTCAGCATAGGTATGCTGGTGATTAGTAAGAGAGTCTACACGGTTTGAGTAAGGCATCTGCCAAGATTTCTCAGTTAACTCATAGACAGCTTGCATAGTGCGCTGTGTAAAAACATTTTTGTCTTTAGGCTGCACAACAAACAATACATTATCATTACGGGAATATACTGCTTGCATTTTTTCATACGCTACTAACTGTGGGTTTTCTGGACTAAACCACACACGGTAATCAGATGTAAAAGAGAGGTATTTGCCGCCAGAAGCGGCAGCAAGAACGCTAAGAATAACGCCAATAAGCACTAACCATTTATGACGAATGATGGCGTGTGTAAAGCGGACGATTTTGTTGTTGCTATGGTTACTCATTTTACGTTCTCGTTTAAATAAATATTACAAAAGTAGAATGGACTGTTTAGTCTAAGTTGACGTTATCATAAGGAAACTAGACTGTCTAGTCTAAAAATGATATGATAGGAAATAATTTTAACGAAGAGATGAATTTTATATAAGAAAACGTGTCTAAAAGGTGATTAATAAGGGCTATAAATATTAATCGGTTGTTTGATTGCTATATTATAGGATATATGATCTATATAATTAATATTGGTGAGTTTTATGGGAAAACGTGAGGATATTATACAAGCTGCCGGGAAGGCTTTTTTAGAAAAAGGCTTTGAGGGTGCTAGTATGGATTATATAGCGCAGGAGGCCGGTGCGTCTAAGCAAACTGTGTATAGTCACTTCACGGGAAAAGAAGATCTATTTAGTGCCGTAATTAGTTGTAAATGTGATGCAATTTGGCAATCTAGCCGCAGTGATGGAAAGGAAGATGGAGAAGTCGATCCAGAGGATTTTCCTCCACCAGAAGAATTTCTACCATTGCTTGGAAGAATGTTTCTTGCAAAAATATTAGAGCCAGATGCCATTGCAATGCAGAGACTGGCTATTTCAGAATCAGAACGTTTTCCAGAGGTGAGTCAGATGATGTTTGAGGCAGGGCCACGTAAAGGTATTGCCAAGTTTCGTTATTATTTAGAAATACAATGCAGAAAGAAAAATTTGATTATTGAAGATACGCAAATGGCTGCAGAATTATTCACGGATATGGTTAAATGCACTCCTATATATACAGTTTTGATGTCGGTTGAGGATGCGCCTATATCACAAGAATTAATAGGGAAGAGAGTTGATGAAGCTGTTTCTTTATTCTTGGCTAAGTATGGTGCATAACATGATGTATAATTTTAGTAGCTAATTTCTTCCTCTGGTATGGATTATTTTTTCCTGCTATAAGCTATGTATGAATAGTAAGTCAATATATCCAGTGATTTTGTGTGGTGGTGAAGGAAAACGCCTTTGGCCGCTATCTACTCCGTCAAATCCCAAGCCTTTTATTACACTGCTACAAGGCCAGAGCTCATTATTTTGTCAGACATTTCAACGATTTTCAGGTCCTGGTTTTGCAAAGAAAATAGTGGTGTGTGGTGAAAAACATCTTGTTTTGGCGCAGAACCAATTGTCGAGTAAACAGCAAGATGACACTCTCTTTATTGCTGAACCAGTTGCTGCTAACACTGCTGTAGCAGCAGGGTTGTCTGCTTTGGCATTATTGGCTGAAGATAAACAGGCAGTTATGCTGATAGCGCCAGGTGATCACTTTATCCCCAATCCTGAGGTGTTATATGATGCATTGCCAGATGCTTTGGATCAGGTAGAGCAGGGAAAGCTCGTTGTTTTTGGAATTAAGCCCGATAGCCCTCATACTGGGTATGGTTATATTCAGCCAAGCCAAGGGAGTGGATTAGGTATAGTATCAAGCGTGCATCGTTTTACTGAAAAGCCGGATTTAGTAACAGCTAGATATTTCCTAGATAGTAAAGAATATGTGTGGAATAGCGGGATGCTTTGTTGTCGGGCTGATGCGTATATAGCAGCATTGAAAGAGTATGCTCCGGATATTTTACACTGTTGTCAGGATGTATTTCATTCAGGGGCGCGGCGGGGGAATGTACTGACGCCTAGAACAGAGGAATTATATGGTTCAAATTATCCATCTTTTGACTATGCCATATTAGAAAAAATATCTGACCTTTCGGTAATAACGCTAGATATGGAGTGGGCGGATATAGGAGACTGGTCTGCATTAGAGGTGTATTCTCGTAAAATGGGTATCCCCCTTATAAGTGATATTTCTAGATCTCAAATTTATACAATGCATTACAAGGGAAGCCCTGTAGGTGATTTACACATTACGTCAGATAATCATGGTGTAACATCATTGAAGATGCTTAATGGCAACGACAGTCATGATAGCATAAGCGAATCATGTCTACTATTGGATGAATGCAAGAAGCAGCTTGATGCTTATTTTTCGGGTAGATTGAAAGACTTTAATTTACCCCTTAATCCATCTGGAACGCCATTTCAGAAACGAGTCTGGCAGGCTTTGACAACGGTTCCTTGTGGGCAAACGGTCAGTTATGGTGCAATTGCACAGCAGATTGGTAATGCTGGAGCTGTACGTGCTGTTGGTCAAGCCAATAACCGTAATCCTATTGGCTTAATTGTTCCGTGTCATCGCGTTATAGGGGCTGATGGTAGCTTAACCGGTTATGCCGGTGGTATAGAGAAAAAATCTTGGCTATTGGAGCATGAGCGTAATATTGATCGTATTAATATGCAGGTGGCGTAGGTTATACGTAGAATTATAAAAAAGTAGCTACTTTATATATGGTGGGAGAATAAAGTGATTCGCTATAATTGTTATGTTGCAGATTCTGCTATTTCAGGGAAGGGACTGTTTGCTGGCGAGGATATTGTAAAGAAGTCTGTAATAGGAGTTTTAAATGATAATGCTCTTTTGTTTAGTGAGGCGGATTACAATCAAGAGCAGCAGTCAGGTAACAGGGTTGTAATTCAAACAGGTGTCAGGCTTGTAGAAGATATCTTCTTATATAATAAGTCTATTTGTAATGAAGACTATATTAACCACCATTGCAATCCAACTATGCTGTACCATTGCGGGATGTTATTTGCGCTAAAAGATATTGTTAAGGGAGATGAATTAACAGTTGATTATGCATATTTTCTATCTAAAAATGATCTTTTTTCATTTCATGACACAGTAACTGGTAAGGAAATAACCGGTCTTCCTTCGGATAAGGCTTTATTATATTCAGCTAAAGCACTCATAACTTTGTATGATAGTTAAAATAGTAATAAAGTAGCTTTCAGTTATCTAAATTGGCCTATAGGCCAAAGTTTTACTTCTTGTTTAGAGTATTTTATCTAACGCGATAAATAAATGGTAGCCAATACAGCACATAGCATGAATAGCCAAATTGCCAGATGTAATCTGGAGGTGATAACTGCTTTACGTTGTTCATACCATTTTCGTGGTCGGATCCCTTTGGTTAAGAAAACTAAATTTGCAGCCAAATTAACGCATATAACATTTGTAGCGAGCAATAGCCCAGCACCAAGTGCATTGTCCCACTGTGCTGCACCTAACATTAGCCCTAGTGTTGTTGCGGGAGGGAGTAATGCGACAGCAACCATTACGCCAACTAAAACGCCAGATACGCCACTAACTAATGCTAACACCCCAGCCGCACCAGATGCAAGCGCTAACACCACGCCACTAAGTCCAACATAAGTGCGGGATAGGATTTCGGGAGCTTCTAACGGATGTGGCCAGAAAATCCCTAACCCTGTTGCCATTGCAAGCGTTATACCAAACCCTATCATATTAATCCGAAGAGCACGCCATAATAAAGAGGCATCTCCAATTGCATTTGCAAAAGCTAGAGCAATGTTAGGGCCAAGAAATGGAGCAATTACCATTGCTCCAATAAGAACAGCTTCATTATTTGTAATTAACCCAACGGCAGCAACAATAGTGGATAATATAACTAACCAAATAAATGTAGAATCTAGCTGAACATTTTTACGAATATCATCAAGAAGCTCTTCTCGTGATATACCAGTTTTGCGTGATAACTCTTGTGTTTTTGAAGAGGGGTTAGAGTTAGGGTCAGGAGTTGTTGGTGTTGGTAATATTGTTTCTACAGGTAAGACTACAATTCTTGCAGAGCTATCATGTTCAAGTATGGGGTGTAGTACATCTAGCAATGCTTGTGATTGAGCGGTTTCTATTGCAAATTGATTGCATATTCTGCCATCACTCATTTGGTGCTGCCAAGTATCAGATAAATTAAAGCGCTTACGGATTTTGTCTAAGGTTTTGTTATGATCGCTTTTAGTAATGAGCTGTACGAGGCGTTGTGACATTGTTATTTCCAAAAACTTTATGGTGATTATTATCGGATGCTTATATGGTTGGGTGTAGGGCTAAAGAAAGCGCTTTATCACATTGAATGGTAAGTGGATTAAGTAATGGTATCGGATGTCCATCATCTTCACTAATTGCTAGTGGCAGTTCTGTGCATCCTAAAATTACTCCGTCAGTGTGTTTAAATTCTGCAATCAGACCTTTGAAATACTCCTTGTGTTCTGGGTATATTTTTCCTGAAGCTAATTGTGTTTGTATGCGCTGAATTTCATTTCGGGACTGAATATTTGGCGTTAGAACATGAAGGTTATTTTCTTCCAATATTTTTTGATAATAACCATTTTCCATAGTGTCTTTAGTGCCTAGTAGCAGGACAGATTTCATGCCGAGTTTAACGGCTTTATTTGCGGTTTCTTTAACCATATGTATAAAAGGAACTGAAGAAGACAAAACTTCTTCAATTTCATCATAAGCTCTGTGTAATGTATTGTTGCATATAAGAATACAACAAGGTGTTGTTGCAATGAGGGGGGCTAGTTCTTGTTGTAATAGTGAGGGAATTTCATCCCAGTTCTGTCCATATTTACTTTTAATAGAATGATAGTCGATACTTCGTAGAATTAAATTTGCGGAGTGAAAACCTCCAGATGTTTTTGCAACGTTACTATTTAGATAGCGGTAATATTCTATAGTTGAAGGCCAGCTTGTTCCGCCAAGTAATCCAATCATTTTCATAGGTTAATCCATTGCTCAGGTGTTGTTTCTAGGTAGTTATCCTTCCATATTTTGCGTTGCGTTTCAGGTGAAATATTTCCGCCGGAAAGAATGATTAATATTGTTTGAGGTTCGGTTTTTTCTTTTATCCAATGTGCGGCAGCGGCCATTGCTACGGCAGAAGCTGGTTCTACAGATATTTTCAACAAATGGTTTAGCCATTGTACCCAGTATATAATATCTCTTTCGGAAACTTCAATTATACCGTTAAGTTGTTGTATGTAATCAAAAGTTCTTGAAGATACTGATAGAGTTTGTACTCCATCAGCAATGGTGGGAGGAGTGTTTGGTAAAGTGCAAATCTTACCGTTTCTGTAAGATTTTGCTGCATCATTTGCTATAGATGGTTCGCCGCCATAGACCGCTATATTATGTATTTTTGCGGCAAGAAATGTACCTGATATTAGTCCTCCACCACCAACTGGAGTGAAGATTGCACTTACATTTGTGCTATCTTCTAGTGCCTCAAGGCAAGCGGTAGCTTGACCGGAAATTACATCATCATGATCGTAAGGCGGCAGGAGGTAATAGCCTTCAGCAGTTAAGGCGTGTGCCCGTGCTTCGGCCTCTTGGCGTGTGGGGGTGGTCTCTAGAGTGGCACCATATGATATAGTAGCCTGCTGCTTGATGGTAGAAGCAAATGCAGGCATAATAATAGTGGCCTCTACATCTAACATTTTTGAAGCATAAGCAACTGCCTGTGCGTGGTTGCCGGAGCTATAGGCTACTACTTTTTTAGGTAATTTATTTTGTTCTTTGAGGCGAAGTAATGTGTTTAATGCACCCCTAACTTTGAATGCTCCAATTTTTTGAAAACATTCAGCCTTAAAAATTATTTTATGATTTAACCAACGATCTAGCAGGGAGGAAGTAAGCAATGGTGTGCGTGTAACATAAGGGGATATTCTTTGTTGTGCGTTTAGTATATCTGTATCCGTTAACAGCACAGGGCATCCTTTCTAAAGATAACAAAGCAAATATATATCATGCAAATGATACAATGTCACCGGTGGGATGGTGTTTATGTTGCAGTTGGTACTTGATTTCAGGCTTGCTATAGCCTACACCACAGAAGGTTTTTATAAAGGGATAGTGTTATGGTAAAAGCACCTCAAAATACTGATGGCAACAATGATAGAGATAAGCGTGTGAAGCGAATACTTTATCAAAGCTGGTATCGTGGTTGTAAGGAAACGGATCGTATTTTAGGTTGGTTTTCTCGACTATATATTGATCAATTTTCAGGTGATGACCTTGATATGTTTGAGGCAATAATGGCTGAAGATGATAAAAATTTGTTTAACTGGATTTCAGGGGCAGAGCCACTTCCCGCTCATTATCATGATAATGTCATGATGCAACGTATTCTGGCTTTTGATGTTGCGGCAGTGTGCCAAGAAGAGGCGGCAGAAGCTATGGATGGTTTTGTGACTGAACAGAAGGGTGAATAATATGGCAACTAATGCTGTTTTTACTCAAATTTCTAAAATGAAATCAGGGCAAAGCTATACGTTGGCTCAGGTGGTCGATGGTGCTCAGGTTCAGGCATTACTAGCTATTGTGCGTGCAACCGAAAAGCCAGTACTTTATGTTGCGCTTGATGATTTGCATTTAAACAGAGCGGAAGAATTACTACGCTTTTTTGACCCGGAAATAGAGGTAATTAGTTTTCCAGCTTGGGATTGTATTCCATATGACAGGGTATCGCCAAACCATTCAATAACATCCCATAGAATTGAAAGCTTATGCAAGCTAGCGTCAGTTCCGGATGCTAAATCAAAACGTGTGGTAATAACTACAGTTAATGCATTGGTGCAAAAAGTGGTAGCAAGAAATCGTCTGCAAGGCGTATCATTTATTGCCAAGCAGGGGGACGTTCTTGATAGAGACGTGTTAGTATGTTTTCTAGTAGATAATGGTTACGTTAACACAGGAACAGCAGCCGAGGCTGGAGAATTTGCTTTACGTGGTAGTTTGATTGATATTGTGCCGCCAGGTAGCGATAAGGGCTATCGGTTGGATTTATTTGGTAATGAATTAGAAACTATTCGTACATATGATGTGCTTACGCAAATAAGCAGCGGTAATTTATCAGAAATAATGCTGATGCCCGCATGTGAAGTCGTGTTAACTGAGGATACTATTAATCGATTTAAGCATCAATATCGAGGGCTTTTTGGTGCAGTTTTAGGGGATGATCCGTTATATGAGGCGGTATTAGAGGGGCGTAAATATGCCGGTATGGAACACTGGTTGCCATTATTTTATGAGCAATTAGAGACAGTATCTGACTATTTGCCGAAAGAGGCAGTGGTGGTATGTGATGCGCTGGTAGAGGATGCTAGGCGTGAGCGTTGGGATCTTATTACAGATAGTTATAAAACGCGGAAACGAGCCACAGAACAAAAAATGCTTTCGGATGTAGCATATAATCCAATTTCACCAGATTATCTCTATTTGAATGAATCAGATTGGCAGAAAATGTTATCTCGTCATCCGGTGGTGCAGTTACATGCATATAGTTTACCTTCTTCTGCAAATGTAACAAATCTTGCCTATTTTGGAGCTCCTAATTTTTTTGCTGATTCTAAAGTGAGGCAAGTAAGTGCCCTAGAATTATTACAAAATACTTTGGTAACAGATGAAAAATATAAGGGTAAAATTCCTCTAATAGCTTGTTATTCTCAGGGAAGCCGTAGCCGCTTAGCGCTGATGCTCGAAGAGAATGAAGTTGCTAGTCGTGAAGTGGAGAACTGGGCAGAATGTAAGGGGTTGCGGCGTAAAGGTGGCGGTAAAATTGGTCTGGCTTTATTGAAAACCGATAGCGGTTATTTAGCTGATGATGTGGTATTGATAAGCGAACAGGATATTCTGGGTGAACGTATTGTACGTAGCAATAGGGTGTCACGCAAACGGCGGACTGAGAAATTTATTCAGGAGGCATCTAGCCTACATGCTGGTGAATTGGTGGTTCATAAAGATCATGGCATAGGTCGTTTTGTAAATTTAGAGAAATTAACAGTTCAGGGTGTAGAGCATGGTTTTGTACTGTTATATTATGCAGATGATGACAAATTATATGTTCCGGTAGAGAATGTTGAGCTTATTAGTCGTTACGGTGCTTCAGAAGAAGCTGCCGCCCCCCTAGATAGGTTGGGTGGAGTATCATGGCAGGCGCGTACATCAAAGTTAAAGAATCGTATCCGGGTAATCGCGGATGAATTATTACAAATTGCTGCAAAACGGGAATTGCGTAAAGCGCCAGTGTTTCATGCTGCCGGTGGAGCTTATGAGGAATTTTGTGCTCGTTTTCCTTATACTGAAACGGATGATCAACAAAGGGCTATTGAGGAAGTTCTAGAAGATCTTACATCCGGAAAGCCCATGGACCGGTTGATTTGTGGTGATGTTGGTTTTGGAAAAACAGAAGTGGCATTGCGAGCAGCATTTGTGGTTGGGCATGGTTTGCAAGATGGAAATAAAGGGCAAGTAGCATTGATTGCACCCACCACTTTATTGTGTCGTCAGCATTATCAGGGGTTTGTTAAGCGTTTTGCAGATATGGGGTTAACTGTGAGGCAGCTTTCTCGGATGGTTGGTGCAAAAGAAGAGCGCGAAACAAAAGAAATGTTAGAAGAAGGAGAAGTTGACATCATTGTGGGGACGCATGCTTTGCTGGCAAAGGATGTAAGATTTAAGAATTTATCCTTACTAATTGTGGATGAAGAGCAGCGCTTTGGCGTAGCACAGAAAGAGCGCCTTAAGAAAATGCGTTCTACCACTCACGTGCTTACATTAACTGCAACGCCTATTCCGCGTACACTGCAATTATCGTTATCGGGTATTCGTGATTTAAGCCTAATTACAACGCCACCAGTGGATAGACTGGCCGTGCGAACCTATGTAATGCCTTATGATGGGGTAGTAATCCGTGAGGCGTTGCTGCGTGAGCATTACAGGGGAGGGCGTAGTTTTTATGTGTGTCCCCGCATTAAAGATATAGAAGAAATGAATACCAAATTGCGAGAGTTGGTACCCGAGCTAAAGATAGTTATAGCGCATGGGCAAATGCCGCCTTCTCAGTTGGATGATATCATGTCTGCTTTTAGTGATGGTGCATATGATGTGTTATTGGCGACAACCATTATTGAATCGGGGATTGATATACCTCAGGCTAATACTCTGGTGGTGCATCGTTCAGATATGTACGGTCTAGCGCAGCTTTATCAAATACGTGGTCGAGTTGGTAGATCAAAAGTGCGTGCCTATGCTTATATGACGCTTCCTCCTAAAAAAGTCCTGACTCGTCAAGCGCAGATGAGATTAGAGGTTATGCAGAAGTTGGATACTTTAGGTGCGGGCTTCACCCTTGCTAGCCATGATATGGATATTAGAGGGTTTGGTAACTTGTTGGGGGACGAGCAGTCAGGAAATATTCGTGAAGTTGGGGTGGAGTTATATCAAGCTATGCTGCAAGAGGCAATTGATGCCGTGAAAGCTGAAGGTGGTAATGATAACGAGGCTGAAAAACGAGTAGGGTCATTTAGTCCACAAGTATCATTAGGTACGGCTGTGTTGATTCCTGATGAGTATGTAGAGGATCTAAGTTTGCGCTTGAGTTTATATCGCCGCATTGCAGAGTTGGACACTAATCAAGACGTGGAGGCAATGGCATCGGAATTAATTGATAGATTTGGCCCGCTACCAGAAGCCGTGGAGAACTTATTTACTATTGTCAAATTGAAACAATTGTGCCGCTTGGCCGGAGTGGATAGGGTAGATGCAGGACCTAAAGGTGTGGTGGTTGGTTTTTATAAGGACGAATTTTCAGCGCCTGATAAGCTATTGGCTTATATTGCAATACATGCAAAAACAATGAAAATACGTGCTGATCAGACGCTATTAATAACAGGTGATGTGTGGAGTAAAGGAAGCGCGTTAGAGCGAGTAAAAGAGATTCGAAGTCACTTGCAGTCTTTTGTGGATATGCATGAATAACAAGTCATTATTTCACTGTTTCTAGGTTCCACCTGATTCATGCAAGTAAAAAATCACTTTGTTTCATAATGGAAATGTGGTATAAAAACATCGTTTTTCTTTATTTCCAGAACATTAGGAAATTTAAGGTATTTGCTGTTTCTTTTGTATCATCTCGTCATTTTAGAGGGGAAAACATTATGAGTACGCAGGAAAGACTTATTGTATCAAAAGGTTGGCACAAATCATGGGTAAAAAAACGCGTTACAAAAGATGTTGCGCTTGGAATTATCTGGGATTTTTTGTGCTCTATTATTGAACAAAATACACAAGTTGCAGGCTGTCAGGATGTTTACATGATGTATTACTTAATGGATGAAAACGGTAATGTAACACATGTTGCGTTTCCCGATTCAATTGTTGAAGGTGTTTGTTATATCATGTGGCAAAAAGATAGTGACCCACAGTGTATTGATGTTGTGCCCGTTAGTCAAATTCCTGAAGAAAAACAAGGACTTGTCTAACAAAAACTGTTTTCTGCATTAGTAGAAAGCTTCAGATAGTTATATCTTTACTTATGTCTTTTAAAGGAGGACTTGATCTATGAAACAAAATGTTAAGCATGGTGGATGGAGAGTTGCAGCTATAGAAAAGCGTGACTATCCAGAAAAAGCAGGCTTCTTTTCGGAAATTAAAGAGTTTCTTTCTCCAGATAATGCATTAATCGGCACAGAATACCCCGATGTTATGTATATTCTTTATGGAGAAGATATTAATGTTCCCGAAGTCGCCTTTCCTGATTCTGATGCTGCTGGTATTTGCTATGTTGCGTCTACTACAGATACGGATCCAGAAACATGCTCATTAGTACCATCTTCACACGTGCCAGAAGAACTTCGAGAACTTGTTGAGAAAAATTTGCCGCGTTGAAAATGATCTAATCATGTATAATAACTAAAGTATTACTTTTTTGGGGAGCAGCAATTTTGCACCCCTTTTTTTTGTCTTTTTAGTATATTATTTTTTGAAAGAATGAGAGCTTTGAATCATATTAATTACTAGGTAAATTACTGGGGTATTTACCCATGCAATAGGAATAATCTCCTAGGAGTCAAGAATCGACTTAACCTATATGCATAAAATCAAAAATAGTATAGTGAAAGGCAAGCGCCACAGTTCGCTGTTGCTAAGCTAACAGTGTCATTAGGTCAATATCATGCTTGCCAATTAATGATATGCTTGATTAGCAACTGCCACGCCCACTAGCGCAGGATGCATCTTTAGCAGCAGGGGTTTGTTGGTCTTTAACCAAGTTTCTCCAACGATCATTGCCGGTTTCTTTGGCTGGTTTTTGTGTTTTAAGCTCTGTTGTCATTTCGCGAACATTATCAATTTTTTCACGCAAGGCATCGGTTGCAGGCTTAACCTTTTCTAAAAGTTCTGGGTTATTTCTTTTTAGTGAACCTTCATAATTTTTGAGGAACTTCTCCATCAATTTAACATTTTCGGCAGCAGGGTCTGCTTTGCTCGCAGGGATTTCATTGCGCTCCAATTGGCCTGCAAATGTATCAAATAATGCTTCTTGCTTTTCTAATGTTGCCAGCTTTGAGGTAACGTCTGTTGGGTTTTTGAGGCCATAATCTTTCCATTTCTCAATAGCGGCTGTTACTTTCTGTCCAGTTTCTGAGCTTTTTAGGGCATTGGCCTCTCCCTTTGAGGCTGAATTAAGGTAGACTCTATGTGCACCAGATAATTTAATAGCAGATGATGTAAGTTCCTTAATTTCTTTTGGATTTGTAACATCCGTGGCTTGTTTTTGGCTGCCATATTCTAAGCGTAATGTAGAATTTTCTAGTGCAGGCAGTAATTTTTCTGCGGTACTAGATAAACGCTGGCCTTCAGTTGTATCTGTGCGGATCCCTTTACCTTCTTTTAGACTATCTTGCTGAATTTGTTCAGCAGCAGCGCTGAAAGCAGCTTTTGCTGGAGCAATAGTACTTGATAATTCACGCGTGTCTTGTGCTGCAGGTTTAAGGCTTGAAACTTGTCCAGCGCGCATATTGACTGTTTTTGAAAAGCCAAAATGACCTGCTAGTTCTTTATCAAATCCAGCTACCGCTTTGTTAATAGCATCTGGTGATACAGATTTTCCAGCAGTTATATCATCGGCCGTTTGAAGAAGTTTTTCAACGGCTGGAGAAAGTTTCTCAGTAAATTGAGTAGTTACATGATCTGTTGCAGCAGCAGCTAATTTGCTGTTAGTCGGTGCGGCAGATAGGCTAGTATCAACAGTGGATGTTAGTTTAGAAAGTTCTTTGCGGAAGGCTTTTGTTTCTTCAATATCTGGAATGGCCGCCAGATCCTTCTTGAGGTCATCATTTGCTGCTTTTGCGGCAGCTGTAGTGTCCGTTGTTAGTGAGGGTTTTAAAGCTTGCAGATGTGCTTTTACTGCTTCAGGGCTTCCATTGCCTGCAGATGGGTTGGCTTCAACTTCTGGAAGCATAGAGGCAAGTTTGTCAGTTTGTTTTTGTAGAGCGGGGTAATCTGTTTTGCCAGGATCTTGTGCGGCACCGATAGTATCTTTGAGTGCATCATGTGCTTTGCGAATATCTGCAGCAATCTTTGTTACTTCAGGGAATTTATTTGCGGCCTCTTTTTCAGGCGCTGGTGCTGCTTTTTCTACATTTGCTTGCTTTGCTGTTAGCTCTGTTGCAATTGGGAAGTTTGGAGCTGCAGACTGAGAAGTTGTGGTTGCACTATTTAGACTAGGCGTTTGTGCAGTGTCCTGTGCGGCAGCCGGTGCGGCAGCAGCAGCAAGTCCTACCATCATGGCGCCAATAACAGCGGACTTTGATTCTTTAATCATGCTTCCAAGTAATTCACTCATGTTCTGCATCCCTATTTATTCGTAGAATTATTTTTTGAACATATATTCGTTCTATACCTACTTTGACATAGTAGGGGTTAACAAAACGTTAATAATGGATATTGTAGGAAAAAACTATATGTTTTGGTGTTTAATTACAGGTTTGGCGCTAATTTACTGTCTTGCTAGGGCATAGCAGTTTAGTGAACAGTAAGTTGGTTGATTATCGTGTTGTTGATGGGCCATTTTTATCTCCGGCAGGGCCGGAAGGAGTGGTAGGGGGTGGCGTGGGTTCGCCTTTTGGTGCAGAGCCTTTGAAGTCCATCCCAGTATCTTTTAAGCGCTGCATTAATTTATCTAAACCAGCTTTTTGTTCTTGAGAAGGTGATTCTGCTTCTGCCCCATTATTTTTATCCTGAGATTGTGATTTATTATCACCTTCCGGTGTATTTTCTTTTTCCTTTTTGGGTATCTCAGCCTCATTTGCAGCAAGTGCTGTATGGTTTGGTTGAGATTCTATCGCATCACTTTCAAATTTAGGTGCATTCTTAACTTGATCCATTAATTCTTTATGTTCAATGCGTTGATCAAGTTTTTCTTGAGCTGTTTTCTCTCGTAATAGTTCTGCCTGTACCTTGGCAGGAAGCTGGTCCATAGCAATATCTTTGATATTCCTTCCATCTTCTACTAAATCGGCTTGTAGCTCTTTTGCAAACTTTACATTTTCCGGGTCATAAACGTGGGTATCAATTTCTCGTGCGTCACTTTCACGTAGGCCTGCATTTTCTCCCTCTCTTCGGAGTTCATTAGGATGCGGGACCTGGTCCGTTAATGGAGGTTTTTCATTTTTTTGTTGCAAGGATTTTCTGACTTGCTGCATCATAGGGTCATCTGCAAATAATTCATCAAATGCAGACTGTTTTTTGGGTTCAGGTTGTTCAGGTGTTTTTGCTTTTGTACTCTCTTGAGGGGGAGTTTTATCTTTAGTCATTGAGGCAACCTATTTAGTTATCTTTACTTATATACCGCTAACATATTATATTTAATGGATAAAATCAGTGTATGATTGCTATTATAAGCTGTAAAGGTTACTAAAATGTTAATTTTACTGTGCTATCTTATTTTAGAACAGGATTATTACTGCAGATAGTGGGCTTATCTTACAGTAGGAACGTGCTAGAATGGAGTAAAATATCGTGATATAACATAACTATGTTGTTTCATTCCTATATATTTGTGCTGTTGTTCTTGCCGTTGGTTTGGCTAGGGTATTTCTGCCTAATCAAGAAAGGTAATAGTTGCTCAGTATCTATATGGTTGATTGCTGCATCATTAACGTTCTACGGCTACTTAAATCCATACTATGTTATACTCATTTTGATATCTGTAGCTGGAAATTATAGTATTGGTCGTCATTTGGCTCTGCGGTGTGGTGACAAAACAGTCATATATCGAAAATGGTTGCTTGGTGGTGGAATAGCCATGAATATACTAATACTAGTGTATTTCAAGTATGCGATGATGCTGGCCGATTTGTGGAATGTGGTAACTGAAATACATATTAGTATTGGTGATATTATTGTTCCTGCTGCATTATCATTTTATACTTTTCAACAAATAGCTTTCTTGGTGGACAGTTATAAAAATAAAATCACTAGGGAAGAATATAATTTATTGGATTATTGCCTGTTTGTAACGTTCTTTCCCCAATTAATTGCAGGCCCTATAGTAAAGCATAGTGAGATGGCTGCGCAATTAAAGAAGCCAGATGCAAAAGATTGGGGTATGAAATGGGCAGTGGCATTGTCTTTATTTACAATCGGGTTATTTAAAAAAGTGGTCATTGCTGATTATTTGGCAGGTCAATCAGTTCCCTTTTTTGATGGTGTAATGCAGGGGCAAATAGTGAGTGCAGTTGCAATGTGGTATCATAGTGCTTGCTACTTCTTTTATTATTATTTCGATTTCTCAGCTTATTGTGATATGGCAATAGCTATTGCTTGGCTTTTTGGTGTTCGTTTACCGGTCAATTTTGCTTCTCCTCTGAAAGCATCATCTCTTATCGTTGCTTGGCAACGATGGCATATTACAGTATGTCGATTTTTTCGTGAATATTTCTATCGCTATCTATCATTTAGAAAGTCTGGATCCGTTGGGTTTATTGCTGCTGTTTTGTTGACAATGGCCTTGGCTGGGTTGTGGCACGGTAAGTCACTCACATTATTGGTATGGGGAGTGCTGCAAGGTGTATTGTTATTATTAAATTATCAATTACGAAAATATAGCTTTGTATATATTCCAAAAGCAGTAGGAAGATTGCTTATTTTATTAAATGCAATATGGATGTTACCTTTTTTTGTTAGTGATTCATTTGCCAATCTTCCAAGTATATATGCAGCTTTATCAGGTGAGGGAGGAATAGGGAGTGTTCAATCGCTTTCTCCGGAGCAATGGGGCATTTTTTGCATAATATCTTTTATTATTTATTTCCTTCCGAATGCTTATCAATGGTTAGGGCGTTATAATCCTGCATTGCCAGTTAGAGGCTACCCTGCAACTTATATTACGGGGCAAGATACCGTTTGGATAAAGTGGAAGCCAACATGGGTTTGGGCAATAATTATTGGGGTTATGTTTTCTTTATGTTTATTTGCTATGACTAACCCTCAAGCATTTCTTTATTTTAGGTTTTAGACCTATGTTAAAAATTCAGGCGTGAATATATGAAGGAGCTAATTGATACAGAACGAAAAGACTACAGTGCTCGTCGATTTTTGTCGATTTGGGTTGTGGTAGTGGTAGCTGTATGTGCACTAGCTGGCAGCGTTGCATGGGTAGCAAAAATGAGTGCAATGGTGGTTAGTGGTGATACAGCGTTATACCATTATCAGGTATATAAAATAGATAATGTTTTAGAAGAAGGGAGTACTATTTTTCTCGGAGATAGTGGTGCTGGTCATGCAATTGATGCGTCATTATGGCAGAAAATATCAGGAAAACCAGCGATTAACTTAGCGCTGCATGGTACGGCAGGCTTTAGAGGGAATTATTTGTTGCTGCAAAGGATATTACGGAAAGCGACACCTGATAAGGTGGTTATTATGGCAACAATTAATAATTTTACGCGTGGTCAAGAGAAGGCTTTGGGCTTACGAGATGTTTTGCAGTGGCAAGATGAAGCCGGAGAAGATTGGTGGCAAAAGTTAAAATATAGCTGGCATACACGCTTAAACCTTCCTGTATTATGGTTATCCGTGCAGCATATTTGGCGTGTGATTACAACAAAAGAAGTATTTACACCTTATGGTGCTTATATCAGGGGTGATTATATATCTCAAAACTTACCTGAGAATGATTTAAATGCAGAACAGGCTTTGTTGCTGTCTCAGAAGCGTATAGCGGGATATGGAGGAAAGGGTAGGGGTCTGCATTTATTGACGGTTAAAGATGTACGACAGTCTAAATTTGAATATTTAGAAAAAATATCAGATTTATGTAAAGAGAAAAATATTCGTTGCATATTCAGTTTTGCACCCACATTAGAGTGGCGCTGTGAGCATTCATCCGCTTTCATTGAGCAAGTACGGTTATTGCTACAGCAGCGAACAGATATGCCGGTTGTTGAACATGCACCATTATGTGTGTCGCCAGAAAAAATGGGTGATATGGAATTTCATATTCATCCAAATTATAAACAGCAAGTAACAAAGCAGTATTATGATATTCTAAATAAATATTTGAATTAGATATATTTTGTTATTTAGGGTGATGTTAATAAGAGTTATTCTTTTACCAAATTTCCAACTGGCTCTCCGCCTAAAATATGGACATGGAAATGAGGTACTTCTTGCCCGCCATCAGATCCATGGTTGCTAATAAGGCGGTAGCCATTTTGAGATAAATCAGCTTTTTTGGCTATCATTTGCACTGTCTGGAAAAATGTAGATATGGTCTCTTTAGGGGCTTGGACGCAAAAATCATCAAAGGAAGTATATTTTCCTTTAGGAATAATTAAAATATGTGTTTTTCGTGCTGGTGATATATCATAAAATGCTAGTACTTGTTCATTCTCAAACACCTTGTTGCAGGGTATTTCTTTACGTAAAATTCGAGCAAATATATTATTATTATCGTACATGATAACCTCTTTGACTAGCGCATTAGTTATAGTTGGCTGGCGTATAATTGCTTAGCCTATAACATAGCTGGGTGCTTGTCTCAAGTGGTAGACTGTCTTTTTTCTTGTTTGTACTGTGATGATGGTTTATGCAGGGGCACACGACGAAAGAGAGCGTTAGCACATTCATTTTTATATTTTGAGGGTTTTATGTTACGTAAAGTTCATACCGCATTAATTTCTGTTTCTGATAAAGCAGGTATAGTAGAGTTCGCACAATTTCTACATTCTTCTGGTGTTCGCATTTTATCAACAGGTGGAACGGCAACAGCCCTACGTGATGCAGAAATTCCAGTAACGGATGTGTCTGATGTAACAGGGTTTCCTGAAATTATGGATGGTCGGGTCAAAACACTGCATCCAAAAGTGCATGGTGGTTTGCTTGGTCGTCGTGATAGTGCGGAGCATATGGCAGCAATGACTGCGCATGATATAACTCCGATTGATTTGGTAGTCATTAATTTGTATCCGTTTGAAGATACTGTGGACCAGGGAAAAGATTTTGGTACTTGTATTGAGAATATTGATATTGGTGGCCCTTCAATGATTCGTTCTTCAGCTAAAAATCATAATGATGTAGTGGTTATTACTAATCCGGAGCACTACACGGCTGTGGCAGAGGAAATGGCTGAAAATAACAACTGCACAACATTGCAAACACGAAAAGAACTTGCTGTAGAAGCATTTGGACTAACAGCAGATTATGATGCGGCTATTAGCGATTGGTTTATGGATCAAGTATATGCAGATGATATTTTGGAAGAAGAGGATAGTGTAGAGCTTGATGATGTATTGCTTGTAGATGGTGTAAGGAAGTTATCCTTGCGTTATGGTGAAAATCCACATCAGCAGGCTGCGCTTTATGTGGATGGTAGCAATGATGTTGGTGTAGCAATGGCAACTCAGTTGCAGGGTAAAGAGCTGTCATATAATAATATTGCTGATACGGATGCTGCATTTGAGTTGGTGTCTGAATTTACCTCAGCCCCGGCATGTGCCATTATAAAACATGCTAACCCGTGCGGTGTTGCTGTGGGGGGTGATATTGTTGAAGCGTATAAGAAAGCACTTGCTTGTGATCCGGTTAGTGCTTATGGCGGAATTTTAGCGTTTAATCAGAACTTTACAGCAGCTATGGCAACTGAGCTTGGAAAGCATTTTGCAGAGGTTATTATTGCGCCAAAGTTTGATGTAGGTGCAAGAGAAATTTTGGCCGCTAAGAAAAATCTTCGTTTATTAGAAACTGGCTCTATGCCAAGTGCTGAACGTGCAGGGTTAATGGTTAAATCTATAACTGGCGGTTATTTAGTGCAGAGTAGAGATAACTTTTTACTTAATGAAGATGAGTTAAAAGTTGTAACAAAACGCGCTCCAACTCAGGATGAATTACGTGATTTGCTATTTGCATTTGCTGTATGTAAACATACTAAATCTAACGCAATTATATATGCAAAAGATGGTGCTACTGTTGGTATTGGTGCAGGGCAAATGAGTAGAGTGGACTCTGCCAGAATTGGTGCATGGAAAGCGCGTGAGACAAATGAAGCAGTAAGCGATGCGCGTGGCTCTGTATTGGCGTCAGATGCATTTTTTCCGTTTTCTGATGGTTTGATTTCTGCAGCAGAGAATGGTGTAACGGCAGTTATACAGCCTGGCGGATCTATTCGCGATGAAGAAGTTATTGCAGCAGCAGATGAACATAATATTGCAATGGTCCTTACTGGTGTTAGGCATTTTCGCCATTAACAGCTTTAATAGAATGCTGTAGAAGCCGTATTTTTTTGTATTATAGCTGATGTTTTGCATGATATATCTTTATCAGGCTTAGTTTTTTGTGCTTTTTAGTCTTTTTTACAAAATGGCTAATTATTACTAAATATTGGCTGTTTCTAATAATTATAACCGCATATTCTATGCCCGATCTGGATATAGAAATAACGTTTTGTAGAGTATTACTCTGATTTTAAAGTAGCTTAGTTGCAAAAAATAGGGGGCATTATGGCCTATAAGGATGCTCTTGGTTGTGGTTATAAGGTGGTGTAAACAGCACACGGCATTGTGGATAACTTTCATTTCGACACCAGAACGGTGCTTTTGATATTGACTTGTTCGGGCAGTATCCGTACTGTTCCGGTAACGTAATATCTCTTATAGGTAAGTCCGTACATGGCGGAGCACTCGATTGACAAACGTATACTGGTTCCCGGTACAACTGAGGCACTGTCGCTTTGGCATAAAGTGACGTTGCAAACAGTGCGCAATGATGAGTTTGACTTGTCTGCTAGGCAGTTAGCATTGCTGTTAACTGTTGCGTTAGAACCAGGGCCTCATACCGTGCGTGGTTTAGCGGAACATATGAATGTATCCAAGCCCGCAATTTGTCGAGCTTTAGATACTCTGTCAAAATATAAGCTAACTGAGCGAGTGGTGGATAAAAGCGATCGACGCAATGTGTTTATTCAGCCGACAGATGAGGGCTATAATTATTTGGCATCATTTGGTCAGAATATTTTTAGTAATTTAGCAGAAATGTAATATCTATTGATTGTTGTGTTGCTATTAATTTGGCAATGAAATTATTTATATGTAGATGTTAATAATGATGAGTATATCTATGTTGATGCGAATATGCGTATTGCTAATTATTTCTTTTGTTTTTATGCCATTGCAGGCCTTTGCCAAACAAAACAACGATAGTGGAGAATTGCATTGGTTGCGGCAGCTAGAAGGGGTATCTGGATTTTCTCTATTGTTACAACATCGGGCATCTGCTGGATTTATCAAAGCAGATGGTGCAACAGGCCGTAATCGTAATAAACTATCAGATGTGGCAGCGCAACGTGATGCTTTATGGGTTCTGCGGCGAGCCATTATTGAACAAGATGCTAAGAAAGTTGAGGCGGCGGTAAAGGCAATGGAGTTTGCTTTTCGTTATCAAAATAAGGATGGTAGCTTTAAAAATGGTCGAGGAGCTAGCAAGAAAAAAGCCGTGACAGCAGATGCCTTTTTTTTGCAAGCATTTGGCAATGTTTATTTATTAATTGAAGAGTCTTCTTTTAAAGAGCGCTTTATTAAACGTTTGGATAGATTAAAGCCGCAGTTAGAGCAGTCAATGCGGTGGTTATATGCTAATGAGCATAACTTGCTTCGGATGGACCATAAGGCGCCAAATCGTTTGTTATTTGATGGCATAGCGTTTTTATTCAATGGTTATATTTTAAAAAATGAAGAGTATATAAAAGTTGGAGAAAAGTTTGTTGATGCAGCATTAGCGTTAAAAGATGATCAAGGATTTTTAAAAGAGCATGGTGGCTATGATAGTAGCTATCAAGCGGTATGTAACTATAACCTATTGCGTATTTCATCTTATGCACAATCACCTGATTTGATTAAGAAGGTGCGTGATGCTGCGATAGAGGGAACCCATTGGCAGTTAACGCGCATTGAAAAGAGTGGTCGGGTTAAAGTGGCAGGAAATGCTCGCACTGGACTAGGGCAGGAAAAATTGCTAGGAAAAATAAAGGATGTTAACTATTCTGAAGTGGCATTATCGCTTTATTACTTTAGTATGGCAACAGGAAGTCAGGAAGCGGTTTCTATTGCTAATAAAGTAGTGGAATATGCTCTGCATAACTATGCTAGGAAGTAGTAATATTTTATGTTTTCAAAAAAACCCGTCATTGGTATTACGTTAGATGCAGAAGCAGCAGGGGGATATTCACCATTGCCTTGGTATGCCTTGCGTAAAGAGTATTTTTCAGTTTTAGCTCGTTATGGTGCCGTTCCGTTGGCTTTACCGCATGAGTTATCTTGTGCAGATCAGTATTTAGATCAGATAGATGGACTACTTCTTAGTGGTGGTGATTTTGATATTCCGCCTGAAATGTATGGCATGTCTGTTGTGCATGATAGTGTTATCACAAAAAATGAAAGAACAAATTTTGAAATTGCGATGACAAAAGGCTCGTTAGATAGGAAGATTCCTATATTGGGAGTTTGTGCAGGGGAACAATTACTTAATGTACTATTAGGAGGGACATTAGTGCAGCATATTCCTGATGAAATTCCTAATGCATTAGAGCATCAGCAACCTACACCGCGTACAGAAGCTTGGCATGATGTGACTGTACAAACTGGTACAATGCTGTATGACATTGTGCAAACCACGCGTTTATCAGTTAATAGCAACCATCACCAAGCAGTTAAAGATACTGGGGAGCATGTAAAAGTTAGTGCACATGCAGATGATGGAGTGGTTGAGGCAATTGAATATACACAGCATCCATTTTGTTTGGGTGTAGAGTGGCATCCTGAATTGGAGGTGTCATCCGGTGATCGCGCAATTATGCAGGCATTTATTGCGGCCTGTATGTAATTTTAGAGAGTAATTACAATGGAAGAGCAGAATGAAAATGGTGCGCCTAAGAAGGGTGATCGTATTGCTAAAGTAATGGCGCGTGCGGGATTATGTTCGCGTAGAGATGCTGAGCGTTGGATTGAGGCCGGTCGTGTTAAGGTTAATGGCAAGAAGTTAACTACTCCAGCCTGTGTAATCACAGGAGATGATGAAGTTGAGGTGGATGGTTCAATTATTGGTAATAAAAAAGAGCCTACCAAAATATGGTTGTACCACAAACCTAGAGGAAAAATTACTAGTCATAAAGATCCTCAAGGAAGGCCGACAGTATTTGATTCATTGCCGGCAAGAATGGGGCGGCTCATTTCTCTTGGGAGGCTGGATTACAATACAGAAGGGCTTCTAATTTTAACAAATGATGGTGAGTTTTCTCGTTATGCAACCCTACCAAAAACAGGGTGGAAAAGGAAATATAGGGTTAGGGTAATTGGAACAGTAACGCAGAAGCAGCTTGATAGTATGGCAAAAGGGGTTGCTGTTAAAGACCCTAAAACAGGGAAAATGATACGTTACGGTAAAGTTCAGGCTAGATTTACGCGCGAGGAAGAGGCAAAAGGTAAAAACATTTGGCTGGAGATGATAATTACTGAAGGAAAATATCGTGAGATTCGACGTATATGTGAACATTTTGGCCTAACGGTTAGTAGGCTAATTCGAACAGAATATGGTCCTTTCCAGCTTGGTAATTTGCCTATGGGTGAGCTGCATGAAATAACTGGAAAAGCATTGCAAATTAAGTTAGCTTCATGGCTAGAGCATGATCAGGAAGGGAAGTAGATATGAGGGTAACAGGCGGAAAATACCGAGGTAAATTAATCGAATCTCGTGAAGAGCAGAATTTGCGTCCTACTACATCTAGAATTCGTGAGGCCGTATTTAATATTCTTAAACATGGCAGGTTTATGGCGCATGAAGATTTTGTTCCGGATGATAATCCTGACCGATTAGAGGGAAGGCGTGTAGTAGATATTTTTTGTGGTACAGGAGCGCTGGGCATTGAGTCATTGTCGTATGATGCTTCGCATGTCACGTTTATTGATCAAAGTGCTGCAACTTTGACATTGGCACGAAAAAATGTAATGCACATACAAGAAGAAAAGAAGGCAACATTCATTCGAAGTGACTCTACAATGCTGCCAAGGGCAGCGTGGCCGTGTGATCTTGCATTTGTTGACCCTCCTTATGGTCGTAACCTTGCTGGAGCAGCACTGAAAACTCTTGCAGATGGTGGGTGGTTGAAGCGAGGTGCTGTGATTGTTCTGGAGCAAGGTAAGCGTGACGAATTGGTAGAGATCAAGGGCTATAATTTGCTTGATGACCGTTTATATGATCGGACTAGATTAGTTATTTATCAATATGTAGGATCTGATAACGAAGAGATGGTTGAGTAGTCATCTATATAATGGTTTTTTATGTGATGGTGGGTGGTTGAAGGGGCAATAATTATAAGCAATTAGTGCTAGTTTCTATAGTTTAAGGCATGCTTATAATACTTATAATCCGCGTCCACCATCAATTCCTTGAGACCAAGCATCTTCCGCTGTGGGGGTATGAGATGGTTTAAATTTATCATCTTTTTTGGGTTGTTCTTGGTAATTAACACCAGATGCAGCAATGCCAGCTTCGCCTAATTCATTCCGCCAAGCAACTTCTTCTGATTTATTATAGGCTTCTCGATTATCAATGGCTTTATCACATTGGGTTTCAATGGCTTTTGCGGCTCTTCCAATAACAGCGTAGCAGGCAGCAGCAACTGCGTAACCGCCGGCAAAAGCACCCGTGGCTGCTCCAATAGCTAATCCACCACCGCCAATTGCCGCAGTAGCAACGAGTGCTAAGGCTGTGCCATAAGCTGCTACTTTTGCTGTGGTTGCTACTGCGCTGGCAACTTTAAGCCCGACAGTTGACCTGCTTTCTGGGCGGGCCATTGTTGTGCTTCCGCTTATGTTAGCGCTATCGGCTTGGTTGCCTCGTATATGTGCGCTATTGGTTCCGCTATTTCCGCGTATATTTGCATTGTCAGATTTTGTCATAGGTGCAGTATAGGCGATGCTGGTTAAGAAAACATTAAAGTTTGTTGTTATGTTTAGAAAAAATAGGTTTTCCCAAAAGCTACATACTAATTTCTTGTTTTTTAGGTATATAGCCCTGAGAAGTATTTTCTCTAAAATGAAAAAATGTTCGGTGTTGGGCAGGTGTAAATAAATGTACTAACATTATATTTGCTGCTTTATGCTATTTTTACATATTTGCAACGCGCTGGTATGGGCGCGGGGATAGTATGTCGATACTGTGTAATTTATTAGCAAGGTCTTCTGCAGTGAATGGTTTGCATAAATGTCCGTCGGCAAGCCAGTTAGAGCGCTCACAGGCATATATTTGGTCGTAATCAGCGCTACAGATAATAACATTAACAGGTTGTTGAAGTTTTCCGCGTAAACGCAGGTGTCCCTCATGTTGTCGAAGGCGTCTTAGAAAATCAAATCCATCCATTTCAGGCATATACAAATCGAGCAGTATTAAGTCTGGCAACTTCCTTAAGCATCGCTCAAGCGCATGCCTGCCGTCATAAGATTCATGTGTGCTAAATCCAAGCGAGTGAGCCATATTGGTGATAATCAACCGGCTAGTGGCATCATCATCTACAATCAAGCAGGTTGGGTTGTAATTTTTCCTAGACATTACTTTTCTCCCTAAGTTACCTCTCATAACTATTTAAATTGTAACATAATACAATATATTATTGTACTACAAATGGCCTTAAATTTCTAATCAACAAATATGCAATTAATACTTTGTAATATAGTGATAAATTGTATTTTACTGTGTGGTTGATATTTATCTCACACTTGCTAAATCATGTTTCTGCTATGGTGGTCGGTATTTAAAAAATAAATGCATCTCATTAAATATATGGTTATGGTGCGGCTTAAAATATCTGATAGCAGGTAGTTGCTAAAATTTGTAAAAGGGCTGGTTCATGAAAAATGTTCCGCAAAATGCATCGGAGCAGGAAAAAAAATCTCAAGAGGTGCTTGCAGAAGTGTCTCAAGATGTTCCCATGTCACGCCCCAGAAAAAGTATGCTATTGGCAATTCATGATGCTCTTGAGGGGGGAAGACAGTCTCGGCTGGTAAGGAACATTACACTGATCCTTTCAATAGGTGTGCTGTGTTCAGTTCTTGCTACGTACTATGTGATTGCGTATAGCGATAACCCATTAGGTCCTGACCCGCAAAAAGTTCTTCCTCTTGTCCTTCTGGATTTGGCATTGCTGCTGGGGTTGGCAACAATTATCACATGGCGTTTGGCCGATTTATGGTTGGCGCGAAGGCGTGGTGCTGTTGGATCGCGTATGCAGATGAGGATGATTCAGATATTTGGTTTGATATCGGTTGTTCCAGGGGTGATTGTGGCAGTATTTTCATCCTTATTTTTTAATTTTGGTATTCAATCATGGTTTGATGAGCGGGTGGGGGTGGCCTTGCGTGAATCAGTTGCGGTTGCTGAAGGATATTTGCGCGAGCATAGGGAGAATCTGCGGGCAGATGTTTTGGTGATGGCAAATGATCTCAATAGGCAAGCGCCAGTGTTGAGTCGAAATCCGGCACGATTTAAACAGGTGCTTATGACCCAAGCAGCTTTGCGCTCTTTAGCTGAAGCCGTAGCATTTCAATATAATGAATCTCTTGGGTTAACAGGTGGCGGAAACTCTTTATTGTTTGAATTAAATGCGATTCCAACCGATGTAATGGCGCAAGCTGCCACAGGTGAGGTGGTCATCTTGACCAGCAATGAAGAGGATAGGGTGCGCGCATTGGTGCGATTAAATAATTATCTAGATACTTATTTGCTGATTGGTCGTTTTGTAGATAGTAACGTATTGGAACATATGCACCTTTCTAAAGGGTCAGTGCATGAATATGGGGCATTGAAGGCGAACATTTCACGGCTTCAGATTCAATTTTCATTTGTGTTTATTGGTGTTTCTTTATTGCTCCTCTTGGTTGCCTTGTGGATTGCTATGATTTTTGCTGGAGATATTGTTGAGCCAATCAAGAGATTGGTGGCAGCAACGGAGAGAGTAAAGGCAGGTAATTTAGATACTCGGTTAAATGAGGGGCCTAGAAATGATGAAATGGGGACGCTAGATCGTGCCTTTAACCGAATGACAGACCGTCTTCAAAAGCAGCATGATGAGTTGATGGATGCTAATAAGAAAATGGATGAACGTAGACGATTTATTGAAGCTGTTCTTTCTGGAGTCACTGCAGGTGTTATTGCTATTGATAGTGAAAAATATATCACATTATTTAACCGTTCTGCGCCAGAGCTTATTGGGAAACAGGGAAGGGAGATGGAACAACAGCTTTTGGTTGATGTCATTCCTGAGCTTTCTGAGCTTTTAGAACAGGCAGAGGGAGGGGATTCTGTTCTATATCAGGGGGAGATTACTATTGTTCGTAATGGGAAAAATGCAACTTTTAATGTCCGTATTGTAACAGAAGAATTGGGAGATGAGATTGAGGGTTATGTAGTAACACTTGATGACATTACTACATTGCAGGCGGCTCAGCGGACTGCAGCATGGGGGGATGTAGCGCGTAGAATTGCGCATGAAATTAAGAACCCACTTACTCCGATACATCTAGCAACAGAAAGGCTGCAGCGTAAATTTAGTGATGAAATACAATCGGATAAAGATGCTTTCGAACGCTATCTTGCAACTATTACGCGCCATGTGGGTACTATCGGTCAGATTGTAGAGGAATTTGCTAATTTTGCTAGAATGCCTGCTCCAAAGCTGCGTCGTGAAGATGTCTGTGCGGTTATCCGTGAGGCAATCTTTTCGGAAGAGGTGGTGAATCCTGAAATTACATACAGTTTAGTTGCTCCGGACTGTCCGGTTTATATTAATGCAGATGCTGGGCAGTTGAATCAGGTGCTATCAAATACAATGAAAAATGCAAAAGAAGCATTATTGAATCGTGTGGGGGGGAAAGAAAAAGAGGCAGGAAAAATATGCATTACAGTAAATCAGGATGGTCATAAATGCCATGTGATACTTGAGGATAACGGCTGCGGGTTTCCGCAAGATTTGATTGATCGCATTACAGAGCCATATGTAACAACACGAGAGCGGGGAACGGGTCTTGGTTTGGCAATTGTGAAGAAAGTTGTCCTAGATCATGATGGTTCGTTAGAGCTTAGCAATCGCTTTGATGAAGAAAATATAGTAATTGGTGCCCGAATTGAGATGACATTCCCACAAGTTGTCTAAATTTTTTGTAATGGAAGGCTGGCTGTAACCATTGCTAAACTGGGAATCTGTATGTTTGGCAGAAAAGAAAGTGAAGAAAACGTAAATTAACTGTTGAAAAGTGCAAATATTTGTTGCAATAATGACACAAACTTTGGTTGGGGATGCTATCGCTATTTTATTAATGGCAAGGGTTAGGGTATTTTAATGACGACATCATTTGATATACTGGTTGTAGACGATGAAGCTGATATACGTGAATTGATCGCGGATATTTTTGCTGATGAAGGATGCACAGTTAGGCAAGCAAAAAACAGTGACACAGCGCTGGACTCTTTAAAAGAAAAAGTTCCAGATGCGGTGATTTTAGACATCTGGCTGAAGGATAGTACGCTGGACGGTTTGGGTATTTTGGAAATCTGTCGGAGACGATATCCAGATGCTCCAGTGATTATGATCAGCGGACATGGTAATATTGAAACTGCTGTTACATCATTGCGGATGGGAGCATATGACTATATTGAAAAGCCGTTTAAGCAAGATAAGTTAGTTCATGTGGTTAAGCGTGCTGTAGAGGTTTCTCGTTTGCGTAGTGAAAATCTAGCTTTGCGTCAAAAATCAGGCTCGGTTAATTTGCTTATTGGTAACTCTCCTTGCATTCAGCAGTTGAGACAGGCAATTGAGCGTGTTGCTCCTACAGGTAGTCGTGTTTTTGTAACAGGCCCTTCTGGTGTAGGTAAAGAGGATATTGCGCGTACTATTCATGAAAAATCCCGTCGTCGTAGTGGATCTTTTGTTGTGCTAAATGCAGGTAGTTTGTCTTCGGATATGATGGACCATGAGCTATTTGGTACGGAGGATGGTGATGATTTAAATGCTCCTCCTCGCAAGGTCGGTGTGATCGAGCAGGCAAATGGCGGTACGCTATTTATTGATGAAATTACTGAAGTGCCGGTGGCTACGCAAGGCAAGTTAGTAAGGTTCCTTCAGGATAAGACATTTGAGCGGGTTGGAAGTGCGGATCGAATTGAAGCAGATGTTCGAGTTATAGCTGCTACGCGTAAAGATGTTCAGGAAGAAATTACATTAGGTAACTTGCGGGAAGATCTTTATTATAGGTTAAATGTGGTTCCTTTGCAGGCTCCTCAGCTTAAAGAGCGCCGTGAGGATATAGCATTGCTATGTGACTATTTTATTGCTCAGACCACTAAGATGTCAGGACTGCCGCCACGTTGCTTATCAGATGATGCTATTGCTGCTCTGCAGGCATATGGATGGCCGGGTAACATTCGTCAGTTACGTAATGTAATTGAGTGGCTGTTGATTATGTGTCCAGGTGATATGGATGAGCAAATCACATCAGATATGCTGCCGAGAGAGATTTTCTCTGCAACGCCAGCAACCATTGCTCCGGATGTTAATACCGATATTATGTCAATGAAGTTGCGTCAGGCACGTGAAGTATTTGAGAGGCAATATCTTATTGCTCAGATTGATAGATTTGGTGGCAATATTTCACGGACAGCATCCTTTATTGGAATGGAGCGTTCAGCATTACATAGGAAACTGAAAGCTTTGGATCTGAATAAAGAAGAAAAAATAAGTGCTTAGAGAGAAATTCTTTGGCCAATATATTTCAGATGAGTAAAATAATAAAAACCCCGGATAGAAAAAATCTGGGGTTTTTTGTGGGCTAATGGATGCTCTTATAAAAATCATGCGTATAACAGGGTAGGTACGGTTATTTTGGGGTTGTTCTATAGGTTATGAAGTGTTACGACGTAATGGATTGGGGCGCGGATATTATCAAATTATAGTAAAGTGGAGAGTGTTGTAATGAAGATTATTGTCTGTGGTGCCGGCCAAGTAGGGTTGGGTATTGTCCGTCAGTTGGTGAAGGAGGAGAATAGTGTAACGGTTATTGATCCTGTGCCTGAGCAAGTGCAGAGGGTGAATGATACGCTGGAGGTGACATCATTTGTTGGCTATCCATCTCATCCTACTGTTCTTGAGAAGGCAGGTGCTGCGGATGCTGAAATGATTATTGCAGTTACGATGTCCGATGAAATCAATATGATTGTATGTCAGGTTGCTCATTCTTTGTTTAATATCCCCATTAAAGTTGCAAGGATACGCCATAAAAATTATCTGCAGCCCATGTGGAAAGACTTATATCGCCATGATCATCTGCCAATTGATTATATCATTTCGCCAGAGCGTGAAGTTGCTCATGCAATTATGAATCGGCTACATGTTCCCGGTGCAATTGATACAATACCTTTTGCAGAAGAAAAAATTAACGTAGTAGAGTTGCGAATTACTGAAGATTGTCCAATGATGGGGCAAACAATTGCACGAGTGCACGATCATTGTTCGCATTTAGTGATGGCTATTGCAGGAATTAAGCGGCAAGAGAATTTTATCATTCCAGATGATCATGAAACTCTTCAGCAGGGCGATGAGATATTTTTTGTGGTTGATACGGTCAGTATTCGCAAAGTTATGTCAATTTTTGGTAATGAGGCGCGTGAAGCAAGGCGGGTATTGATTATTGGTGGTGGCAATATTGGTTTTTTTATTGCACAAGAGCTTGAGAGTGAAGGCTTAGGCATGAGTGCTAAAATAATTGAAATCAATAAAGAGCGTGCAGAATATATAGCAAGCCAACTACAGCAGGTGACTGTAATTCATGGTAGTTCATTAGAGCAAGAGATTCTGTTTGAGGCTAATGTTGAATCAACAGAAACGGTAATTGCTGTTAGTAATGATGATGAGGTTAATTTGTTATCTTCATTATTATGCAAAAGATTTGGAGCGCAGCGTGCATTTACTTTAATTAACAAAGGGCGGTCATATGGTCCTTTGGTTGCTTCTTTAGGAATTGATGTGACGATTGATCCGCGTGAAATGACGGTCTCCAGCATTTTACAGCATACAAGGCGAGGGAAGGTGAGGGCGGCTCATGCAATTTGTGGGGGTGCTGCAGAAATAATTGAAACAGAGCTTGGAATGCATTCGTCGTTAGTTGGGCGGACTATTGAGGATATAGAGATACCTTCCGGGGTTAGGATTATTTCTGTGTATCGTGAAGGTAAGGTATTGGTGGTGCAGCAAGATACTGCGTTCCGAGAGAGGGATCGTCTTATTGTGGTGGTTCTGACCACTCATTTGCGGAAATTTGATCGAATATTCTCGGCCAGAATGGATTATTTCTAGGTATAGATGTTTTCTACATTAGTATCTTGTGGTGTTTATCTGTGGAATGAATTCATTCAATACTCAATAGGCAATAAAAAACCAGTACAAAATATGTACTGGTTTTTTATTATTCGTTAGTAATATCACCTAAGGAATGATGAAAAAGTCATCAGCATTTAGGTCGGCTGTTGCAACACCTGTTAGCGTGATTGTATTGCCGCTTCCAAGGTCTATTACTGCATCTCCATCCACATTATCAGAAACATTGTTGTCTATAACATCTTGTGTATCTGCTGCACTTATGTTTAAGGCAACAGCTTGTGTGATGTGTAATAGGTCTTTATTGGTATCAAAGTCGGTTATAATATCATCACCGCTATTGCTATCAAACAAGAAGCCATCATTTCCATTGTCGCCGGTCATGGTATCGTTTCCGCCATTACCGATGATCCAATCATTGCCGTTTCCGCCTTCGATATTATCATCGCCAGCATTACCGTCTAGGTGGTCGTTTCCATTATCTCCGGCGATAGTATCGCTGTTGTCGCCACCAACAATGATGTCATTGCCTGTATTGCCGCTTAGTGAGTTGTTGCCGTTTCCGCCATCAATAACATCTTGGCCATTTCCGCCGTCAATAAAGTCATCACCGTCACCGCCGAGTAGAGTATCTTCGCCGTTTCCGCCGTCAATTGCATCGCTTCCTGCTCCGCCATCAACGTAATCGTTCTGGTTTCCGCTCCATACTGCATCGTTGCCATCGCCGGCAATAACAGTATCGCTATCATTTCCGGTAATAATTATATCATTATCACTGCCGCCATCAACATAGTCGTTGCCATTGCCGCCAGTAATAAAGTCGCTTCCTGCGCCGCCTATGAGGATATCGTGTCCTTTGCCGCCGCTTAGGCTGTCATTGCCTGTTCCGCCATAAACATGATCATTGCCTTCGCCGCCGGTTAAGCTGTCATTGCCCTCTCCGCCGAACATAGTATCATTACCTTCGTCGCCGATTAGGGTGTCGGTTCCAGCGTTACCTTCGATGTAATCATGGCCTTTGCCACCATCAAGTAGGTCGTTACCTTCGCCGCCGATTAGGGTGTCGTTGCCTTCGCCGCCGAATATGCTGTCATCACCATCGCCGCCATTGATGTTGTTATGGCCGCTATTGCCGGCAATTACGTTGTTGCCTGCATTGCCTTGTACATTAGCATTTGCGCTGCCGGTAAGTAATGCATGTTCGACGTTATTGCCAAGGTGGTGTGATGCAGATGAAACGATGATGTCAGTTCCGCCTGCTATATCTTCAGTAGTAGTTGATATTGGATTATCAAGGAAAAACACGTCATTGTCGTTGGTTCCTGTAGCATCTCCAGCAGCTGGAGTGAAGTCATTAAGGAAGGTTGTTGCACTGCCAATTGCAGCAACAGCGCTGGCTTTATCGCCTGTGCTTAAGGTGCTGTAGTCATCAAAAAGAGTGCCGACAAGTGTTGCCATTGTTATATCTCAAATCTAGTTGTTAGGTGGAGTGAGTAGGCCATCAGAAAATTCTGACGTACAGTCGAATCTATTATTTAAGTAGGTTCGTTTTCTCAATCTCCGAGGGCTTTTATCATATGTATCCGGTTTGCGCAAGGAATAAATGGTATTTTTTTGATATAATGCCGATAGGTGTTAATATATTTTCTATCGCGGAATGGTTGCGGTTGTTGGGTGTGGTGGTTGCGATAAAAATACGGCCATGTTAGTGTTTGTTATATTGTGATTTTGAAAAAAGTGTAATCAAGTTGATTTAGTCCGGATATTTTGAGATGTTGTCCGTATAATGAAGCGGCATTTTGATGTTGTGGTTCTGTTATGGTGCAGTAATTCCTAGTTTGCGGTGCGGGGTATCGGGATATATCGGGATATAAGTATTAAGGCTCGTGAGATATAATATGAATCTAGAAAAACCACCTGTTATTGACTATATTTGTCGGCTGTCATCGGATGCTGTATTGTGTTGGGGGGAGTTGGATTATAGCCTAACAGGGAAAGATGTTTTAACCTTAGTTGGTGCAGATAAGGAATGTGCGGTACATAAGCCTTATTTTGGAAGCTCGGTTGTTGAAAATGGCCGCCGATATACGTTGTTATTACTGTCTATTAAGGAAAAAGATCTGCCTCAGCGGATTGATAATTTGACTATCACCAGCAGCAAAAAAGTACTGGTTTGGGAGTTTGCTGGAGATCGTAATCTTGCGTTTTACAACGAACAGTTTGTAGATTTTATATCTGCTTTGAGTCATGCAACAGTCCGCAAAATCCTTTTTCTTTTAATGAAATTTCTATCATTACGTCCTGTGTTAAGTCAGGACGGTCAGTTTAGTTCTTTATGCTGGCAAACGCAGGAATATTTGCGAGCAGTGGCAGCAGATGGAACAAAAAGTTCTTATCGGGATGTTTATGCAGGAAGTAGTAAGAGCATATATCAAATTCAGGATAGTATCTTGCTGCAAGATGTTGAAGTTAGCGGAGCAATATCTGATGATATAATATCTGCGGTGGTTATTACTCCACGGCAAATACAGTTGCTATCAGCGCATTGTGTGCGTTTGCCTAGTAAAAACAATAGGGGGGGCGGAGTAAAAAAACGGTTACTATCTATTATTGGAGCGCATGATGGGTTAATAGTTGGTGCGTCAACTGTAACGGGCGGCGTGCTTTATATGGGGAAAAAGAATGTATTTCTTATTAGGGATGCATTTGATGGCGTTGTATCAGGGGCTGATGAGATCGCAGCACTGTTAAAGTCCTTTGAAGTAAAGCATGCGATGCGATTGCGTGAGCATATTGCTTATACTTTGCTTAATGAGGGCAAAAAATTAAATGTTGCAAAAGTTACGTCTTTCCTAACGCATATGCAAACGTGCTATGGTGCATCTGCATCTCAAATGCTGGATCGTGATATTGCTATAGGGTCTGCTGTTGAGCTATTAACCTTGGCTGGAAAGAGGGATCTATTAATAGGTGGATGGTTGTATGACCCTCTTGAGCGAGTGGGAAGGATTGAGCTTATTAGTGACTTGGGATTTGTGCTGGATATAACTGATAATCTATTTTGGTATCGGCGCAATGATATTGAGGAATTATATGAAGATAGTTCCTATGGTGTGCGTGGTACTAAAGCTGGGTTTATAGCAACTATCGAGTTGCCAGAAAAAATTAGGACGCGATTAAGTAGTTATAAGCTGGCGCTTCGTGGGTGGCGTGTAAGATTGATAACCCATGGTGGTGGTGAATATTCTGTTATGCCAAATGTTGTTGGTTGTGACGCTTTGTTGGCTAAAGAAAAATTGTTAAACGATGTGCTGCCTCTTTTGGAGCATGATGATGATGCATTATCTGTTGCATATGCTGGTTTGCTTAAGGTGCACAGGCAGGTAGTGGAAACGGCACAAGCGGATGATGTTCGTCGTTATGGTGGCGTGATCTCTGCGCCGCGTGTGTCAGTTATTATTCCTTTGACAGGAGATTATCGTTTTATTAATGCGCAAATATCTCATTTTAGCAATGACCCATTTATGGCACGCTGTGAAGTGATTTATGTACTTAACCACCGTCAGGATGTTGCAAAAGTTCGGAAAATATTGCGTGAAGCACATAATTTATACGGCTTTTCTCCGGCGTTGTTGGTTATGGAACGTGAGGTTGGATATGCGGCTTGTGTTAACTTAGCTGCGGAGCAGGCGCAAGGGGAAGAATTATTACTGCTTGATGCTTCATGCCTGCCTGTGACATATGGTTGGTTAGAAGACATGCGGGCATTTTACCGTGAGCAGACACGTGTTGGGGTGTTAGGGGTGAAGATGTTGCGGGATAACAGTACAATCTGTCATGCAGGGGGGACATTCGTTCGAGAAGGAGATGGCTGGGTTCCACGAGCATTGTGGAATGGATACCCGCTTGATTACCCCGAGGCGCAAAAACGACAGGAAGTCACACTGATTAGCGGTTCATGTATGATTATTGGCCGTAAATTATTTTTATCCGTAGGGGGAATGAGTACGGATTATTTAGTACGAGGTTTTGAAGATAGTGATTTATGTATGTCTGTGCGTAAGAAGGGGCGCTATAATTACTATCTGCCAGATATCAGTATGCTGTGGCTTGATGAGTCTATAGTAAATGGTAGATGTAGGGCGCAACAACCTCATGCATATCGTTTGAGCGCGCTGCTATACCAAGCACGTTGGCGAGATGATATAATAGCAATACAGGATGTAGAGCAGGCCGCAGTTGAATTGGTTCAGGAAACAGAGGGGCGGGTAGATGTCAGAGCAGAGTAGAGCTAAATCAGATAATATCCAAGTGCATAAGCCTAATTTATTGCGTCGTTTTTTAAAAGGTGAAGAAAATGATCATCCGGCTAAGATGTTAGAAAGGAAAACTCCTAAAATACTAATGATTGCTGGTGATTCACAGGCAGTAAATGCAGATAGCCGTGCTGATGAGGCCGTATTAACCGAAGATATTTTTCGTTTATGGCGGAAGCAAGGGGTGGACGCATGGTATTTGGCCATTTCTCCAGATGATGATGGGCAGGGGCGGTCAGCAATTGAGGCCTGTTCAGCGCGCGAAAGGGTGTTTGTATTCCATGGTGGTGAGTTTGATGATTTTTCCTTATCGTGCAGAAATACCGCTCTATTATATCAGAACTTGGCTCGTTTTTTAGTGGAAATTCAGCCTGAAGTCGTTCACTTCCATCAGGTGCATGGTATTGGTGTGGAGGCTTTGAAGTTGGTGAGGCGTGTTCTGCCAGGTGTGCGTATTGTATATACGGTATATGATGAGGAGCTGTTGGCGGCGGCAACGTCATCAGATGTGAATAATGTGTTGCGTATGCATTATATACAAACGCACTTAGATGTGGTTGATCACTTTGTGGCTGGTAATAAGCGATTAGCAGACTTGTGCATTCGTTGGGGGATAGCCGCAGAGCATATTAGTGTTATTGAAAATGGAAGCGCTGAAATAAGTGCACTTCCACCAAGGAGGAGAGAAGGACGTTCTGCCAAGAAGCGAAATTATTTTTCCTGTATAGGCCCGCTGATACCTGATTTGGGTGTGGATACGCTATTGGATGCTGTGGATTATTTATTAAAAGAAAACTATACTCAATTTCGTGTAGATATTTATAGCTATGCTCAAGGCCCTTCATCACGATGGTATGGTTTTGAGCAGGAAATAAAACAGAGAATATTAGATAATAAACATTATTTGACATATACGCCTTTGTCACTTGGGGTCAATATGAGGTCTGCGCTGGAGCGTGCTGACTGGTTGGTTTCTCCTGTAAAAACATCAGGTGTGGTTCCTTTAGGGGCGTATGAAGCGTTACAAGCGCGTCGTCCGATTATATGTTCTGCAGCTAGTGCGGTGGAAGACTTGGTTGTGCCTGGTGTTAATGGTCTGTCATTTGTGATGAGAGATCATAAGGAATTAGCTGAAATTATGTATAGCGCGTGTGAGCAGCAGGCAGTTTGGGATAGGTTGCGGCAGAAAATGAAATCGGGTGCATTTACTCAGCTTCAAACCGCAGAGCGTTATCGTATGTTGTATGAGAGGATGGGGGCATCAAATCATAATGGTGCAGCATCTGTTTAGGGTCGTTTGGTATTAACATGTTTTAATTTACGCTTTTTCCTTGCATTTGTGCCGGTTGAAGGGTATATATTCGCCCTCATTTCATGGTGAATAAGGCTAAAATGGCATGCCTTATTGGCCGCAGGCACCGGTTTTTCAACGTTTTTTGAAGAATGGTGTGATAATAACCTGCCTTGTAAGAAAGGATAGCGAAATGCCAAAAATGAAGACAAAATCAGGCGTGAAGAAACGCTTCTCTTTAACGGCTAGTGGAAAAGTTCGCTCTAACCAGGCTGGTAAACAGCATGGTATGGTTAAGCGTACAAATAAACAAATCCGTAATCAACGTGGTACTACTACTTTATGTGATGCGGATGCGCGTATTGTTAAAAAGTTTATGCCTTACGGCTAATGCAAATTTTGCATAAATAATCTAATTTTGTTAAAAAGAGAAGGAGCGTATTATGTCACGCGCTAAGAACGGAACCGTTAATAAAAAACGTCATAAGAAAATATTAAAGATGGCCAAGGGCTTCCGGGGACGCTCAAAGAGCTGTTACCGGGTTGCTATTGAGCGAGTTGAAAAGTCACTACAATATCAATATCGTGATCGTCGTGTTCGGAAGCGTGACTTCCGCTCATTGTGGATTACGCGTATTAATGCCGCAGCACGTGAGCATGGTTTAATATACTCACAATTTATTTCAGGCCTAAAAGAAGCAGGTATTGATTTGGATCGTAAGGTATTGGCAGAGCTTGCTGTAAGTGAGCCAGAGGCTTTTAAAGCTATTACTGAGGAAGTGAAAAAAGCACTTGCTAAAAAAGCTGAAGCAAAAGCTAAAGAAGCTGCATAATTTTTAAAAATAAATTATGCGTTTTATAGAACGGGGTACATCTCATTTGGGTTGTGCCCCGTCTGCTTTTTAGGGTATATGTTTCTTGTGTTTTGGTTTGCGCTTTATTGTTATTTTATGCGCGCCATGCTTGCCTTCTTTGTGTGGAGGGATGTATATAATAAGACAGTTTTATCTAACTCTATAGATAAGCAAAATGGTAAGAATAAAATTATATGAGTACATGGTTGGTGTGCAGCATATATTCAAAAAATATAATACATGTAATGACAAAAATTGAGGCAATTATGGAATCACTTGCTCCTATGCGTAATCAGGCAAAAGAAGCAGTTGCGGAAGCAAATACTTTAGAAGATTTGGAATCCGTACGTGTTGCATGGTTGGGAAAAACTGGGCATATATCACTACAAATGAAGCAGCTTGGTGCAATGGATCCTGCGCAAAGAAAAGAAGCAGGAAAAGAGCTTAACATTCTTAAAAAAGAAGTGGCACAGTTGATTGATTCTGGCAAAGCAGTTATGGAAAACCAGAAGCAAAATCAACAGCTTGCAGAGGAAATGGTGGATATAACTCTGCCAGCGCGTGAGCAGGTAAAGGGTAGCATACATCCTATTTCGCAAGTGATAGAAGAGATTGCTGAAATTTTTGGATCAATGGGGTTTATATCTTCCCATGGGCCAGAGATTGAGGATGACTTTCATAATTTTACAGCACTTAATATTCCGCCAGAGCATCCCGCACGGCAAATGCATGATACATTCTATTTAAAGCCAGATGCAAATGGTGAAAATCCTGTGCTGCGTACGCATACTTCTTCGGTACAAATTAGGGCTATGCAGGAAGGGAATCCTCCTTTTAGGGTGTTGGCAACGGGAAGAACCTATCGCTGTGATTCTGACATTACTCATTCGCCGATGTTTCATCAGGTTGAAGGGTTGTGTATTGAAAAGGGGGTTCATATGGGGCATCTTAAGGGGGCTTTGGAGCAATTTGTCCAGCAATTTTTTGGTATTGAAGATATACCACTTAGATTCCGCAATAGCTTTTTCCCATTTACGGAGCCAAGTGCTGAGGTTGATATTGGGTGTAGTTGGAAAAATGGGGAATTAAAAATTGGTAAAGGTGATAAGTGGCTGGAGATTGGTGGCTGTGGAATGGTGCATCCAGCAGTATTGCGTAACGTTGGTATAAATCCTGATGATTATCAAGGTTTTGCATTTGGCATGGGTATTGAGAGAATGGCCATGTTAAAATATGGTATTACAGATTTACGCACCTTTTTTGAGGGGGATAAGCGTTGGTTAAATCACTATAAATTTGATGCATTGGATATTCCTTCGCTAGTAAAGGGGCTGGTGTAATTATAAAATCCTGAATAAGAAGCATAGTTAAGATGTCTTGAAAATGATCTTATGTTCTTTGATCAATAATTTATCATGCATTTTATTTTGTTTTATTATGCTATTGATTGTCATTGGTTTTTTATAATAAATATCTGATATTTATAGATATTTCTGATGAATTAAGCCTATTTACCATGTGGCCTTTTAGGTGTATAATAGAGGGTGGGAAAGGCAGGATTATATTAGTTTCGATTTTTATGTGCGAGCTGCTCTGTGTTGAATTATATGGTTTGCTTATATGGTTCACGTTAAATATGTATATTTAATTAAGAGTTATAACGCGTAAATAAATATTCAAAAGGATTTGTCCTTTGAAGAATAGAAACTCCTGCATTTATAGGGAGGTGACCAATGGCATCTAATAATTCAACAGGAATTAGTTTACGCAACACGCTAGGCCTTAGCGGAGTTACGCCAGAGGTGATTACTACATATGGTGCTTTAGAAAATATTAATGAAATTATGGTTCCTATCACGGTGATGGATGCAACCGATGCTGCAGAAGCAATTCTAGTGGGGTTAGATGTAACATATCTGTTTGGTATGGGGGGAAATGATACGCTTACCGGTGGCGCTGGAACTTCTATGGTTGGCGGTACAGGTAATGATAGTTTTATTATTTCATCTGGAGGAGTGTCGGAAGTTAGGGTTCTAGATTTTGAATTTAACGATGTTATTAATCTATCTGCCTTAGGTATTACTTCATTTGATCAGATAACTATTAATGCAAGTAACATTGGAACAATTGGACAAATTACAGCAGCGGGAACATCTCTTAATTTAGCTCTCACTAGTACATTTGATATAGACTCTCTGGTCTCGGGTCATTTTATCTTTGGTGCTGGCGGCGATGAAGGCGGCGGCGGTGAAGGCGGCGGCGGTGGTGAAGGCGGCGGCGGTGAAGGCGGCAGCGGTGGTGAAGGCGGTGGCGGTGCTGGTGGCGGCGGCGGCGGCGGCGGTGGCGGCGGTGGCGGCGAAGTTATCGTTATTCCATGGAGTGGTGTTACATATGAGGGGAGTAGTGACAATAATGATAGTATTATTGGTGCTGATATAAATGAAAAAATATCTGGATTTGGAGGAAGTGATACTATCTCTGGCAATGCAGGTGATGATCGGATTAACGGTAACAAGGGGGCAGATATTACACGTGGAGGTCACGGTAATGACTCTGTTTTAGGCGGTCGTGATAATGATTTTGTGAATGGCAATGCGGGTAATGATTTAGTTAATGGAAATTTGGGCGTAGATACTGTTATGGGCGGTCAAGGAGGAGACTCAGTTCGCGGTGGTCAAGGTAATGATCGTGTTAATGGCAATTTAGGCGATGACAATGTAAAAGGTAATTTGGGTAATGATGTCGTGCATGGGGGTAAGGGCAATGATGTTGTTGATGGTAGCCAGGGAAATGATAGTGTGTACGGTGATTTAGGAAATGACGTATTAATTGGCGGAACTGGTGACGATGTTTTTATTTTTGGACCATCTTCAGGTATGGACACTATGCGTGATTGGGGATTGGGAAATGATACGTTAAAATTTTCTTCTGCCGTTTTCTCGAGTAGTGCAGATGTATTAGCGGCAACTTCTTACAGCAATACAGGGGCGTTTATTAATCTGCCAGATGGAGGATTTATCTCTATGCTTGGTGTTGCAGACGGTGCTATCACCAGTAATGATATTCTAATATTTTAAAGCATATACGTAGTAATCTTGAATATAAAAACCCCCTTGCAGGGAATACAAGGGGGTTTTTGATCCGGTGCCAGCATGTAGACAATGTGTTCTCTAAAAATGCATAGGGTGTATGAGAGGAACACATGAATTGTGCATGGGTTGTCACATGCTGGCGCAATCTATGATTGGTATACCTTTCTTAAGATTTCCGGATTCCCGACAGCTCCTTAGCAATCTCAGTGTAGGGACGTCGTCGTTAATTAAAGCGACGCTGATCCGCCAAAAAACTGCCGGGAAATTCATGCAGACTAGCTGCGCCCACGTCCCTCATTTGAGGATTCAGCGCGTGATTGCTGCTGCTGAAGGTGGGTTTGTGTAGCTTGTTCAGCGCGTTGCGCTATAATTGTTTGTGCAATGTCACTTTTATTTTCTGACATAATGTCCTCCAATAATATTCTTATTCTTCCTACATCCCAAAGTTGGGTAACTGCCTCATGAAATGACTTTAGCTCTCTGGTGGTTAACAAAGGGTTAATGAAAAGCAGAGGTTGACTGGCTTGAGTAGGGTAAAGGTTAACGGGGCTTTTGAAATCCTTGGTAGAAGCGAATTGTAATGTTATATGAAACTTTTATGACAATGCATCTTTATATGTTTTTGCTTAAAAATACTAAAGAAAGCCACCTAATTCATGTTACAGAGATATGACATTAACGATTTTGGGGTGGTTGTTAAGGTTTTTAAACGCATAATTATGCGCTTGATTTTGTTGCGCAGTTGTTAGGGCTGTGGTAATCAGCACGAATGGTATAGATATGGTGATCAACGCTGCGACTAATTGTTATGAATTAAGTTGTGTGTTGGTAAATAAAGATGATGTAGTTTTTGTAAAACCAAATTCTATTACAAAAAATTATAAGCTTAATTTAAATAAGCTCAATTAAGGACATATAATGAAATTTACCCTGTCATGGCTTAAAGCGCACTTGGAAACGGATGCTAACCTAGATGAAATAGCATCAATACTGACATCTATTGGTCTGGAAGTTGAAGAAATTATAGATTTAGGCGTGGATCTTGCTGCGTTTAAGGTGGCTGAAATTATAGAGGCAAACCCTCACCCCGATGCCGATAAGCTACAAGTTTGTAAAGTAAATACAGGAGAAGAAATTCTTCAGATTGTATGTGGTGCTCCCAATGCAAGGGCAGGGATTAAGGTGGTGTTAGCGCCAGTAGGAGCTTTGATTCCAGCAGGCGATTTTAAGATTAAGAAGTCTAAAATACGTGGTGTGGAAAGCTGTGGTATGATGTGTTCCGCTGCAGAATTGGATTTGGGTGCAGACAGTGCGGGTATTATTGAGCTTGGGTCAGAAGCTGTGATAGGTGATATTGCAGTAAAATCTTTAGGAATGGATGATCCAGTAATTGAAATAGCGATTACACCAAATAGAGGTGATTGTCTTGGGGTGCGAGGTATAGCACGTGATTTAGCTGCTGCAGGGTTGGGAACATTAAAGCCTTTAGTGATACAGGAAGTGCGTGGAACGTTTGAGTCAGCCAAAAAAGTTTCAATCACTACCGATAAGTCGTCATTATTTATTGGTCGTAGTTTCTCTGGAGTTAAAAATGGTGAAAGTCCAAAATGGTTAAAACAGAGATTGGAATCTATAGGGCAAGTGCCTATTTCGGCATTGGTTGATATTACGAACTTTCTTGCCTATGACCTTGGTCGTCCAGCACATGTTTTTGACGAAGGTAAACTAGCGGATGATATTATTGTGCGCGCCAGTAAAAAAGGCGAGTTATTTACAGCGCTTAATGAAGTGCAATACACACTGCCAGAAGATGTCGTTGCAGTAACCGATTCACAGGGGGTGCAAGCATTAGGCGGTATAATTGGCGGTATGGAATCTAGCTGTACAGAAACAACGGAAGAAGTATTCCTTGAAATTGCCCTTTTTGACCCTATAGCCGTGGCCCATGCGGGAAGAGTGCTGCAGGTTGATACGGATTCTCGTTATCGTTTTGAAAGAGGTTTGGATTCTGGGTTTGTGCAAGATAGTGTGCATTATGCTTCTCAGTTGATATTAGACATATGTGGTGGAGAGGCAAGTGAGCTAGTTATTGCCGGAGATATTCCGGATAAAGGCTATAGTCGTTTAATAGAGATGGACGAAGCTCTTATTGCTAAGCGCACGGGATTAAATCTAGAAAGTGAATTAATTGACTCTATTTTAGTCAAATTAGGGTTTGGTATAACGCGTAATGGGGGTGAGCTAGTTCTGACTGTTCCCACTTGGCGTAATGATATAACTATTGCAGAAGATATTACGGAAGAAGTAGCTCGTATCTATGGTTATGATAAAATAGCTGCAGTGCCATTGCCATTACCGCATATTAGGGAGCCTGCTGTTCGAGTGGAGCAAAAGCGTGAATCTATGGTGCGTCGATCCTGTGCTCAGCTAGGTTTAAACGAAGTTATTAGTTTTTCGTTTATGAATAGTAAGCATGTTGATGCGTTTTTAGAGAATAAATCTCGTGTAGAATTATCAAATCCAATCAGTAGTGATTTGAATATTATGCGCCCCTCTATTGTACCTAATTTATTACAAATGGTGCAAAAGAACCAAGCAAGAGGTAGCAATAGTACTGCATTATTTGAGGTGGGACCTGTATTTTATGGTGATATACCAGGTCAACAACAGCAAGTGGCTGCTGGCGTTCGTAGCGGTATGAAGGCGGAAAAAAGTCATTATCATGATGAAAGAGAATTTGATTGTTTCGACGCAAAAGCTGATATTATGGAAGTATTAAACATCTATCTTCCATCTGAAAACTTGCGTGTTAATAGAGATGCTCCAAGTTATTACCACCCAGGAAGAAGTGGAGCATTGCTGCTTGGCAAGAAAGTGCTTGGCTATTTTGGTGAACTTCATCCTTCTATATTGAAGCAAATTGGTGTTAAGGGGAGGGCGGTTGCTTTTGAAGCGTTTTTAGAAGAAGCACCTAAGGCAAAGTCTCGTAAAACAACAGCGCGGCCTAAATTGGATATTTCTAATTATCAATCGGTAGAGCGTGATTTTGCTTTTGTAGTGAAGGATAATATAGATGCTGGTGATATGTTGAGCGTGGTGCGTAAAAGTGAAAAAAATCTTATAGATAATATATCTATTTTTGATATTTATCGTGGTAAGGGTGTGGAAGATGGTAAAAAATCAGTAGCAATTAAGGTGCGAATGCAGCCTAAAAATCGCACCTTAACAGATGAAGAAATAGAGCAAGTATCACAAACAATTATAAATAATATGGCTAAATCTGTAGAAGCAGTGTTACGTTAGTTATATAAGCATTAATATAAATTGATGGAAGATACATATGAGTTGGGTTTCTCAATTTTAGAGCTATTAAATAATGGGGGGTATAATGCAAAATAGACCATCATTTTGTTATGTTAATGGTGCATATTTGCGGATGGAAGAGGCCGGAGTTCATGTTGAAGATCGTGGTAACTTGTTCTCAGATGCTGTATATGAAGGAATTGCATTAAATAATGGTAATTTATTGGACGTTACTCCACATCTTAACCGTTTACAGCGTTCGTTAGACATACTGCAAATGGACTTGCCAATGAGTGTTCGCAGTATAGAGCTAATTATTTATGAATTAGCGCGGCGTAATCGTATGAAAAATGGGTTTGTTTATTTGCAAGTATCACGCGGTGTTGCAAGAAGAAATCATGCGTTTCCAAACCCTAAGGTGGAACCAAGTTTATTTATTGTCATTTATCCAGATAGAACGCCCTCTTCACAAGAATATAATCAGGGTATATCCGTTATAACGCGTCCAGATATACGATGGGGGCGCAGAGATGCAAAAACAGTATCTTTACTTGCTAATGTGTTAGCAAAAGAGGATGGGGTAGCGCAAGGATGTAAAGAAACTTGGTTGGTAGATGATAAAACTAACTTAATCACAGAAGGTAGTGCCTCTAATGCGTTTATTGTAACAGATAGTGGCGCTATTAAGACTCATCCTGCATCCCAAGATATTTTGGGAGGAATTACTCGTGAAGTAGTGCTTAATTTAGCGCGTGATAATGGAATAGAAGTGATTGAGCAGCCATTTTCTATAGACGAGATGAGGCAAGCTTCAGAGGCTTTTGGTACAAGCACTACTATGCAGGTGATTGGAGTCACAGTAATAGATAATATGCCGGTAGGTAAGGTGACGTTATCTGAAGAGAAAAAAATAGGCCCAGTCACTCAAAAATTGATACAATTATATGCACAGCATGTGGCGGAACAAACGCAAAAATCAGATATTTAATAGTTAGTTATATAGAAAAAACATATCTATCTAATACCAATATTTTATTCTTATAATGAAGAGGGAATATGCATAATAAGAAGCCGCAAGCTGTATTATTTGATTGGGATAACACCTTAGTAGATACTTTTCCTATAATCTATGAGTCATTACATCATACATTTTTAAAAATGGGTCATGAACCTTGGAGCTTAGAAGATATTAAGAGTGGAAGGGATGGTATTCATCAGGCGTTACGTAGTTCATTTCCTCGTATTTTTGGAGAGGATAAATGGGAGGAGGCCAAGCAGCATTATCACGGTCATTTCTTAGATATACATCTTGAGAAAATATCAACGCTACAAGGAGCTGAAGATACATTAAAGCACCTGAAAAATGCTGGGATATATATGGCGGTAGTCAGCAATAAAACGGGGCCTTATTTGCGTGATGAAGTTCGTCATTTAGGGTGGGATCACTATTTCTCTAAGGTGGTTGGCGCAACTGATGCCGTGGCAGATAAGCCCTCGGCTGACCCATTGCACCTAGCCTTAGAAGGAACAGGTATCGTTGCTGGAGATAGTGTCTGGATGGTTGGTGATAGCCAAACAGATATAGATTCTGCTCAGAATGCGGGTTGCATTCCGTTGTATTTTGGTGACAAACTAGTTGAAATGCAATATTATGGCCGCCCTGAAACGCAAATTGCTATTCCTTGCTTTCAGACTCATGAGTCGCTTTTACGACATGTGAAGGAAGTATGTTCAGAAGTATGTAAGTAAATAAAGGTACGAGTATGTGGTCAGCTTTACGGTTTATTTTGTCTCCGCTTATTAAGCTGTTCCTAGTGTGTGTTGTTTTGTCGCTGGTTGTGATCGTTGCAATTCCATTTCTTTTACCTCAAGAATTTGTACGTAATACTATTTCCGCAGCATATAGGGAAGCTACTGGACGAACCCTTGTTCTAGACGGGGATGTTGGTATTTCATTTTTCCCATCTTCGTCACTATCAGTAACGAAGGCCGTGTTTAATACAGGGGAAAAAGATCAACGTACTATATCTGATGTAACATTAAAATTTGAGTTCTGGCAATTGGTACAGGATAGATTGAATTTTTCTATGACGGCTAAGTTGGATACTATTCCTGTGCATATTAGGGGTGATATTCCTAACTTAAAAACGCTTCGTACCGGTGGAAAAATGCCGGTGAATATTCAAGTGCTAGCACCAAAGCCTATCACATTTACTGCAGATTTTGATTTAGGTGAATCTCATACTTTATTAGATAATATCGTTTTAGTTTTACCAAAGAGTTCATTAAGTGGTTTTGTACATTTAGATCAACGCACTGGTCGTAAAACACTGAAGGCAGATGTAAAAGCGCCTGTGGTGTCTGTAGATGAAATAACGGAATTAAATACTACATTTAAAGAAATAATTAGTGTTGTGTTGTCAACAATGCCTCTCTCTCAGCAAGCTCTGGTTCCTGATTCTGCTTCTGAAGAGGTGAAGGATATACCTCATCGGGTGGAGAATACTAATAAATTCTCTTGGCCAAGTAATCCGCTACCATTTACACAGTTGGCACAGTGGGATATGGATGTTTATCTGCATGTTGGGCGCTTAACGCATAGTGGTATAGATTATGGAACGGGACGTTATACCCTCGTGTCAGACGGTAATAGGCTCACCAGCTCGCTGATGGATAGCACATTCTTTAATGGTGATGTGCAGATGAAAACTGTTCTAGAATTAACGGCAGATCCTGTAAAACTAGAGAATAACTTGGTTACTAAAGGCATTGATATAGGCAAAATGCTGCAAGTGCTGGCAAAGTTTGAGAGGCTTAAAGGGGGTGGAAGTATTTCTGCTTCGTTAACAGCGCAAGGCAATACGTTAGAAGAAATGATCCATAACCTAAATGGTGCAGGAAATTTATCATTGCAGGATGGTGTATTGGTTGGGGCAAATATTCAGCAAATGGCCACAACAAATGTAAAGCAGTTTGTTTCTGCTTTTACCCAAGAGGGTAGCACTACGGATATATTGGAATCGCAGGCTAGTTTTAATATTGAAAATGGTGTTCTAACTAATGATGATTTGCTAGTAAAAATACCATTTCAGCAACTTACAGGAAAAGGTGTTGTGCGGCTAACAGACCTTATTATGGACTACACAGTAACGCCTAAGGTAGGGGTTGAGAAAATAGGTGTACAAGCTCCCGTCATAATTTTTGGTGACGTACGTTCTCCTCAATATAAAATTGACCTTAAGGGGTTGGTGATTGAAAACTTGGATAAGGTTAAGATATTAAAGAACAAAGAAGTTCAAAAAGTTCTCGGTAAGATAAAGGGAGCTGGTGGCTTGCCACCCGGTGTTGTTGAAAATTTAGGAGATGCATTGCTAGGTGCTGGTCGCGGGGCGCAATTAAATAAGGCGTTATTGGATAACAATGCTACAAAACAAGAGGAAGTAGATACTATTTCTAGTCCAAATGTAGCTCTGCCAGAAGCTGACTTGCCTCAAAATGTTAATAAAATAGAGCCAGTGCAGGCAATTGTTAACCAATTAGAGGGGCAGGTTAGCCCTGAAGTTCAGCCATTGTTGCAGTTGGCGCCTATGTTGTTGCAACAGCATAAAAAAAGGAAAGAGCAAAAAAGGCAGCAGAGGCAAAATGATATTAAATCAGACCCTCCGCCAGAGCCATTATCAAATTTAATGATCTCACCTAAACAGAGTGAAGGTGATCGGCAGCCCGATAGGGGGGGTGGAAAAATGATGGTTGGGAGCGGTGCTCCTGTAGTAAAAATACCCCCTATAATAGCTCCGATAGAAAAAAGTTATTATAGCCGGCAGGGGGCAAAAAAAGTGCATGAATCAGGAGAGATGATTTTAGCACTGCCACCACAAAAAACGATGGTCATAGAAGTTGACCCAAAAGAGAGAGAAAGTTCTAGTCCAATTTCCGGATCACAGCCAAAGCGGATAGCTGCATATGCAGAAATGTCCGCTTTGGCTGTGGATACCGATAGTTACCAGTCCTTATCTTCAGAAAAACTAGCGAAACAATCTAGTTCGCAAAGATCATCTTCTAGTCATCCAAAATCTGTACCTTCTATAGGTAACAATGCCTCAAAAATATCATTAAAAAGGACCCAGAGGCGTGCCGTAGAAAAAATAGACATGAGTTACAGGAGTGGGGGTAGCGAAAAAGGCAAGTATCAACATCCTCCGTTGAAGGGGACATTGCTAGGGCGTGCAAAACATTCTATATTGCTGCAACAGGAACAAGAAAAAAGTAATGTCTTAGCAAAAAAACGAGATTTGGCTAATAATAAGAAATTACAGTTATCTGTACGGCCAGAGGTGAAAAATGTTGATTGGGTAAAGAATACACCGCATATAGAGCAAGGTATTGTAAATAGTAATGGAAAAAATATACTAAAATCATCTATTAAAAATTCTTATGCTATAGAGCATCCTATTTCAGAAAAAGGCAGCAGCATTACCTCATTGCCCTCTGCTAAAGCCTTGGATAGTGAAGAGAAGATGGTAGCTAAAAAAACTATTACCGAAGTAATGTTGCCAGTAAGATTGTACCCTTTATATAACTTGGAAGATGATAAGAAAATTACAGTTATATATGATAAAGTTGCTGCCTCAGTGCACGATGTTGCTGATCTAAAAGAAGTTAGTCAGCTTTCAGATATATCCCCATCTTCTGGCACATCTTCTGGTCCACCTTATAGTGTTTCTTCTTCGGCATCTGTGGTGCAAGGAGAAGCCATAGGTATTGTGCCTGAGGAAGAGTGGTTGGGGCAGGGCTACTATGAATATATGAGTTCTTCAAGTGTTCAGCCAACGGTTCCTGCAAAGGCCCTAAATCCTAATATAGACTGGTAGAGTTTCCTTATTTGTGCTATATTCAGGTAAGGGGGATGGGTGAAGATGTGCTGTTGAGTAGTGGTATATTTTAATGCGTTACAGTAATTTTGGATTCACACTAATTGAAATGTCAATAACACTGGTTATTATTGGCCTGCTTGTTGGTGGGGTGGTGGCCGGAAGAAGCTTGGTTCATTCAGTAAAGCGCAATCAACTTATTAGTGAAATAGAAAAGTTGCGTGTTGTTACTGCGTCATTCCAAGAAAAGTACGATTATTTACCAAGTGACCTTCCTAATGCATATGACTATTGGGGTGGTGCCTGTCCATCGGTTGAAAGTTGTAACGGGGATGGTGATGGAATCGCTAATCCATATCGGTTCACTTTGCAACTTTTTCTTGCTAAGTTAATTCCAGAAGGTGTTTATGGTACGTATTATAAAATGAACTATTCGGCTAATGCTTGTGCTCGGTTTTTATATTCAACACTGCATGGTGGTAGTTCTAATTCATTTTCATTTGCAACATTTGCAAATTGTCAAAGTGGACCTTCTAATGTTATTTCATCGCAAGATGCCTTTGCAATTGATAAAAAAATAGATGATGGCACTGCAGGGGGTGGAAGAGTGCGTGCTAACCAATCTGGCATGGGGATTTGTAAAGGTACTGGTACACCTTTCCCTTATGTTCCAAACTCAGAGGTGATTGGTTGTAGGATGGAATTTTTCTATGATTAACAATAATGATTAAATAGGTTTTGTGATTAATCTAACCAGAAAAATGTACGACATCCGCGTGCTTGACGGTCCATTTGATACTCTGCTGAAGAAACATTATAAGGTCCAGTGCAGGACCAGGCAGGAGATCCAGCCGCATCAAGTCCTATATATTTACCAGTCGATGCTCCTCCATCATCTATCTTAAGGTCAATAGCTCGTGCTTCAGCAGGGGTGAGCGCTGGGCCACCAATATCATTATTAGCACCACGCTCTTGGCCAAATACGATTACATTTCCTGTGCGGCCATAGTGAGGGCACGGGGTGCCAGGTGGAGGGTCGCAAGTAAAGTCAATTTCGTACCCGCATTTTTTCATTTTTGATTCTGGTACATTAACTCCAAGTTTAAGTGATCCTCCGCTATACGCACCAGTGAATGTGCCAGGATAGACATTTGCTAATGTCATATGTTGCCATACACGAGGAGTCTCTACTTCATCAATGTAGGTATCGCCGTCGCCATTTGCAACAGCAGAGGGCCAGAATTCAGTTGCGCGTTGGAAGTCTCCAGGATATTGGCCAAACTGATCTAAAAAAGAGTTCCATGCTGAGATAATTTGTCCTGTTTCAGAAACGACTGCAGATATTTCTCCTTTTCGGGCCATGTCCCTTCCTATGATAACGCTTCCAATTACTAACCCAACGATAATTAGTGCAATGGATAGCTCTATCAGTGAGAACCCTTTATGAAATTTTTGTTGCATATTCACTAAACAGCTATTGTTCGGGGTGAGTTGGAATTGACTGCAAGCTTAAAGTAAAGAGTAGTGTAAAACAATTAATTTTATGCTTTATGTATTATACCATTATCTTTAAGTTGTGTATTAGCTAAGTCTAAGAAAAGCTTTGTAATACTTTCAGGTGGTCGTTGTTTGTTTGACTCTTCTCCAGGGAAAGCTGATTTGCGTAGTGCTGTAGATACTGCAACAGGATCAATCATATTCACTCTAATATTTGTCTGGCTCATTTCTGCGGCATAAGTTTTGACAAGAACTTCTAATGCGGCTTTGGATGCAGCGTAAGGTCCCCAGAAAGGTGTAATATCATCATTGTTTGCATGGCCCGTTTGTGGGGCCGTAACAAAGATTGCTCGCCCAGCATCAGATGCTCGTAATAATGAGTCAAATGCTTGAATCAGCCTCCAATTCACCGTTACATTAAGTGTCATAATCTTATTCCAGACATCGGCAGGAAAGTGGGGAAGGGGGCGTAGGTCGCCAAGAGTTGCGGCGTTTCCTACAAGAATGTCCAGTCTGCCAAATCGTTGAGCTATTGTTGCGGCTAATTGATCAATTAAATCATGTTGCAACAAGTCCATTGGCACTAAAGTGGAGTCACCATGGCCGTCCTTTTTTATGGCGTCATCTACGGCTTCTAGGCCACTGATGGTGCGCGCCACTAATATTACATGTGCACCTGCGGCGGCATATTGTTTGGCAACTGCTGCGCCAATTCCACGAGAGGCCCCTGTGATAAGGGCTACTTTATTTTCTAAGGGTAAATTAGTCATGTGTTCTCTTCAGCATAATTATCATATAGCAGATATGTGATTATTCAATAAGCGGCTTTATAGGGGTTTGGTCCAGAACAGTAATTGGGTAATCTCCAGTAAAGCAGGCATCACAAAATTGAGGAGATTCTTGATTGCGACCATCTTCTCCTACGGCTCTATATAGAGCATCAACCGAAATAAAGGCCAGTGAATCGCAGCCAATAAATTCGGCCATTTCTTCTATTCTCATTTTTGATGCAAGTAGTTGCTCTTTGGCAGGTGTGTCGACCCCGTAAAAGCAAGAATCAGTAGTTGGCGGTGATGAAATACGTAAATGTACTTCCTTGGCGCCTGCTGCCCTTACCATATCTACAATTTTCCTAGAAGTGGTTCCACGAACAATACTATCATCAACCAGTATAACTCGCTTCCCCTCAATGACAGAACGGTTAGCATTATGCTTTAATTTTACACCTAAATGGCGTATATGGTCGGTTGGCTCAATAAAGGTGCGGCCAACATAATGGTTGCGGATTATTCCTAGCTCAAAAGGTATGCCAGATGATTCGCTATAGCCAATGGCTGCGGCAACGCCAGAATCAGGGACAGGAACAACAACATCAGCATCTGCAGGGCTTTCTTGCGCTAATTCAGACCCCATTTTCTTGCGGATAGGATAGACATGACGTCCTTCAATAAAGCTATCTGGGCGAGAAAAATAAATATATTCAAAAATACAAAAGCGTGGCTTTGTTGGCGGAAATGGCCTAAGGCTGGTGATTGCATCATCTTTAATAATAACCATTTCACCTGGTTCAATATCTCTAATGTAATCAGCTCCGGTAATATCTAGAGCGCAGGTTTCTGAAGTTAAAATATAAGAACCATCTGTTTTTCCAAGGCACAATGGGCGAATACCAAGTGGGTCTCTTACGCCAATGAGGCAATCATTATGTAGTAACAGAAGTGAGTATCCGCCTTCTATTTTTTGCAAAATGTTTTTTATGCATGTTACTAAATCTGTTGTGTTGTTTGTTGCAATTAGATGGAGAATAACCTCACTATCCATGGTGGTTCGGAAAATGCTTCCCTCTTTTACCAATTCTTTGCGTAGAGTGCTTGCATTGGTCAAATTACCATTATGTGCTAAGGCTATGCCGCCATGACTTGTTTCGGCAAAAATCGGTTGAATATCATGTATGTTTTTCTTTGTTCCGCTGGTGGAGTAGCGGTTATGACCAATTGCGTAGTTTCCCTGTAAATTATTAATTACATCAGGTGTGTTAAAGTTATCTCCCACTTTGCCAAAGGCTAAATGTTGATGATAACGCTCACCGTCAAATGTAATAATTCCAGCACCTTCTTGTCCACGATGCTGTAGGGCGTGTAGTCCTAAAGCGCAATGAGCCGATGCATCAGGGCTATCATATATGCCAAAAATACCACATTCTTCGTGCAAATGATCTCCATCAAAAGGGTGATTAAAAATATCTGTATGGCTATCGGCGGGGAGTGTTTTTGTCATAATGCCTAACATGAATTGATGGGTTCAAAAGACTGTTTTATATAGTATTATTATTCATTTATTACTTCTTTTGCTCTTTCAATTGCCTGGTCAAATGGGTCTGCAAGCAAAGAGTCGTCGCCTTCATACAGTATGTTGTTGTCATTGTCATCTGTGATTTCACTTTCTTCTAATTGAGCATGTGCGGATTGAATAGGGCGCCAAACATGTTCTTCAACTATGCTGCTACCCCATGAGGTTAGTAGGTATGTTTCGCCAACATGTAACCATTCGGGCTCTTCTTCAGCCGATGATATTATTACTAAATGAATAACGGATACAAGTGCTATGCCTTTAATAAGGCCGAAAAGTAAACCTAATGATCGGTCAATACTGCCTTTGCGAGAGCTTCGTAAAAAATCAAGTAATACAGCATTTATCAATAAGCAAAATAATAGAGCGGGTAGGAAAATTGCCGCAACGGAAATAATACTTCGTGTGGATTCATTGCTGATAAGACTATGAAATTGTAGTGCAACAAAGGGCTGAAAATATAGCGTGGCAAGTCCGGCGCAGATATAGGCAAATAACGTCAGTACATCTTTGATAAACCCGCTGGCAAATGAAGCAATAGCAAATCCTGCCACTACAACGCAGACAATAACATCAAATTCAGTAAACATAAGGCCCCCTTTTCGTGCTGTAATAGATAAGATTGTATAGCATTATAATCTTATATAATCCATAGCCTCATGCTATTCAAAAATAATAGCGGTTATTCCTATGTTAATAGTGACTGCAATTGGTTTATATATCGGATCTCTTGGCAAGCAAAAGAGGAGGAAGTTTTTTGTGCGCCTTCTGGTAAAACAGATGAGGTAAAGCCTAGCTTTTGTGCTTCTTTAAGGCGGGAGTCAGATTGGCTAACAGGTCGTATTTCACCAGATAATCCTATTTCGCCAATAATGACACGGTGTGATGGGATGGGGACGTTTGTTAGTGATGATAGTAAAGCGGCAGCAACGGCAAGATCGGCTGCAGGTTCATGTATTTTAATTCCTCCAGCAACATTAAGATACACTTCTTTATCGGCCAATTTTGCACCGGTTCTGGTTTGTAATACGGCTAGTATCATGGCTAGCCGGTTATTATCCCAGCCAACTACAGCACGTCGGGGTTGGGGCATTGTGCTTGGGGATACTAGTGCCTGAATTTCAACAAGGATTGGTCGTGTTCCTTCCATTCCTGCAAAAATAACAGAGCCGCTAACATCATCACTTTTTCCCGATATAAATAAAGATGATGGATTAGTAACTTCCTTTAAGCCTTTGTATCCCATCTCAAATACACCAATTTCATTTGCAGCTCCAAAACGATTCTTTACTGCACGTAAGATACGAAATTGCAGGCCTCTATCGCCTTCAAAATATAAAACAGTATCGACCATATGCTCTAAAACTCTTGGTCCAGCAATTTGACCATCCTTAGTGACATGGCCGACGAGTAATAGTGCAGTGTCTAGCTGTTTTGTTAGATTAATAAGCTCAAAGGCTGCCATTCTAACTTGGCTAACAGTTCCGGGTGCAGATTCAATCCCCTCAACAAACATGGTTTGAATTGAGTCAATAACAACTACATCAGGCTTAGTGTCTTTTAATGTTCGGAGTATATCTCCAACAGAAGTTGCTGCGGCAAGTTTTACAGGGCTTTTTTCTAGCCCTAATCTGCGAGCGCGTAATCGCACTTGCTGTATGGATTCTTCACCGGTAATATAGGCGCATGATAGGCCATTATCTGCCATTTTTCCCATGAGTTGAAGTAGTAATGTTGATTTTCCTATGCCGGGGTCGCCACCAATGAGTGTAGCTGACCCTACAACAAGTCCACCACCTAATACGCGATCTAGCTCTTCAATCCCTGTAGAAGTGCGTGGTTCCCGATCTGCATTGCCCGATAAGGAAGAGAACTCTAATATGGTTCCACTGGCGGCAGGGTTGGTTTTAGTGAATTGTTTTGCTGATTTTTCTTCTTCGATTGTATCCCACTGGCCGCATTCATCACATTTTCCAGACCATTTGCTGCTGATTGCGCCACATGCACTGCAAGCATATGATGTCTTTATTTTTGTCTTTGCCATGATATTCCTAATTAATTTATCTCTATAAGAATCTGTAATAACTTAGTTTACAATGTTTTGGTTAAGTATTGTTATTTGTGCTTTTGGTAGAGGAATTTTCTTCGCTGATGGGGGGCTTATTAATAGGGGCTTTACTTATTTTATTTTTTACGAACTTGCGGCAGGGGTTTTCAATATAGTGATAGCTAAATGATGATAATAATAACAATCCAGCTAAGAATAATAATCCATAACCGGTCCAGAATCCTTCTGGATTAATCTCAAAAAGCTGTGCCATTATAATGGCGTATGGTACGTGCCATAGGTAGATCGAATAAGATATCTCACCCATATATACCAGAGGTCTGTTAGCGAAAATAACAAATGCAAATGATTTCATCTGAGCGAGGCAATATGTCGCAACGGGAACAAAAATAATCATAAAATTAATTGGCCATAGCTGTAATATACCATATGTGCCGATAATAATTATGGAAATAGTAATTATATCCCAAGGTAAAAACTTCAGGAAATTTTTTGCAAATAAATGGTAGAGTGATAGCCCTACAACAAATAATCCACCTCCTCTAATTGGGTCATTGCTCCATAGTGCGGGCAATGCAGTGTTATGGTCGATAATAGTAAAGGAGAACCATGTCATGATGCTGGTAATTATTACAACATGACATAAGGTAGGGAGCCATAAGGGGAGACGATTGATTGTATTAATAAGCAGGATAATCAAAGGGAATAATAGATACATTAACCATTCTACGCTTATGGTCCATGAGGGGGTGTTCCATGCGTGGTGTATTTCAGGCAGTCCCCACCCCTGCATCAGGAAAAGGCTAAACAGTAAGTGTTTTCCATCGTTATATTCTGGTTCTGCTAAAATGGTATTGTCTTGAATTACTCCGCCATAATGAAACAGCATCATGACCATTAACGTGAATAGATGTAAGGGGTATATTCTTGCTAAACGCACGATAAGGAATCGTTCTGTATTCTTTCGTAGATGACTCAATGTTGTAAATGATACTGAATAAATATATGCCAAAATGAATCCGCTCAGAACAAAGAAACCATCAACAAATAGCATCCCATAATGGGTAAGATTAACAAAAATAGTAACGTCAATGGGAGCAATAGCAAAATGGTAATGCCCAATTGCTAATAGGAAGGCTGCAATACCACGTATTGCAGTTAATGGGAAGATATGCTGCATGACGGCAGTTTATCATGATGAATAACGGGTGTCTATCAGGCGTTGTTATGTTTTTTACTTCTTTGTAGATTTGGATTTATGGCGATATTATTTGCTGAATATTTGGCGATACATGCAGCAGGGTTAATGCTTAAATGGGTAGCTGGAATGAAAGCGTGCTTTGTTTGTTTGGTTGATTGCACTGTCTGCGGTAAGGGTAAGAAAAGTGCGTATTGGGGCACCAGCATGGTACAAAGCATTTGTTGTCCAGCTATTGCAAGTGTTGGTCAAATAATATTTGCCTTTCCCTTTAAAAAATAAGCTTTCACCATATATGCCCTTGCCAATTTCTACTATATCATTTTGTGAATTTTTTGAAAAACTACTCATAATAAATTCAGTAAGGTTAGCAAAAGATTCATGCGATATTTTTAACTCTATGATCTCACTTTCCTTAAATATTATATCGGGATTATCGTTTAGTGAGACAACATGCATGATGGCTTTAGTGGGCCAAAAAATAGCACGAAGAGTAAGGTTGCTAGTTATTTCATCGGCTTGATAAAATCCTGCATCTCCCCATCCTATTTCGTAAAAGCCCTTAGTTTTAAAATGTTTATCTAATTTGTTTAGAAGGACATTATTATTGCTATTTTGGTTGGGTATAGCAATGCCTGTATGCCAACCGTGACTGATTACGTAAATGGATATTTCATCGGTTGATGATTGAGGAGGGAATTTCCATGCAGGGGGTGAGCATGCCGTGGTTGTCGATATTATAATGAGAAGTAAAATACGAAAGCATAATGCAGAGAAAGGCAGCTTTGTTACGTGGCTTATATTTTTTCTCATTAATGATCTTGGAGCTTAATTTCAATTGGGCCTTCAGCTCTTCCGTGGATAAATTGATCGACATAGGGGTTACCGCTATGTTCAATTTCAGTTGCTGTTCCATTCCAAATGATGCGGCCTTGGTAAATCATTGCCATATGATCTGCAATTTTATTGGCACTATGCATATCATGGGTAATGGTAATGGTTGTTGCTCCTAACTCTTCAGAACATTTAATAATAAGGTCATTGATTACATCCGCCATGATGGGGTCTAATCCTGTGGTTGGTTCATCAAAGAAGATGATCTCTGGCTCCGTTGCAATGGCACGTGCTAGCGAAATTCTTTTTTGCATTCCACCAGATAGTTCATTGGGGTAAAGTTCGGCCACTTCAGCCCCCATGCCTACGGATCTAATTTTGGCTATTGCAATTTCCTTTGCCAATTTGCGGTCCATGCCTTCGGCTTCCACTAGGCCAAAGGCAACATTCTGCCATATGTTAAGGCTGTCAAATAATGCTCCGCCTTGGAAGAGGTATCCAAATTTATGCATCAAATTATTGCGCTTGCGTTCGCTTAAATTGGTTACGTCTTCGTTATCAATGCGGATAATGCCTTTTGTTGGGCGCATAAGGCCAATAATATTTTTTAATAGTACAGACTTTCCGCTACCAGATCCGCCGATAACAACTAACGACTCACCTTTTTCAACGGATAGGTTTACGCCGCGAAGGACTTGTTTGGTGCCAAATGACTTATGCAAATTTTCTACCACGATTTTTGGAAAATCATGATCTGCATCATTATTCAGTTGTATCTGTTCAGCGTTTTGTATCATGTGGTAAAAAATAACTCAGTAATAGCATAATTAAAGCATAAAATAAGAATGTCTGCACTAACAACAGCATTGGTGGTTGCTTGGCCAACGCCTTGCGCTCCGCCGCGGGAGTTATATCCGTGATAGCATCCCATCAGGGCAATTAAAAAACCAAATACTGCGGCTTTTACTAACCCAGAAATTACGTCCTTATATTCTAGGAATTCAAAGGTGCTAGCGAGATAGGCATGAGGTGAAAAACCTAATTTGTGTATGGATACTAAATACCCCCCAAAAACACCGATAACATCTGCCACAAGCACTAAGCAAGGTAGGGTAATCAGTCCAGCTATCAGCCTTGGAGCAATGAGATATTTAAATGGGTTGGTTGAAAGCGTGGTAAGGGCGTCGATTTGCTCAGTTACCCGCATTGTTCCAATTTCTGCTGCCATTGACGCGCCTACGCGTCCGGCAACCATCAGGGCAGCTAATACGGGGCCAAGCTCTCTAGTTATGGAGATGACAACAACAGAGGCTATAGAGCTTTCGGCATTAAATCGTGAAAATCCTGTATAGGTTTGTAGTGCTAATACAGCACCTGTAAAAATGGCTGTTAGGCCAACAACAGGCAAAGAATAATACCCTATTTCAAGCATTTGTTTAAATAGTGCTCGTCCATAATAGGGGGGGGTAAAAATTCCTCTTAGCGCACTGCCAGTGAATATTGACAGCCGACCAGTTGCTGCAAAAAAATTAAGTATAAATCCGCCAAGAACAGCCAGAGCATTCATTTTATGTTATACCCTTATATACACGTTTAAAGCGTGAACCTAACCGTGTTAACACTTCATAACCAATTGTTTCTGCCCAGTCAGCCACTCGGTCTACTCGGCATCCAGAGCCAATTAAACGCACTGCCTGACCTGTACGGCAATATTCTTCTTCAACTCCGGTTATGTCCACAGTAATAGTGTCCATTGATACTGATCCTACAACCGGTGCGCGGGTTCTTCCGATTACTACCCAAGCATTTCCAGTTAAGGAACGTAGGTAGCCATCAGCATATCCCACCGGTATAGTTGCTAATATACTTCCGGCACGCACTTCGCGCGTCGCACCATAGCCAACCGGTTGCGTTGTGTCAATTGTATGAATTTGAATGATATGCGATGTTAGCGTAACCACTTGATGAATTGGATTGTTGTTTTGCTCTGCAGGGTTATGAGGGTCGTATAGGCGGTTGATGCCGTAAAGAGCACATCCTGGTCTAATCATGTCAAAATGATATTCAGCGCCAAGGAAGGTGCCGTAACTATTAGCTAATGAAAGCGGAATTTGAGGTAGTAGGCGCTTAATTTGGCGTGCACGCTCAAGCTGAATAAGATTTAGTGGGTGTTTTGGTTGTGATGCGCAAGCTAAATGACTCATAACATAGCGAAAATCAAGCTCATGAAGTGATTCTTGAAAATTTTTCGTTTCTATTAACGAAGAAAAATCATTGAATGGAATACCTAGCCGGTTCATGCCGGTATCTATGTGCAGTATTGCCGGTAACTTTTGTTGTGAATTTATTGATGCAACTGTCCATAAATAGAGTTGATCAGTGCTGTTGAGGACAGGAATAAGGTTGTGTTCAATAAAAAATTGTTCCTGACCAAGGCCAAGGCCATGAAAGACGGCAATGTCGCTATTAGGAAGGATGGTGCGTAAAGCAATGGCTTCATCAAGGTTGGCGGTAAAAAACAGAGTACATCCAGCTTTTTCCAATGCTGGTGCTACATAATCTACACCTAGGCCATAAGCATCTGCTTTGACAACAGCAGAGCAAGATGCTTGTCCGCTGATGCCTGATAAAAATCTATAATTTGCAATTAAGGATTCTAAATCAACAGTTAGTATGCTGTCAGCATGTTGGTTTTTTTCTGATGTATGTTCGGTCATAGGTCATTTGGCTCGTTGCTATCACCATGATATTGGTCTAAATTACCAAATGCGGTGGTGGATTTGTCAAAAAATAATCGGACGGCAGCTACGGGGCCATGCCTGTTTTTTCCCATGATAATCTCTGCTATATTATCAACCCTTGCCATTTTTTCTTGCCATTGCTGATATTGTTCTGTGCCAGGTTCTGGTTGCCCTCGTTCAATATAGTATGCTTCACGGAAGATAAACATTACCTGATCGGCATCCTGTTCAATTGATCCAGATTCGCGCAAATCAGAGAGCATTGGGCGTTTATCCTCACGTGATTCTACTTGACGTGATAGCTGTGATAAGGCCAGAACTGGAATGTTTAGCTCTTTAGCTATAGCTTTCAGTCCCATTGATATTTCGGATATTTCTTGCACTCTGTTGGTTTGTGCTTGGGCAGAGGTTCCACGTAATAGCTGTAAATAATCAACAATTAAAAATCCTAGATTATGTTTTCGCTTTAGGCGGCGGGCACGGGTGCGTAAGGCTGCAATAGATAGAGCAGGTGTATCATCAAGAAAGATGGGTAATTTATGTAGGTCAGCAGTGGCGCCAACTAATTTCTCAAATTCATTATTGCGTGGCGATTGTTCAAGTTTTCCGCGCCTGATGTTGCTGGCATTAATTCCGGTTTTAATTGATAACATCCGTGTCGCAAGCTGTTCAGATGACATTTCTAATGATACAACGGCAACAGCAGCTGGTTTTTGATCCTTGCCCTTCTTTTCATCTGCGTCAAATTCATTAGAAAGTGCTTTAGCAGCATGTAAGGCCAAGTTTAGCGCAAACGCTGTTTTACCCATTGCTGGTCGTGCGGCTAAAATAATAAGGTCAGAATTATGCATTCCGCCAAATAAATTATCCATATCCGTATATCCAGTTGGGATTCCGCTGATGGCATTGGGGCGTTTTGCGGCTTCTTCGGCCGCCCGTAAAGATTCTTGTAGGGCAATTTTCAATGGTGCAAAGCTTGAGTCGCTATTGCCTTCACTGGAGAGGGTAAAAAGTTTTTGTTCAACACGCTCAATCTGCTCGGATGCTCTTTCTTCGCCTGTGCTAGTATAGGCGTCATTTACCATATCTGATCCAATATGGATTAACTCGCGAGACATTGCTAAACTATATACAAGGCTGGCAAAATGGCGGACATCTAAAATGCCGCTACATAAGGAGGCGAGGCGAGCAAGATATGTTGCGCCACCAATCTCAGCAAGGTCTTCATCTTGGTCGAATTGATTTTTTAATGTAACGGGGGTAGCAATAAGCCCTCGGTCATTAAAGCGTAGAATAGCTTCAAGAATGCGCTTATGTACGGGGATATAAAAATGTTCTGGGGTAAGAAAATCCCCAATTCTGCTTAAGGCTTCATTATCTGTTAATATTGCGCCTAATACCATTTGTTCGGCTTCAATATTGTAGGGGACCTCCCGATATGACACGTCATCCGCAGAGTCATTTTTTGGTGCTAATGCCGGGGAAGAAAAGCCAAAAGCCATAAGTTTAGGTAACCCGTTTTTTCAAGTGGAATGAAGTTATACCGTTTAAAGCAATTTAGGCGCACTATATGATTATGTGGTTTGTTTTATTTAGGCCCCTATCTCTCAGTTTTGCAGTTTAAAGAGTATGTCTGTAAATGGCAAAGGAAAAAGCGTATTGTTGTTAGTATTTTTCAGCGCAGAAAAAATAGCTGATTTTTTCAAAAAAGCTGATTGAATTATACAATAAGATACGATATAAAGCACCTCCGCATGGGCCTGTCTAGTCTTTAGGTCTTTCTTGTTGGGACGTCGCCAAGTGGTAAGGCACCGGGTTTTGATCTCGGCATTCGCAGGTTCGAATCCTGCCGTCCCAGCCATTTATAAAAATAATTTCCCTTTAGGGTGGTGATTTTTATAAATAATTGAGGTGTTGTTATTAGAACCGTTAGGTTCGACATATGACGCAGGCGAGCAAAGCGAGACGAGTAATTTGGAACGAAGCAAGCTTGCTTGCAAGTCAATCCTGCCATCCCAGTCAATAACTTCCCTTTATATAACAATAGTTTAACCACCACGCGCAATCCCCGCACGCAGCGCAACTGACGACGATGGCAATTTGCTCCAAGTGACGAGGTTGTAGTGAATTATGCAGATTCAGAGCCATTTGCTCCATTCTCCATTGGGTATTGTTGGAAGTAGCGGGAGGATAGTTTTATCGAAAAGAAAATACTTACTTTTTAAAAAGAGTATTTATTATGATATTGGATATTTCAAGAATAAGTAGGGTTTGAGTTGGTCCTAATAGGGTCGTGCTTCCGTGTGCTAACCCATTCCTAAAATTTATAAACGCACCCTTTATGACTTGGGGGTAAGTATCATTAGCATTAGGTGCTATTTTTTTAAAGTCAACACTATTAATCCATCCTTGAGTGATTGCTAAATTAAATAAATCAGAGAGCATTGCTTTTTCAGTTTTTCTACTCCTGTCTCCCACTTTTTCTATTCCTTCTTTAAGAGTGCGCTCTCTTAAAGAAAACTCTACTGTTGATATTAAATGCATTTTAGCTGGCATTGTTAAGCGGTATGAATACCAAGAGTACAAGAGAATATTTTTTGCGGTTTCAAAATGAATTACAATATCTTCAGGCACATAATCATTTAATTTACACTTTGCAATATCATGATAGAAGTCGTCGTAACTGTAGCTGTAATATATCTTATTGCGTTCATCCATTATGAAAACTTCATCTTTATCTTTCAACATATCGCATGAATTAATTGTCATATTATCGTGCTCTTACGTTATCGAAATAACCTCTTTTGCGCCTCTCATTCATAAAATCTTTTAGCATCATATCCTTAGGTTGGCTATCATTTAGAAATGACTCAATAATATCAGGGGGGCAGTAGTGGGTTTAATATTCTGCCTTAGCGTATTCTAAATTTTATCTGCACGGCTTTATAAAGTTATCTGATTTAAGGTGATGCATTATTTGTTTCTTGACATATAAGTGGCTATGTACCACTATATAAATATGAGGCGTTAAGCCTCTTATCGAGTAAGGTAGATTGGAATAGAAAAATGACAATATTTGTAAATAAAGAAAAGGTAGAAACTTTTAACTTCAGCGGTGGTGAGTGCCATGTTCGTATTACGCAAGATATATCAAAGCAGAGGATAGGGGATGCAACAGAGATTGTTGCCTATCTTTATAGTTCGGATGATGTGATGTGTCTTCTTCTAACTGTTAATGCTGTAAGGAAGATAAATGCTGATACTGAAATATATTTAACAGTTCCATATTTTCCTTATGCACGTCAGGACAGGGTGTGTTTTCATGGGGAGGCATTCAGTTTAGAAGTTATGGCTGGACTGATAAATTCACTAGAATGTAAAACTGTAACGGTTTTAGACCCTCACTCTAAAGTTACACCGAAGTTGCTAAAGAATTGTGTAGTAGTTTCTCAGGCAGGACTTATCCAAAATACAGAGGTTGAAACAGTAATCAAGCAAGAGAAACTTATATTATTAGCACCTGATGAGGGAGCCAGAGAGAAAACTGAGGAGTTGGCTAAGAACTTAGGAGTTGAGGCTCAATACGCACGAAAAGTAAGAAATCCTGATACAGGCGGAATAATGGGAACCGAAATACCGGATAATGTCGAAGGTAAGAAATATATGGTTGTTGATGACATATGTGATGGTGGAAGAACGTTTATAGAGCTTGGTAAGCTTCTTAAACAAAACGGAGCATCGGATCTTTATTTATATATGACTCACGGAATATTTTCTAAAGGACTCGATGAATTGCAGAAATATTACAAGCATGTTTATTGCTACCACTCCATGAATGAGAATTACAAAAACTCACAAGAATTTTTAACTATATTGGAAGGAGAAGTGAGATGAGAATAAATCCATTAACATCAATAGATTTCTACAAGGCGGATCACAGAAGTCAGTATCCTAGTGGAACTACAGAAGTATATGCTAACTTCACTCCAAGAAGTAGTCGTTTGGCTAAGGTGCTTAGGGATAGCTACGATGATAAAGTTGTATTCTTCGGTTTGCAATATTTCATGAAGCATTTCTTGGTTGAATCTTGGAATGAGGAGTTTTTTAAGAAAGACAAAGATAAAGTGGTTGCTGCTTATAAGAGGAGGATGGACTTTGCCCTTGGTGAAGGTGCTATATCTGTTGATCATATAGAAGCGTTACATGATTTAGGTTATTTGCCGCTAAAAATAAAGGCTTTGCCTGAAGGATCAAGGGTTCCAATAGGCGTTCCAGTATTAACGGTGGTTAATACGCACCCTGATTTCTTTTGGCTTACTAACTACATAGAATCTGTAATATCTTGCTATTTATGGAAGCCTGTAACATCTGCAACAACAGCATTTGAGTATAAGAAACTCCTTACGCAGTATGCTAAGAAAACGGGTGCTCCACTGGATTTTGTTCAGTTTCAAGCGCATGATTTTTCATTTAGGGGAATGTCCAGTTTACAGGATTCTGCATTAAGTGGAGCAGCTCACTTAACATCCTTTTGGGGTACTGATTCAGTGCCAGGGATAGATCTTGCAGAGGATTATTATGATGTGAATGTTGAAGAAGTCCCTGTTGGCTTTTCTGTTCCTGCTACCGAGCATTCTGTGATGTGTATGGGTGAGGAGGTGAATGAAATAGAAACCTTCAGACGCTTGATAGAAGATGTTTATCCAAGTGGTATAGTATCTATAGTTTCTGACACTTGGGATTTCTGGAAGGTAGTTACTGCATTCACTGTTGAGCTGAAAGATAAAATACTAGCGCGTGATGGGAAAGTGGTAATACGCCCCGACAGTGGTGACCCAGTAAAAATCGTTTGTGGTGATGGGGATGCACCTGAAGGAAGTCCTGAATATAAAGGTGCTATAGAATGTTTATGGGATGTGTTTGGTGGCACTACAACTGAAACTGGCCATAAGATGCTAGATGAGCATATAGGTCTTATATATGGGGATTCTATAACCCTTGAGAGGGCTGAAAAGATAGTTGAAGGTCTTGAAGCTAAAGGATTTTCGTCAGGTAATGTAGTCTTTGGTGTTGGTTCATATACATACCAGCTTACAACTCGTGATAATTATGGCTTTGCGATGAAGGCCACTAGTGGAGTTGTGAATGGTGAACGTAGGGACATATTTAAAGATCCGAAGACTGATAACGGTACTAAGAAATCTGCGAAAGGATTGCTTAGAGTTGAGTTAGAAGATGGTAAATATGTACTACATGACCAGCAGTCTGAAGATCAGGAAGAACAGGGTGAATTGAAAACGGTTTTCTTTAATGGAGAGTTAAAGCAACCTGTTAGTCTTACGGATGTTCGTAATAGGCTTGAAGGTGAGTTAGGCGAATTTGCTTAGGTATTCTTTAACTGGATTAAAAGGAGGTCTTACATTGCTATAAATTGCGAGGCCTCCTTTTAAAAGAAGTAGGAATGGGAATGAGAGCGTTAGAAGAGTTGGCAGAAGTGGAGCATAACCAGTGGGTAAAATGGTCTAAAGATGTTGCAGGGAAAGAAAATCTATCACCTGATTGTGTAGAAAGATGGAAGAGCTACTGGATTCCATATAGTGACCTGAATGATGATGTAAAAGAATTGGATAGAAATTGGGCAAGAAAGTCCATTGAAGCTCTTGATGTTATATTGCTACCTGCTGATTCTGAGATTAAAGTAGGAGATGTTATACAGGTGCCAGATGATATTTATTTCAAAGTGATATTTATAGATGACATACCTGAAGCTGGAGCAAAAATAATCCAAAGAAACGGTAAGCAAGTTATACAGGACTTATTATGACCAAAGACATGACAGAGAAGCAATTCCTTAGTGAATATGATGTAACGGAGTTTAAGAGGCCGAGCACTTCTGTTGATATGGCTATTTTTACCGTATTTGAGAATGAACTATATGTGTTGACAGTCAAGCGTTCTAACCACCCCGAAAAAGGAAAATGGGCATTGGTCGGAGGGTTCGTTGATGTTGATAAAGATAAGGATATTGAAGCAACTGCTAAGAGAAAGTTGGTAGAGAAAACAGGTGTAAAAACCCCTTACCTTGAGCAGTACAAAACCATAGGAAATAAAAAGAGGGATCCGAGAAGCTGGTCGATTACTACAGTGTATTTTGCCTTGATCCCATCTGATAATATTAAGCTAAAAGCAGGTGTTGGTTCCAGTGATATTAAGTGGTCGAAGGTTGCCAATGAAATTGTTGAGGACAAGCTAGCATTTGACCATGCGGAACTATTGGCGGGATGTATGGAAAGGCTTAGAAATAAAGTGTTATATACCTCGCTTCCTATACATCTTTTGTCAAGTGAATTTACGTTAGGCGAATTGCAGAAGGTATATGAAATTATTCTTGGACAGGCAGTAGAACGTAAGTCATTTAGGCGCAGGATTTTAAATGCAAATATTATCGAAGAAACTGGGAAAATGAAGCAAAGTGGCCGCCGGCCTGCTAAGGTATATCAACTAAAAGATGAAGATAAAACTCACTTCTTTGTAAGGAATATTGAGGGTGCGAGTTAGTTCTATGGGTATAGGTAAAAATGAATTATTTGAAAATGTTTTTACGCTACAAAATTTCCTTTCTGAAGGTGAGTGCAGAAAATTTATTAAAGAGGCAGAATCAATAGGTTTTGATGAAGCAAAAGTAGGCTTTCCAGAAGGCGACTTAATGGTAAAAGGAATAAGAAATAATGATAGGGTTATATATAAGGACTGCAAACGTGCTAATACAATATTTCAAAGGGCAAAACCATTCTTACCAAGCATTATAGATGGATATGAAATCACGCGATTTAATGAAATGGCTCGTTTTTATAAATATACTTCTGGTCAGCGATTCAAAATGCATAAAGACGGTAGCTATAAAGCGAGTGAGGATGAAGAGAGCAAGCTAACCTTTCTAATATATCTCAATGAGGATTGTGAAGGAGGAGAAACAAAATTTAAAGAGCATGCTAATATAAAACCTAAAATTGGTATGGCCCTAATATTTCCTCACTCATTATGGCATGAGGGGAGTGCCGTAATTTCAGGATATAAATATGTTCTTAGATTTGATGTGCTGTATAAACGCAGGGAAGAGGCGTAAATAGCTTTATAGTTGTTTTTAATATCTGTGCTGTATCTATTTATTTCCTTGTTAATTTAAACTTCTGGATATGGCTCTATGTCATGTTTGGTAAAGAGATCGGTTTTGTGCTGTCTGCCAGTAGGGGGGATATGAATGTTTTTGTGTATAGAGTCTTATATAATTAAATACTTGTAGTGTAATTATATAAGATAAATGACTATTTGTATTTTGTATAAATAACGGTTATACAAAATGTCGCGTTGGTTGTGTTTATAAAGGCATGGTATCCCATTGGCTATAATATTTACCCCAGCAAAAGGTAGTAAATAAGGTGCATATTGGATGCGAGTAAATAAAAGTATAGTTATAAGATAAAAATATTTAGACGGAGATTAGAATGAATATAAGGGTTTTATTTGTACTATCATTTACCTTATTATTTCCTTTGGGAGCACTATCATTTGAATATAATAATACTAATATTACGCCAAATTCAATTGCTTCTTCTCCGGTTAAGGAATTTAATGACTTACCGGACAATACGGAAATACATACTGTTGGTGTATATCATGGCGGAGGGCGTAATGGAGGAAAAAATCATTCAGTTCAGTCTATAAATGTTGAGGTGTCAAGAGAAGGTGTGCCTGTTATTTTGGTTCTTTCATCCTATGAGCCAGTAATATGGAAAATTTCTAAAAACCATAAAGTGGAAATAATTGGCGTTATACTCAGTGGTTTTTATGATCAAAAAGTAGAGGGTATTGATTCAACTACGAAGGTTATAGAATTCACAAATATAGGCGGCAAAAAACATGCAATAAAACATAGGCCATTTTATGCTTATAGTAAGACTGATAAAAATTTTAATATAATGAGAGATGTAGTTAAGTCAATAACAGGCAAAGAGTTAACAAGTTATCAAGGTAGCTATAATGGGTCTGAATTTGTTATATCAGACAACATTGTTTTCTCTTACGACAATGCTTTTGCATTCCATCCTGGATATAAGTTTTCTGAAGATACAGAGGTTCATATTGTCGGTGTAGAGATGGGAGTTACGAGCAATATTTCAGGAGAATTATTGGTTAGGAATAGAGGAAAGCGTGTCGGTCATGCAAATGAATTGGTTAATGTTGATGTGGAAACCGGCTCCAAGCCAGTTATTTTGGTTCTGACATCTCCTAGGCCTATATTATGGAATATAAACAGGAAAGAAAATGATAATATAAAAGGAATAATCCTAAGTGGTTCTTTAAGGCAGCAGTTAGCTGGTGATTTGTCTCCTAAAACAGGGATTATACGTCAATTTGATTCTGCTCATGAGTATAATTCTTCAGGATATAAAAAATTAGCCAAAAATATTAAGGAAAAAGTAGGTCTAGATATATCTAGCTTTAGGGGTGAAAAGCAAACTGAAAGGGTTGCTGTAACACCGGGGGAATATTTTCCGAGTACTAATGATTTGCTGAGAATGACGGGTAAAGTTGATTACCCTAAGGGGAGTGTTATTTATAATGTAGCAGGTGATGAAGAGTATAGTGTACCAGATAACTGTAATAAGGTAAACGTGATGGCTTGGGGAGGCGGCGGCGCGTCAGGATCATGGCCCGGGTTTGCTAATGATGGTGCTGGTTCTGGGTATGTATATAGTGAAATAGTAGCAAAATCTGGTGAAGCGCTAAAGATTGTTATTGGCGGCGGCGGTAAAGTTGGTAGGCATACTGATAAGGGGGACATGGATAGTAGTCCAGAATCAGGAAAAGGTGGCTATCCTGATGGAGGTGATGGTGCAATTGGCTTTGATGGAACTGGCGGCGGCGGCGGCGGCGCAAGTCGCGTACAAAGAGGTAAAGATGACTTGGCGATTGCTGGCGGCGGTGGCGGCGGTGGCGGTCATTCTGGAAGCGGAGGAGAAGGTGGTGGACGTGATGCATATTCTGTGGGTATGTCGTTGAAACCTGGTCAACGTGATTATGCTCATAAAGCTAGTGCGAAGGGAGGAGGTAGTGGCAATGGAGGGTCTGGAGGTTTAGTATCTTCTGTGCCCGGTCTTGGTTCGAAATATGGGAAGAATAAAGCAGGAGAATTTGGAGAGGCTGATCGAGGCGGCAATGGCGGACTGGGCGGTCGTAAGGGCGGCGGCGGCGGCGGCGGCGGTTATGGCGGCGGCGGCGGCGGCGGCGCGGATTTTCATTTTCCCGGCGGCGGCGGCGGCGGCGGAAGCTTAGGGAATATTTCTATCCCTGGTAATGGAGTTAATCAAGGTAATATGGAGCAAGCCGGTGCATCTGGTAAAGGTGGTATGTCCGGAGCTGATGGTAAAGATGGTAAAGTTATCATTTGGTGTGGATCAAAATAATTATGTATCTAGATAATTTTAGACGAGGGACACTATGCGTAGCTTCATTTTATTATTGGTAATTGTTATATCGGTAACTAACTCTACTAGAGTGAGTGCGCAGGAGGCGGGCGTTGTAAATGATATAGAATCTATTCCGTGGCCAATTATGCAGCAGTTGAAACGGGCCACTTATATAGAAAATTATATTGTTAGTGTTATACAACAAATTCGTTCTAATGGTATGGATGGCATTTCATTATCACTAGAGGATGTGAAAATAAAGAGAATTGACTATGATGCTAAAATGCGTGCGAATCAGGTATCCCAAGTTCTTAATTCAGACATAAATAATGATGGTAAGGTGACCAAAAAAGAGGTGGAGAATCTTATAAAAGCCAGAAGAAAAAACCTTACTCCAGAACATTTAGAACGTCAGGTATCTCGTGTAATGAAATATGATACAAACAAGGACGGCGTTGTAGAATATTTAGAAATGAGAACGTTATTTCTTATCAATTACCCTAATAACCAATTTGAGCAAATGGAAGATATTGTTGCATTAGACCCTAACGATGATGGGAAGATAACTGTAAAGGAGTTAAAGAAAATAGCGGTTTCTTCATTCAATGTAGTAGATACAAACAATGATGGGATACTTTCTAATGATGAGAAAAAAATATAAAACAGCGTTTTAGAGGTATAGAACAAAAGCTAAGAAAAAAAAGAGAGTTGGAACGTTATTTGGCGCGTATTACAGAGAAGATGGAGGTGCCAGAAAATACAGAGGTGCATGTTGTAGGAACTTATGGCAGAGATAATATTGAGGTATCAGTTTCCAGAGAAAATGTACCAATTGTCTTAGTTCTATTATCTCAAAATCACGCTTTTTGGGATATAAAAAAGACTGAAAATAGCAACATCGTTGGAGTTATATTATCAGGAAGAAAAAACCAATCAATTAAAGGATTAGATGATAATACAAAAATATTGAAATTTATTCAGGCTGAGAGAATAGGTCGTTCCGTTTTTCCAGCTTATAGTAGAGGGAAAGATACGCATAAGTTTCATCAAATGGTGAATGCTGTTAAGGCTGTAACTGGAAAAGAAATTACCAGTTACCAGGGGGAAGGTAATGGTTCAGTGTTTGAGATTTCGGATGCTAAGGTCTTTGCTTATGATAATGCTTTTGCATTTCATCCTGACTATAATTTTCCTAAAGGAACAGAAGTTCATGTGGTTAGTGCCAATGTAGATAAGTCTAATTATGCTGCTGCTGCAAGGCGTTATCATAAAGGTTCAAAATCTAGTAAAACTATTAACTTAAACCTTGAAGAAAATAAGAATTCTATAGTGCTGGTTTTGACATCAGAAAACCCAATAATATGGAATATTATTAATAAAAATAATACTAATATAAAAGGGATTATATTAAGCGGTTCATTGCAACAAGATATTAAGGGGGATGTATCTCCAAAAACGGGGATCATTCGTCAGCTTATAGTGGTCAAAGAGTATAATTCAGAAGAATATAAAGAGATAAATGATAAAATAAAAAATATGACAGGATTGGCTGTTAGTAGCTTCAGATCAGAGGAAAAAGGTAATGAGGTTACAATCAAACGCGGCAATTATTTTCCTAAAAAATAGCCGGATAAAAAATATTAATTATGTAATAAGGGTGTGGTTATTATAAAAAATATTAATTATGTAATAAGGGTGTGGTTATTATAAAAAATATTAATTATGTAATAAGGGTGTGGTTATTATAAAAAATATAATTTTAATCTTGATTCTAATATTATTCTTTCCTTATCGGGTGAGTGTTTTTGAATATAATAATTAGGGTCTAGACAACTTTAGAGAGGTTTTTTTCTAAATTCATTTAATAGTAAGCGATAGATATTATCACACCGATGGTTAAAACGCCACTCTGATTCCTTGAGGTGCAGGTAAAATT